>JACXTT010004850.1_pt1 | contig 19830 bp, 14 predicted proteins | sample 9270951 | NCBI WGS metagenome assembly JACXTT01 (sample SAMN15532306, study PRJNA645909) | rock metagenome | isolation source: weathered quartz diorite | place: Puerto Rico | collected 2017-06-21 | reverse complement strand
TCACCGGCTGGAGCGCGGTCAACGCCAGGACTTTGTCCGCCACGGCGGCGGCCGCAACCGTGCCGGCGGAGACCTTCAGAAATTGTCGACGTGACAAAAACATTGTTGCTACCTCCTCAGGTTGAGAACTGCAATTTTTCGTGTTCTTCGATCATCATCCAAGCTCTGTCTGGCCCAGAAAAAGTTGTAAGCATATGAAACCCACCCGTGACGTCAGAGAGTGAGAGCAAAAGTGTTGCCAGCATGGGAGAACTTCGCTCAGAAAAATTAGCGAGTGTTAACTATTTGAAATGTCTTATAAAAAGTTGAGTTCATGGAATGTACTGAGGAAGGGGTTGGCAATTCATCGAATATGATGATATGCGGCATTAGATCAATCTAAAATTTTAGTCACTCTATCAATCTCTTATGCCAGCATATTTTTATATTCGCCGGCCAAACTGTATCATCATGACCTAGGAAAATGGATCATGGATTCGTCCGCACGACTGTTTTGCTACGAAAAATAAACGTGACTGTAGAAGAGTACGGAATGGAATGACTGAAGAAGGATCGACTACAGCGGGACTGTTACTGACGGGCGACGACTCTTACTGACTCTCAAGACCATCGTCACTTCCTAAAAATCGCTTCATAAGTAATGAGAAATGTTGCCGAGGGATCCCACTGTCTGCGGCGGCTTTCGTGATGACACCGCCGTGCTGCGCGAGTTTGACACGCAGATAGGACTTCGTAAACTCTTCAAGGGCTCGCTCCTTTGCCTCCATGTAGGGAAGGAGGGCCAAACCCGGATCCACTGGCACAAGACTGTCCGTGTCATCCTGTTGAAGCACGCGTTGGACATCTCGAGCTGAAATGGTGTCGCTGGTCGAAAACATGACCAGCCGCTCCATGACATTGCGAAGTTCTCGTCCGTTCCCTGGCCAAGCATAGGACATGAGAACGCGCACCGCCTCTTCATCGAGGTGGCAAGGTGCCTTGCCCATCGCTTGCACGAGGCGGCCGAGCATATGACGCGCGATAAGCGGAACGTCCTCGCGCCGTTCACGAAGCGGGGGCACCCGAATCGAGACAACGGCAAGCCGATAATATAAGTCCTTCCTGAAGGTCCCCGATCGCACTCGCGCTTCGAGATCGCGGTTGGTCGCAGCAATTACGCGCATATCAACCCGACGCACTCGCGTTCCGCCCACAGGACGGACTTCGTTTTCCTCCAAGACACGCAAGAGTTTTGCTTGGAGAAGAAGAGGGAGCTCTCCGATTTCGTCCAAGAATACAGTCCCGCCGTTGGCGAGCTCAATCAGCCCCGGCTTATCAGCGATGGCCCCCGTGAAGGCGCCCCGCACATGCCCGAACAGCTCTGACTCCATCATCCCTTCCGGAACGGTCGTACAATCGATCACTTGAAACGGCCGATCGGACTTTGAACTTTGCTGATGAATGGCTCGGGCGATCATCCCCTTTCCGGTTCCTGTTTCCCCGGTAATCAAGACCGTGGATTGGACCTGGGCAGCCTCACTGATACTTCGCCTGACTTGTTCGAAGGCGATACTGCCTCCGACGAAGCCATTGACCTCGAATTCCCGGCGGTCCTGTTGCTCATAGATCGCATGCCGTCGCAATATTTCGGATATTCGAATCGCCCGATGGAGACGTATCCCTAGATCCTGTGCATTGACGGGCTTGAGCACATAGTCGAACGCACCTCGCCGCATGGCATCCACGGCCAGGGGGACCGCATTCATCCGCGTCACCACCAGCACCGGTAATTCCGGATCGATCGTCTGAAGGCGGCTGACAAGATCCAGCCCGTCCATCCCCGGCAAGACAAGATCAGTGAGGACCACATCGACAGCCCGTTCGCTGATCAATTGTAACGCCCCTTCGGCGGTGGGCCGCACCTCCATATCGAAGTCTCCCCCCAGCGGCTTCAGATCCGCCGCTTCGAGGGCATGCAGCATCAACTCAATATCCGTTGCGTTGTCTTCGACAATCAGAATGGTAAAAGGCGCCGTTGACTTGGCTCTGGTTGATCGCAAGGCTGATACTCCGCCGTAAGTCATCATTTCTTCCTTCCCTACGAAACGTCCCGTCGAATGATACTGGCCGTATCGATTCTTGTGGACAACTGCGCCTGTTCGCTGAACATCCCCGCTGGTTCCTGGACCCCAGGAAGGGTGAATCGTACGATACAACCAGGTCCTTCGGTGCCATCGATCCAAATCCTGCCACCATACTGTTCCACGATTCGCTGGGTGATCGTCAATCCGATGCCGCTCCCGGTTGCGTCGGACATCAACAGGCGGACAAACGGTTGAAACACCCGGGTGCGTTGGTTCGAAGGGATTCCAATGCCGTTGTCTTCCACATCGAAGGTAACCAGAGGGCCATGGACACGAGCCCGGATCTTTACGACCGGCGACTCCTCGTTCCGAGCGAACTTCATCGCGTTGGAAATCAGATTGTCAAACACCTGTCGAAGATGTGCCTCATGGCAGGCAACGATCGGCAATTCCGGTTCGACATGGATCCCCGCCCGAAGTCGCTGGATCTCTTCGGATTGGCCCTTCATGACCTCCTCGATGATCACGGCCGGATCGACGGCCGCAACTATCCCCTGTTCCGCACCCACACGAGCCACGGTCAGGATACCTTCCACTCGTTGCCCCAGATCTTTTCCATTTTCTTCAATAAGAGATAACCATCGCTTTGTCCGTGCATCGAGCTTCCCGACATCCTGTTGTATAAGCAATCGGGCAAGCTCTTCCATGCGGGCTCCAGGTCCCTTGAGGTCATGCGCCAACGCTTCCGCCAGATGTTCGAGTTGTCGGAGGCGTGCCAGCAACCCACGTTGCTTTTGTTGCGCCGCACGCTGCAACCTCGCGTTCAAGATGGCCAGGGCGATTTCCTGGGCTAATCCTTCCGCCAAATGTTGATTCCATTCATGCCCCGCCCGTGGTCGTTCGCTCATAAACGACAGGACACCGAACGAAGTCCCGTCCGCCAAGAGCGGAATCGCCAGGACACTGCCCTCTATCAGATTGCTCCGTCTCGTCCACAGCCATTCGTCCGAACGAAACCGTTCTCCGGCGGCGGTCCCGCGGGTCTCAAACGCCTTCACACAAACCGGAAGTTCCTTCCACGGCACAACCGACTTCTTCAGACGGTCGTTCCATTCGCCCGATGCCGCCTCAACAATCCAACAACTTTCCCGCTCACCGCACAGAAGCAGCAGACAGATATCTGCGCGCAGTAATCCTGCCGCTCGGTCTGTAATTCGATAGAGCGCCTGGTCCAGATCGTCCGGACCGCTGGCGTTGATCTCATGCCCTATGGCGTCGAGAGCCTCTATCTCCTTGAGGTTCGCCTCGATCCGGCGAGCCATGGCGAGGTACGCATCCGCCAACTGGCCGAGTTCGTCCTTGGCTTTTCCTCCATCGGCCAACAATTGTGTAATCCCCGCCACATCGACGTGAGCCCCAATCCTTGCGGTGGCGGATTGAAGCCGCGTGATCGGATCGGTGAGCGCTCGAGCCAGCACCCGTGAGACCATCCACCCCAGCGCAACCACTCCGGCCAAGGTCACCCAGAGTCCGATAAATGTCCGCTGTGACAGCCCATCGGCTTGTGCATGGAGTGAGTTGCGTTCCCGTTCCAGGCGGTCTTCGAGGGTGCGGAGGTCTTGGAGGAGAAGATCTGACAATCGGAGTCCTTCACCGGACCGTACATACGCCAACGCCTTATCCGCCAGTCCGTTTCGAATGTCGGCAATTAAATCAAGCTTCGACCGCAAGAGCACCTTTAGTTGTTGTTCGATCCTCCCGAGACCGTTCGAAGCACCCGGTAGCCTGGCAAGAGAAGTCGTGGCTTTGGACAACGCTTGATCAAGTCTCGCTTCCGCGTCGGCCAGGGGAGCAAGAAAGGCAGGGCTCTGAGTCAAGACATAGCCGCGAAATCCGTCCTCAATATCGACGGCCAGTCTCCCCAGCAGATGGAGTTGTTCTTCCGCCAGCATGACTTCCTGCCGTTGTTGTTGGAGGACGAGCAGCTGTTGGACTACATAGAGATGAAGAGCGATCCCAACGCTGAGCGGCACACAAAGCAACAGAAGCGCCGCCCACACCTTGTGTTGAATGCGGAGCCGGTCCACCCACCGTGTGACCCATCGGTCTATCACGCAGTGTCCTTTCAATGCAGGACGGTACGGTTAAATTTGAGCTTCCGAAGAAAGGAATGTCAAGACCGGCTCCTAGCGCCGCGTTCGCAGCATACTCTTATACCTGAAACTGGGCCTCATACAGACCCGCATAGATCCCTCCACGACTGAGCAGATCCTCATGCCGACCATCCTCCATCAGCCGACCCTTATCGAGCACCACAATTCGATCCACATCATGGAGGGTCGACAAGCGGTGGGCAATGATGAACGTGGTTCGACCGATGGTCAAGTCAGTCAACGCTTCGCGGATTTTCACTTCGGTCTCTGTATCGATATTGGACGTCGCTTCGTCAAAAATGACGATGGGCGGATCCTTTAACAATACCCGCGCAATCGAGACACGCTGTTTTTGCCCAACTGACAACTTGACGCCTCGTTCGCCGATCCAGGTGTCATACCTGTCCGGTAATGCCATGATGAATTCGTGCGCTCTCGCGACGCGCGCCGCCGCTTCCAGGCGATTCTGGTCCGCATTCAAATCGCCATAGAGGAGATTGTCTTTCACCGTCCCGTTGAACAAAAAAGGTTCTTGTTGCACAAACCCGATCTGCCGCCGCAGATAGGCAATCGGAAGATCTCGAATATCTGTTCCGTCAATGAGGATCGCCCCGTCGATCACATCGTAGAAGCGCATCAACAACTTGAGCAATGTGCTCTTCCCTGCCCCACTCATCCCAACCAGTGCCACGCGTTCCCCCACCGGCACTGTCGTTGAAAACCCCTGCAGCACTGGGACATCGGCCCGGTAGTGGAACCGCACGTGATTGAATCGGACCTCCCCTTGGGCGCGCCGGGTCGGCGCGACCACACCAGGACGATCGGCGACTTCCGGAACTGTATCCAACACATCGAATACCCGCTCGCTCGCCGCCAACGCATGTTGCAACATATGATTGACTGAATGAATTTGATTGATCGGGACGTAGAACATCGCCAGATAGGACAGAAACAGCACCAGCTCGCCGAGTGTGAGCCGGCCTTCCATGACTTCCCCCGCGCCATACCAAAGAATCAATACGGTCCCGAAGGCTGCGAGAAGAATCATTCCCGGTGAATAGACCGACCACAGCACCATCGCTTTGAGGTTTTTGTCACTATACGCGTGACTTAGCCGATCGAACCTCTCCTGTTCATACTCCTGTCGGCCGAACCCCATCGTCTCCCTGATGCCGGACAAGGCGTCCTGCAAGTAGCCGTTCAGCTCGGCGGCGCTTTGTCTGGTCTGCTGATAGTACCCATGCACTTTCGACGTAAACCAGCTCGCGGACACGGCCAGGAGTGGAATCGGCAAGAGCGAGAGCGCCGCCAGCTTCCAATTGAGCATGAACAACAGCCCCGTGATCCCGATAAGCGTCAATGTCGCCGTCAGCATGCCTTCGAGTCCATCGATGAAGATCCGCTCGACATGCTCCGTGTCGTTCGTCACCCGGGACATGATCTCGCCTGTCGACCGATTCTCGAAGTAGGTCACGGAGAGGCGCTGAAGGGCGGAAAAGATGTGTCGGCGGAGGTCATGAACCACAGTCTGTTCAAGTCGATTATTGAACCTGATCCGTAGCGAGGCGAACAGATTCTTGAGCACATGAGCGCCGACCAGGAGTGTGATCGCCCACGGCAGCATCGATGCCTGCTTGGCCTGGATCACGTCGTCGATGATGATTTTGATGACCCAGGGAGGTACCAGTTCCATCGCGGTCGCGCAACCGGCGCAGAGCAACGTCGTCACCGCAAGTGCGCGATGGGGCCTCAGATAGAGCAGAACGCGAAAAAGGGGCTTCACAATCGGTCAGGCACGGAAGGCATTAAATCACATTTGTGGGCTCTTGTTGCCAATACTGCGAGAACTCTTGCAACTGCGTCAAGGTCGACATGTCCGTCATACGATCGAGAAAGACTTTGCCGATCAGGTGATCAAGCTCGTGTTGAATGCACACCGCATAGAGGCCGGTTGCCTCAAAATCCAGGGCTTTGCCTTTCCGATCGAGTCCCTTGACTCGCACCAAGGAAGGTCTCGTGACTTTCCCTCGCAGTCCGTCGACACTCAGGCACCCTTCCCAGTTTTCCACCTGTTGGGGACCATAATACACGATCGATGGATTGATGAGGACTGTCTCGGGGAATCCGCCTTCGCCTTTGCAACCCATCACGACTAGCTGAATCGAACGCGAGATTTGAGGAGCCGCCAATCCAATACCCGGCTCGTCATACATGGTTTCAAACATGTCGTCGATCAACCGTTGCAGTTCTGAGGATTTGATGTCCCGGGGATCGACCGGAGCGGAGACTTTGCGAAGGATCGGATTCCCGAGTTTGGCGACTTTCAGCATAGTTCCCATCTTCGCTTTCATATCATTATTCGTAACATAGGAGTCTCTTGGCCCGCAACCTTTCCGGCTGTCCGCTAGCCCGCATTATCCATGGCAGTTCTCCGCAAAATCGCCAAGCTGCGTCGTGAGACCGGCGCGTGGAGCCCCGGGGGGCCTGAGGGGTACTCGTGCAGTACGTCGAAGATCCGAGGGGCGAGCCCGCCGGCCGCAGGCTCGTCGCAACAGCGGATCGGCGATTGCAGCAGAAATATTCATGAAAAATGCGGGCTAAGAGCTCCGTTTTGGTCGCCGCGGCTCAGGAATCTCAAAGACATCCTTGTTGGCATCCCACCACTCGACCCATTCGTTCGACCACACTGCTCGATCCTGTTTGGTCGAGGTATCCCAATCGTGAAACTCGGTCTCATGGCGCGTCAGGATCCAGAGTGATTGGAGCGCTGAGAGTGCTACGAATCGCTCCTCATCGCTTACCATCGGGATCAAGAGTGGAATGACGGTCTTTTGCCGAACATACCGTGCTTCGAACGCGGCAGACTTTCTAACCGATGGATTGGGATCCTTCGCCATCATCTCGATGGCGTCGGGCGCTTTGGCCGGATCCAGACGAACGGCAACCCGCAAGGCATGCTCCCTCACGCGAGGAATTTCGCTCTGTTCCTTTGCCGTGGAGATGAGCGCTGAAACTCCTGTCACGCCCTTCATCATCAGCAGGGTTTCGATCGCATTGTACCGGATTCGTGGACTGGGCATCGTCAGGGCCTTGACCAAGACCGGGACGGAGGGCTCACCCAGATGGACGAATTCTCCCATGGCCCAAAACTCCTGTTTGCCTTCCAGCAACGGCAGCAACGCCTCGGCACGCTGCAGTTCTTCGGGACTCAGCGGATTTTTGTTCGGCGGGATCGAGACATCCGGGACCTCCGGATTCCTCGGCGGAGCTTCATAGGGCATTTGGACGTGCCATACACGAGACGCTGTATCCGCCCATGCCTCGGGCGTGGTCGCGTCGGCCATCAGACCGATTATCACGGCAATTCCACATCGGAATATGTACGACTGATTCACGATGACCAAACTCCTTTCATTCTCACAGAGGGCGGCCGATGCTCCCTATTCGACTTCTTCAAAACCATCGCGCTGATGCACAATTTCATAGAGGACCGGCAACACCACGAGAATCAAGAACGCCGCCGTCAGCATTCCGCCGACGACCACGCGCGCCAACGGCTTCTGTGCCTGCGCCCCGATGCCGGTCGCAAAGGAGGCGGGCAACAGTCCGATGGCCGCACTCAAGGTCGCCATCAAAATAGGACGCATCTGTACATCGGCACCACGCATCACGGCCTGTCGCAAGTCAAGCCCCGACTTCCTGAACTCTTCAATCCGGGAGACCAGCAGCACGCCGCCCAATATGGCCACTCCCAACGTCGAAATCATGCCCACCGCGGCTGAAATACTAAAATGGGTATGCGTGCTCACCAACGACAGCACGCCTCCCACCAGTGCAAAAGGGACAGCCGCCAACACCAGCAAGGCATTCTTGAGTGAGTCGAAGGTCACATAGAGCAAGAAAATAATAATGACGAGGCTCACGGGAACGATCTTTGCCAGCCGCTTCTGCTCCGCCTTGAGTTGATCGTATTGCCCTGCCCACTCCATGCGGTAGCCCTCAGGCAACGTGACCTGCTGAGCCAACCTCCTCTGCGCTTCTTCGACCGTCCCCTGGAGATCGCGGTCGCGCACACTGAATTTGATCGGAATATACCGCTCGTTGTTCTCGCGATTGATGATAAAGGCTCCGGTCTGCATTGTAATGGTCGCCACCTGTTTGAGTGGAATACGCGCTCCATCCGGAGTGCTCACCAAAATATTGCCGATGGAATCGACATCCTGGCGATACTCAGGAAGAAACCGGACGACCAAATCGAAGAGCTTCTCTCCCTCATACACCTGAGTCACCGCTTGACCGCCGATGGCCGCTTGAACCACCGCATTCACATCTGAGACCCGTAACCCGTACCGAGCGCTGGCTTCACGAGCCACTTGAATCAGCAGATTCGGCTGACCGATCAGCCGGAACACGCCCAGATCCTTCACCCCCGGAACCTGTTTCATCACCGATTCAATCTCGACGGCCTTGGCTTCCATGGTCTTTAAATCGGTGCCGAACAACTTGATCGAGTTCTCACCCTTTACACCCGACATCGCCTCTTCCACATTGTCTTCGATGACCTGAGAGAAATTGAAAATAACACCCGGTATGGTTTTCAATCGATGCTCGATTTCTTCGATCAGTCTCTCTTTGGTCATGCGTGGACGCCACTCAGACACGGGCTTGAGGCTTGCCAAGAACTCTCCGTTGAAAAAACTGGTAGGGTCGGTGCCATCGTCCGGACGGCCCAGTTGAGACATGACCGTTTCCACCTCGGGTGATTCCCGGAATATGCGGCGGATCTCATTGGTCAGTTGATCGGCCTGATCGAACGAAATGTCGACCGGCATCGTGGCTCGAACCCATAAGTTTCCTTCTTCCAGAGCCGGCATGAATTCACCGCCCACCAATTGCAGTCCAAGAAATGCAAGCACCACGAGGCCTGTCGCAAAACCAACCACCCCTGTCTTATGCTCGAGCGCCCATACAACAGCCTTCAGATAGATCTTCCGTATGACCCCGATCACGGCGGTATCGGTTTCTTGGATAGGCGATCTCAAGAGAAACGAACACAACACGGGCGCGAGCGTAAACGCCATCAACAGCGCGCCGACCAGAGCAAATCCGTATGTAATGGACATGGGTGCAAAGATCTTCCCAGGCACTCCGGTCATCGTGAAAAGGGGGACAAACGCCACGACGATGATCGCCGTTGAATAGAAAATGGGTCTTCCGACCTGGCGGGCCGCTCGGATGATGAGTTGATGTATCGTGATCCCGTGTGTCTTCCTGTGCGCCAACTGGAAGAAGATACATTCAACCATCACCAGCGTTGCGTCCACAATAATGCCGAAATCGATCGCACCCAATGACATCAAATTGGCCGACTGTCCGACAAACACCATCATGGTGAAGGTAAACAATAATGACAGTGGAATCGTCAGGGCAACGATCACGGCCGCGCGAAGATGGCCCAAAAAAACAAAAAGGACGATGAACACGAGCAGCATCCCGCTGATGAGGATGTCCGTGACGGTTTCCACCGTGGTATGAATCAGAGTGGTCCGATCATAGAAGGTCTTGATCTTGACTCCAGCGGGCAATTTCGATCCATTCAGTTCCTCGACCTTGGTTCTGACCTGATCCAAGACCTTTAGCGCCTTATACCCGCGCTGGAGCAGCACGACACCTTCGACCACATCATCACGGTCGTCGATGCCCACTTTGCCAAGACGTACGCGATGCCCAACCGTCACGGTTCCCAGCGTTTTGATAAAGACGGGGGTTCCTTCCTTTTCCGCGACCATCACGTCTTCAATGTCGTTGAGATCGGTGATCAGTCCCAGCCCGCGAATGTTGTAGCTTTGCGCGCCAATCGTCAAATAATTGCCACCGACATTGGCATTGCTATTGGCCAACGCCGTCAGGACTTGAGAAAGACTCACGCCGTAGCTGATGAGTTTTCCTGGATCGATATCGACATGATATTCCTTCGTCGTGCCGCCAAACGTCGTCACGTCGATGACCCCCGGCATATGCTTGAACTCTCGGCGGAGTTGCCAGTCCTGAATTGTTTTCAAGTCCGTCAGGGTGACCTGCGACCCGGTCAACTCATACCGATAGATCTCGGCGATCGCCCACCAAGGAGACACCATAGGCTGCACTCCTTGAGGCAGTTGAACCGAATTCAGCCGATTCAACACTTCCTGACGGTCTCGAAAGATATCGCTGTCGAAGTCGAAATACACTTTGACGTCGCTGAGGCCGAAAATCGAGAGGGACCGGATATCGGTAAGTCTGGGTATCCCATTCAATGCAACCTCAAGGGGGATCGTGATCTGCCGTTCAATTTCCTCCGGCGAGTATCCGGGGAATTGGGTGATCAACTCCACCATTGGAGCGGATGGGTCCGGATAGGCCTCGATGTCAAGAAGATGAAATGCGTAGAGACCGCCGAATAAAAGCAGAAACCCAAACGCACAAACCAGGAACCGTTGAACGAGCGCCATCTCAACAATTCTGGCAATCATGGATTCATGGTACCTCGTCTGGCCACGACAGGACCGAGTCCTCGTTACGTTCCCTTGACTTGTTGTTCCTTTATCAAGACGGCTCCTTTGGTCACGATCCGTTCTCCTTGCGTCAGCCCCTCGACGATGCGGACCTGGTCTGGAGAGATATTCGCGGTCTTCACTTCCCGCTTGACGTATCGAGGTCCATCTTCGACCACGTAGACGAACTGCTTGCCGTCCGCTTCCAACACCGCTTCCCGCAACACGGTGAGAAATTGCGCAGTGTCGCTCACATCCAGCTGCAACCGCGCAAACATCTCTGGTTTCAGTTTGTGGGCTTCGTTCTTCACGTGAGCCCGAACTTTGATCGTCCTAGTGACGGGATCGACCACATCCCCGATCGCCGTCACCTTGGCTGGAAAATCAACGTCCGGGTAGGCTTCGACCTTCACCACGGCTGACTGGCCTTCCCGCACGAGCGCGAGGTCCCGCTCATAGACATCGGCCACGACTTGCAGAATGTCCAGGTCGGCGATCGTAAAGAGCACATGATCGGGATCGCCGGTTACCGACTGTCCCGGTGTCACGGCGCGCTCCACGACGATTCCAGCAAGGGGGCTTTTCATCTCGAAGAGAGAGGTCACTTGTTGTTTATCGAGTGGCTTGTTCAATTCGTCCGGTGCGATCTTGAGCGAAAGCAATCGCTCTTTTGCCCGGCGAAATTCCGCCCTGGCCTTGATCAATTCGCTCTCAGCCTGTTTCAAATCTTTAAGTGGCAGCGCCTTGTTTTCATACAAATCCTTCGCCAATTCATGGGCTCGAGTCGCATATTGCAAGTCAGCGTCTTCCTTGACATATTCCGAGTACGCCTGGGCAATGTCCGGGCTATCAACGACAAGCAGGACTTTCCCCGCCTTCACTTGATCTCCCAAATGCGCCCTGACTTCTATGACTCGTCCATGTAAAGGAGAAGAAATCCGTGAATACTTGTCCTCGCCATAGGCGATCTTGCCCGAGAGGAACAGCCCTTGCCGAGACGTATTGAACTCGACAACCATTGTCTCGACATGCGGACCTACACCGGCCGACACTCCGGTCGTGGCTGTTGGATGTGCGTCAGCATCCAGTTTGGGAGGTTGATCGCGCTGGCCACAGGCTGAAAGAAACACGATGATGACGCTGAGGGTTAAAGCCGAGAAAAGGCCGGGAGAAGGCTTGGGGAAACACCCCGGAAAGTTTTTCATCTTTGGATCTAACTGTTGGCCTCGGGTGTGGACTACTAAATTATGACGTGATTTCCTGCCCAACGGCATTTTCCAATTGAATCACATTCCGCTGGTAATTGAACAACGCTTCAAAATAGCTTTGCTGGATGGCCCTCGACGTCCGCACTGCATCCAGCAAATCCAGCAGGGTCGCCCCACCTCGCTCATAGGCATGCTCCACAATCGTAAACGTCGACCGTGCGTCATCGAGAACGCCACTGAGAAACGCTTCGACGAGCCGGCGACTTTGGATAAGGTTGTGATATGCGACGTCCACCTGGTTCTCCACTTGATTAAGGGTCTTCCCCAGATCAGCTTCCGCAACGTCTAGGGCCGCCTCTGCTTGCATGATACCGCCCTGGTTGCGATTGAACAATGGCAAAGGCAACCCGAGACTGAAGGCCATCTGGTTGGAGTTATCCGGTCCCCTCGACCCTTGAACGGCATACCCTGCTCCGACCGTGATGTCCGGGATTCGGTAGGCTCTCGCAAGCCTCAGCTCAGCCTCGCGCTGTGAAAAGGTGGACCGCTTCGCTCGGACATCGGGACGAGCGTCCAAGGCGATGGTGCGGAGCTTGACGACGTCCGGATCCACCCGCTTGTACTCCAGGTCCGTCGTTAACTCTAGGAGGGTCACGGGGGAAATTCGCAGCAGCTGGCGAAGATCGGAACGGACCGATTCGACTTCTTGAATCGCCTGAATTACTTGCGACTGAAAATCGATGAACTGCAGCCGGATACGGATCAAGTCCACCTCGGCAATGTACCCTTTCTTGAATCGGACCGTATTGACCTCCAGAATGCGGGAAAAGCGGTCTCTGTTCTCCTCCGCCAATGCCAGCCGGCGCCGCGCCAGTTGTATGCGATAGTACCCGTCTTTCACCGAGAAACTCAGCTGCCGAACGGCGTCCTCAAACGCCGCCTCCGCCGACTGGGTTCCAAATGCCGCACTCTCGATCCGATATCCGCGCTTTCCGGCTAGTTCGAACAACTGCTGAATTTGAGGATAGACTTGTCCGCTGTTGGCCAACGTTCGACCTTGAACCGGCGAGGTGGCCATGCCAAGAGACGCATACGGGTTCGGAAACAGTCTTGCCGCAATTTCCCGCCCCTTACTCGACTCAATCCCATACTTGGCCATCAGGAGGTCGAAGTTTTGCCGAAGAAATAAATTGATGGCTTCGTCCAGGCTCAATCGCAAAATCGGCGGCGGTGAAGACACCGCTTGGAAGGCGACGCTGGAATCGCTGCCCATCGGCGAACCGGCAAGGACCATTTCTTGAGTGAGGGCAAGGCTACACACCACCATAAGACGGGACACGGAAATTATGAGCCATCGAACCATAGCGTATCCTACGCTTCTTCTCCCTCTTCTGGGCAACAAATATCGCGGCCGATGGCAGAAATCCGCGTGGGTCTGTACCCTCGCATCATACGAATCGACATACGCCACTTCCACGTAAACTGTGAAGTGCGACGGCTATCCGATCAACACCAGCTTTGATAGGTGTCGCATTGGGATGAAGACGGCAGGATGTGAACCAGGGATACACGACTACTCAAACTTGGAGTCGGTCGCTCGAAGATGCTTTCTGACCCGAACCTTTTCATGGTGTTTGCGAAGCAACTGTCGACGGAGGATGTCACTATTCTCTGCGACAATCCTGACCAGGCGATCCATATCCTCAGCATGATCCCGAACGAGTTCGGACAATTTTTGCATCTGCCCTTCCAGCCGCTCCAGACGCCATGCCACGTCGTTCACAGGATTCCCGGACGGCTTGTCCGAAAGCTTCGCCACACGTCTGCTGGCATTTCGAGGTAGCGCGGCGACCACGACATCTCGCTTCATGCTGACTCCTTTGCTTCAGATACTTCGCATGCGTTCCACGCCGACGAGCACAACTGGATCTGGCCTAGTATTATCCGCATGGATCGGGAAGTCAACGATTCCGCTTCCTTTCTATTTCATGTCGGTCCTGCTAGAATTTACCAGTGAAAAATATTTTTACGATGGTCTTGGCCGGCGGCAAGGGCGAGCGGCTCTTTCCCCTCACGGCCCAACGGGCGAAGCCAGCGGTTCCGTTTGGAGGGAAATATCGAATCATCGACTTTACCCTGAGCAATTGTCTCAATTCCGGTCTCCGAAAGATCGCCGTTCTCATTCAATACAAATCGCATTCTCTGGATCGCCACATCCGGGTCGGCTGGAACATTCTCAACGCCGAGCTGGGCGAGTATATCGCCTCCGTTCCCCCTCAGCAGCGTATCAGCGAAGACTGGTATCGAGGCACTGCCGATGCCGTGTATCAGAACATGTTCTTGATCGACGGAGAGCATCCGGAGTTCCTGCTCATCCTCGCCGGCGACCACGTGTATAAGATGAACTATGCGGAGATGTACCATTGGCTCATCGCAAAGAGCGCGGATGTGGTGGTCGGCGCAATCGACATTCCGGTCCAGGAAGCCACCCGTTTCGGCGTCATCGCAGTGGACGAGGACTACCGGATTACCCGTTTCGATGAAAAACCGGCGAACCCCATTCCGCTTCCCAACGATCCCGCCCATGCCTTTGCTTCGATGGGTATTTACCTGTTCCGCACAAAGGCGATCCGCGAACACCTGATTGCCGACGCGCAAGGGGGCGGCGCACACGACTTCGGAAAAAACATCATTCCGCGAATGATCGAGCAGCGGCGCGTATACGCGTTCAAGTTTCACGACGCCAATAAGAAGGCCATCAAATACTGGCGCGATATCGGGACGCTTGATGCCTACTGGGAAGCGAATATGGATCTCGTCGCCGTGGACCCACAGTTCAACCTCTACGATCCTGAATGGCCGATCAGAACCTATCAGGGGCAGTTTCCTCCGGCCAAGTTCGTCTTCGCGCAGGATTATCAAGGAGGCCGGATGGGCGTCGCGCTCGATTCGATCGTCTGCGGCGGGTGCATCGTCTCAGGGGGACGGGTCCAGAATTCAATCTTGTCTCCCAATGTCCGCGTACAAGACCATGCCGATGTTCGCGAGTCCATCGTCATGGAGAACGTGATGATCGGTGAGCACAGCCGTATCAGGCGCGCCATCATCGACAAGGATGTGACGATTCCTCCTCGCACTGAAATCGGGTACAATCGGGACACCGACGCTCAACGGTTCACCGTCACCGAATCGGGTCTCGTCGTGATCTCAAAGGGAATGAAGCTCCATGCCCCCGTCGATTCATCCGGTTGATCTCGTCACCGCCCTTCGTCAGAAACACCTCACACCCGCCATCGTGTTCCTGACTTCACGTCGAGCCTGCGACGAAGCCATGGAAGCCTTCGACCATGCCGACATCGTGCTTCCCCCGATACGACAAGAGGCCATCGCCGGAACGCTCGAACGGGTGACGGCTCAGCATCCCAGCATTGCAGAGCACCCGCTTGTTCCCATCGTGCGGCGGGTCGGGGTCGCCGCCCATCACGCTGGGCACTTACCTTCCTGGAAAATCGCGATCGAAGAACTGATGCGGCAGGGCCATCTCGATGCGGTGTTTGCGACCACGACGCTGGCCGCAGGCGTGGATTTCCCGGCTCGCACGGTCGTGATCACACAATCGAGCATCCGCAAGTCGCGCGACTTCACCGACCTCACGATCGGGGAAGTCCAACAGATCGCCGGACGAGCCGGCCGCCGCGGGAAGGACCTCGTCGGGTTTGCGGTGGTGACGCCCTCTCCTTATATCGACTTGGCGGTGCTGACCAAAGGCTTGACCGGACAGCCCGAGGCGATCGACAGCCAATTCATGATCGCCTACCCGATGGTCTTGAACCTGTTGAAGGCCCATCCGCATGAGCACATTCAAGGGATCCTGGCCAAAAGCTTCGCGCAATTCCAACTCAACCAGCGCGCCGAACTCCTCGAGCAGAAGCTGGATGTGCTCCATGCGCAAATGGAACCGTTCGGCCCTCGCGTGTGCACCGATTGGATCACGCAGTGGCAAACCTTCGATCATGCGCGCAGACACCGCCCCGCGCGGCATCAGATTCACCGATCGGAGTCGCCGGAAATTTCAGCCCGTTTGCCGTTTCTGACGGCGGGGCGCGTGGTGGGACTCACCAAAGGACGGGGAATCGTGCTCCGGCAATATCGGAGCAAAGGCCAAAAGAACTCCATGCTCACCATCTTGCGACCGGACAGCGCCGTGACCGAATGCCCGGTCACCAGCGTCAAGGACGTGTATGACCGCGTGTACGAATGCGAAGAGATTCCGGCTTATCCGTGGTGTTCGACCGAAACGTTCGATCGGCTCAGCTATCAGCTGGAAGAACTTCCGACGCGATTGCCCATCCTCCCCATTCTCGTGCCGACCCACATTGAGCCGCTGCCCGATGCGATCGTGCAATCGCTGGGTGATTTCCCATGTCCGAGTTGTTCTTCACGTGCGGCCTGTCAGAAAGACTATCTCACGGCGTCGCGCCTTCGGCAGGAGCAGCATCGCCACACTAAATCCATTCAAGCGCTGCGGACCAGTTTATGGCATCGATTCCAAGAGCGCGTGGACGTGCTCCAGAAATTCGGGTATCTCACGTTGGCGGCTCAACTCACGACTGAAGGGGAATGGGCCAGACTCATCCGTATCGATCACTCACTGTTGATTACGGAACTGATCCGTGCCGACGCCTTTACAGGAGCGGATCCGTCTCTCCTCGCAGGCATCATGGCCAGCTTGGCCCATGACGACGACCGCCCCGGTGCCTTCCCACGCATCAGCGCCGGACTGAGTTCGCTGTTGGGGCAGGTCCGTAAACTGGCGGAGAGTTTGTCTCCGTATGAAGACCCTCCCCTCCTCCGCGCGGACGTGGCCGCCTTAACCGAACGCTGGGTCGCCGATCCGACCCTTACCTGGATCGGCCTTTGCCGATTAACTACCATGGCAGAAGGCGACATCTATCGGCTGCTTGCCCGAACCCTCGAGTTTCTGTCACAGCTTCAGACGCTGAAAGCCACTCATCCTGGCTTGGCTGATTGTGCCGCGGACGCGATCACGCAGATCCGCCGGGGAGTATTGGAGGAATTGCCATAATGAAGATGTTACTCGTCGTTCGTGACGCGTCGTTCTCAAGCACATGCTTCCCTGCTCCGGCCCGCGCGCGCGTCACACTTCACGCTTCACCCCTCTCGAGAACACTATGACGACCGACGAACTTGAAAAGCTTCTCGCACAGCAACCGGTGGCCCTCTTGCATCGCCTGGCGCGAGGCCGCGTCCACCGGCACTTCCGTGCCGGCAAGCGGCGCCTGATCGAGCTGCTGCTTCAACATTCGAGTCACAATCGTACCGGCTTCGAATCCGACCTCCAGACACTGATCGGAGAACAGCCATCTCGCTCGGAGCCACGGTCGCCGCACGTTCATCGTCCTCCGGCAATCGCCCACAAGAACGCACCGATACAGGGAGCAGAACCCGAATCCTCCGAATCGTCCGTCTCACTGGCAGGCTGGCTGGAAGGCATTGGTGTCCCTCCTCCACAACCCTTTGTGCCGGACCCTTGGCAAACCGAGGCGTTGTCCGCCTTGAATGAAACCGACGTCGTGATCAGTGTCCCGACCGGAAGCGGAAAGACCTATGTCGCCGTTGAGGCCGCCCGCCGGGCCATGGAAGACAATCGCACCGTCATTTACACGTCGCCGCTCAAGGCCTTATCCAACACCAAGTATACGGAGTTTTCCAGGATCTTCGGTCCGGACACAGTGGGCATTCTCACTGGAGATCGCCAGGAAAACGGTCAAGCGCCGCTGCTCATCATGACGACGGAGATTCTGCGCAACCTTCTCTATGATGCCGCGAGCGGAGAAATCGATGTTCGGTTGGATACGTTGGGGCTCGTGATCCTGGACGAATCACAATATCTCGCTGATCCCGAGCGGGGCGTCGTGTGGGAGGAAACGATCATCTTTTGTCCCTCACAGGCCAGACTGCTGTTGCTCTCCGCTTCAATCGGCAATCCGCAGGACATTGCCGATTGGCTGACCTCGATCCGGTCAACCTCCTGCCGGCTGGTGCGCCACAGCAAACGCACAGTTCCGCTCAGGGCCGGTTATCTACATCCGAATGGGAAACTGACGCCTCTGTTTCGAACGCTGGGAATTCCCTACGGACACCCCAATCAACTCCACCCTGAAGCCAAACGCCTCTTCCTCGAATACGAAGATGAAACCCTGCCTTCCGGGCGCACGAGACGTTAGGATGGCCATGACGCGGGTGATCAAAAGGACGCGGTGAGGCCAACCGTGGCACCGTGTCGGATCGTTTGAAATTCTGTGAGAGGAGCCGTCTCAGCAGCGCTTCCAAGGGCATGGACTTCCCATCGACCATAATACGTCCGGTTCCACATGACGCGATATCCCGCCGTCAACGCAAGCCGACGAGTTAGCATGACCTTTATGGACGGTTCGGCGCTCGCGCCCAATCCCACGCCCCACATCGAGAAGCTTGGATTCTGTTCCAAATCACTCCGCTGAAAATGGATGTCCTCATTGAGCACGACACTGGCGGGAGAAAAGAGCATCTTCAAGTTTATGCTTACTTTTTGCACGATTTGATATTCGAGTTGTCCGCCAATCTGTAGAGGAGTAATCCAATGTGTCGTGTTCTTGATCGCGGGTAACGTTGGGGAAGTCGGACCACAGGTGAGCACGGTCGAGTCGCAACTGAGCCGGCTAATTCCGGTCGCCTCGTACGTTGTTCTCCAATACTGAAACCCGCCGAGCAGATCCAGATGTCCGCGGCCATGTGGAAATTCGATGGCGCGATATCCGGCATTCCCACTGACATACCATGTCCCTTTGCCCGTGGTGTCGCTGCTTGTGCGGGAAAACAATCGCTGCCCCACGAGGTAATCATCATCGGTCAGCGAACCTCGATCAAAATCCACCGAGAAGCCGACATGACCTTGCAGGTATACACGGCGCGCGAGATTGAATTTGGCTCCAACGTCAACGATATGCGTATCGTTGTCCTTATACGTCAGTTTGGACGTTGGATCACCGAAAATGGGATTGAGCCTCGAGGCATTATGGCTCCATACGGTTTCGCCTGTTGTATACAGCCATGATCCGACGGATAGTTCCAGTCGAGGTCGCACTTGCGGTTCGGAATCTTGACCCCAGACGGACACAGCCGGGATCACCAACATCATGACGGCAACCGCCGAGCAGGCCCATATTGGTGCCTCTCGTGTTCGGATCACCGCCGCACTCCTCCACGCTGAATGACGACCGTATCGAAGCATCGCTCAGTCTGGTCCGGCATGGCTCGTCCACAGGCGGCTCTGATGTCCTGCTCCTGCAGCGTCCGTTGAATGAATGCCGAGAACCAGACCAGCCATGTGCCGATGACGGCAAGCAGCGCGGCACTCGCCGCGATATAGCCCCACGCCGTCCAGGGGGAGGTGGAGTCGCTCGGGACAACGACAGGAATTGTCCCTTCCTCCTTCAGGAGATGAATGGATGCCATGACATATCTTCCATACAGACAGAACTCAGCCGAACGGACCAACAGATCATACCTGACCCCGAGATGACTGAATAGACTTTTTCACTCTCCCTCACGCCGGCAGAACCGATCTCTCCACCACACAAACATGTGGAACTCTGATCATCCACCTTGGTAAGATGCGTCCGGCGATTGTGCTGATTCCACATATGGGAATGATCCATCGCCGTCAGATCGCAACTCTCCCGTGCCGAGGTAGCTCAGTTGGCAGAGCACAGCCCTGAAAAGGCTGGTGTCGACAGTTCGATTCTGTCCCTCGGCACCATTTCTCGCGAACTTGCGGGAAGGTCTTCATAGGCAGGTGGCACCGAAGTGG
>JACXTT010004849.1_pt1 | contig 19832 bp, 20 predicted proteins | sample 9270951 | NCBI WGS metagenome assembly JACXTT01 (sample SAMN15532306, study PRJNA645909) | rock metagenome | isolation source: weathered quartz diorite | place: Puerto Rico | collected 2017-06-21 | reverse complement strand
AAGATCGAACGCAGCGGCATGCCCGCCAATGACGAGGCGCTCAAAGCCATGTCGGACGGCTTGCGCATGCGCCTGGACAAGGAATCTGCAGCGTTGTTTGGCACGGCTCGGCTGTGGGACGACGGCATCATAGACCCGCGCGACACACGTCGCACGCTGGGCCTATGCCTGGCATTGGCGGCGGAGGCAGATGCCCGCACGCTGCACCCCAACACCTTTGGCGTGGCACGCCTTTAGGCCCTCTGCGCCGGACAGTCCCTATCGCTCTCACGAAAGCTTTCCATGAAATTCACACCCGAGCACGAACAGATTGCCGACACCGTGCGCAAGTTCGTTGCCAACGAGATCAACCCCCATCTGCCAGCCTGGGAAAAGGCTGGTCAGTTCCCGGCACATCAACTGTTCAAGAAGATGGGCGACCTGGGCCTGCTGGGCATCAAATATCCCACGGAGTTTGGCGGCATGGGGCTGGACTTCAGCTACTCCATGGTCATGGCCGAGGCGCTGGGTGAGTGCAATGCCGGTGGCGTGCCCATGGCCATTGGCGTGCAGACCGATATGTGCACACCAGCCCTGGCCCGCTTTGGCAGCGATGCGCTGCGGCACGAGTTTTTGGCGCCCAGCATTGCGGGTGACATGGTGGGTTGCGTGGGCGTTAGCGAGACCGGTGGCGGCTCCGACGTGGCAGCCCTGAAGACCACGGCGCGCAAGGATGGTGACGACTACATCATCAACGGCTCCAAGATGTGGATCACCAACGGCATGCAGGCCGACTGGTGCTGCCTGCTGGCCAATACGTCCGAGGGCTCGGCGCATAAAAACAAGTCGATGATCATCGTGCGCCTGGACAGCCCCGGCGTGACCCGGCACAAAATAGAAAAAATCGGCATGCACTCCAGCGACACCGCACAATTGTTTTTCGACAATGTGCGCGTGCCGCAGCGCAATTTGATAGGCCAGGAAGGCATGGGCTTCATGCTGCAGATGCTGCAGTTTCAGGAAGAGCGCCTGTATGGCGCCGCCGGTTCGCTGCGCTCGCTGGACCGGCTCATCGACCAGACCATAGACTACACGCGCCAGCGCCAGACCTTTGGCAAACCCATTTTGCACAACCAGGTCGTGCACTTTCGCCTGGCTGAATTGCGCACCGAGGTCGAGGCGCTGCGCGCGCTGACCTACCGTGCGGTCGAGTCCTATGTGGGTGGCAAAGACGTAACCAAACTGGCGTCGATGGCGAAATTGAAGGCCGGTCGCTTGTCGCGCGAGGTGGCTGACAGTTGCCTGCAGTACTGGGGCGGCATGGGCTACACAGCTGACAACCCCATTGCGCAGTCGTACCGCGACGGCCGCTTGATCTCGATAGGAGGTGGTGCGGACGAGATCATGCTGGGCATCATCTGCAAGCTCGAAGGCACCTTGCCGGGCAAATCATGATGGACCACAGCCTACAAATGGAATCCCCGCCGATGGAGTCCCTGCCCTTGGACGGCGCGCAACTTCAAACACTGCGCCTGCAGCGCAACGGCGCGGTGCTGCACATCACTTTAAACCGACCGGCGTCGCGCAATGCCATGTCCTTGCACATGGTGGCTGAGCTGCGTCAAGTCTTGCAGGATGCAGAGCGCAGCGCAGGGCGGGACCATGCTGTGCGTGTGGTGGTGCTGCGCGGCAGCGAAGGCCATTTTTGCGCGGGTGCCGATCTGAAGGACATGGCGGCTGCGCGCATGCGCATGCAGCAAGTGACTGCCACCTCGGGGGAAGACCCCATTGCCGAGGTCAACGCCGCCTTTGGTGCATTGTGTGCGGCCTATGCCGCAAGCCCGTTGGCCACGGTGGCCGTGTTGGAGGGCACCGTCATGGGTGGTGGCCTGGGCCTGGCCTGTGTGGTCGATGTGGCGTTGGCGACAGAGACAGCCAGCTTTCGTCTGCCCGAGACCTCGTTGGGCATGGTGCCGGCGCAGATTGCACCATTTCTGGTGGAGCGCCTGGGCTACTCGCAAGCCAAGCGCCTGGCTGTGACCGGCGGACGCCTGGACGCGGCTGCTGCCCTGCGCATAGGACTGGTGCACACCCTTGTTGAAACGGCCGAACTTGCAACGGCCTTGGACGCGGTGCTTGCCGATATTTTGGCTTGCGCGCCAGCAGCCTTGTCGGCCACCAAGCACCTGATGGCACGGGCGCGTCGGAGCGCACCGGAAGATTTGGTGCAAACCGCGGCCGCCATCTTCTCCCAAGCTGCGCAAAGCCCCGAAGGCTTGGAAGGCGTTACCGCATTCTTGCAAAAGCGTAAACCACAGTGGGCCCTGCCAACATGACGTTTTCAAAAATACTGATCGCCAACCGTGGCGAAATTGCCTGCCGCGTGATACGCACGGCGCGCAACCTGGGCTACCGCACGGTTGCAGTTTTCAGCGATGCCGACCGTGATGCGCCCAATGTGACCCTGGCCGATGAGGCCGTGCACATTGGCGCTGCACCGGCCGCTGAGTCCTATCTGCGGGTGGATGCTCTGCTGGAGGCCGCACGCAAGACCGGCGCCGATGCCGTGCACCCGGGTTATGGTTTTCTGAGCGAGAACGCGGGCTTTGCCCAGGCCTGTGTAGACGCGGGTCTGGTCTTCATCGGCCCTCCCGCCAGTGCCATCACGGCCATGGGGGACAAAGCATTGGCCAAACGGCGCATGCTGCAGGCCGGTGTGCCATGCGCGCCGGGCTACCTGGGGGCAGAGCAGGGTGACGCGGCCCTGACAGCGGAGGCCGAAAAACTGGGGTATCCGCTGCTGGTCAAGGCCGTGGCGGGCGGCGGTGGGCGCGGCATGCGCCTGGTGCGCGCCAGCAGCGAATTGCAGCAGGGTATCGAAGGCGCAAGGCGCGAAGCCACCAGCGCCTTTGGTGACGGCACGCTGATGCTGGAGCGTTTGATAGACAACGGCCGCCATATCGAGATCCAGATCTTTGCCGATGCCCATGGCAACGCGGTGTACCTGGGCGAGCGCGATTGCACGGCCCAGCGCCGTCGCCAAAAGGTCATTGAAGAAGCGCCGTCACCTGTGGTCACGCCCGCCATGCGCGAGGCCATGGGCAAGGATGCAGTGGCCGCCGCATTGGCCGTTGGGTACCGGGGTGCTGGCACCGTGGAATTCATTGTCGACGCCCAGCTCAAGCACTATTTTCTGGAGATGAACACCCGGCTGCAGGTGGAGCACCCGGTGACCGAGATGGTCACCGGCTATGACCTGGTGGAGTGGCAGTTGCGCGTGGCTGCGGGCGAGCCGTTGCCAGCACGCCAAAGCGATATTCATCTGCAGGGCCATGCGATCGAGGCGCGCCTCTATGTGGAAGATCCCTACACAGGTTTCACACCGCAGACCGGCACCGTGCTGTGGTGGCAGCCCGCGCGGGCCTTACATGCCGGCGTGCGCATTGACGATGGCATCGTGCAAGGCGGTGTGGTTTCACCTTTTTATGATCCGATGGTGGCCAAGGTGATAGCCCATGGCCGTGATCGTGACGATGCCATTCGGCGTTTGCGCGCAGCCTTGGCCAATACGCCTTTGCTGGGCTTGAAAAACAATGGCCGCTTCTTGAGCGACCTGCTGGACCACCCGGCGTTTCGCCAGGCGCAGATGACCACCACGCTGATCGACCAGTGGCAGGAGCAGGGCGAGCCCTTGCTGCAAGCACCTGTAGCCAGCACAGCAGTGTGGCAAGTTGCCGCACTGGCCTTGGCCACACGGAGTGGCAGCAGTTGGCGCGCCAATAGCGTGGCAGCATTTGACCTGCGCTTGCAGCATGGCGATGTGCAGCGCACTGTGCGCGTGCGGCCGGACCGCCATGGTGGCGTGGAGATAACGCTGGATGGCACCAATACCCAAGCCCGTGCGCTCGACTGCGTAGATGGCGTGTTGCGCTACGCGGTGGATGGCGTGCAGCGCAGCGCAATCGTGGTGTTTGCAGGCACGCAGTTGCATCTGGCGCTGGACGGCCAGGGCTTTGTATTTGACGAGGTCTCCGCATTCCCCGATGCCGATGCACAGAAGGACGCCAGCAAGGCGCGTTCACCGGTGGCGGGCAAGGTCACCCAGGTTCTGGTGTCCGCAGGTACTACGGTGGCAGTGGGCCAGCAGTTGGTCTGCGTGGAGGCCATGAAGATGGAAATGTGGCTCTGCGCCGAAGCCGCCGGTCAGGTGCTGGCCGTGCATGCCAAGGCCGGTGAGCAGGTCGAATCGGGCGCCCTGCTGGTCGAGCTGGAATTGTCCCCCAAGAAGGAAATATGACATGGAAAAAGCAATACTGACCTGCGCGCTGACCGGCGTGCTGACCAACCCCAAGCAGCACCCCGTGCCGGTCACACCGGCCCAAATGGCTGCTGAGGCGCGTGACGCGTTCAACGCCGGTGCGTCCATCATGCATGTGCATGTGCGCAACCAGGAGGAGGGCATGGGCCATCTGCCATCGTGGGACCCCGAAGTAATGGCCTCGGTGGTAGACGCAATTCGAGAGGCCTGCCCCGGCGTCATCATCAACCTGACGACCGGTGTGGTGGGCAAGGACATTTCTGGCCCCTTGGCCTGCATACGCCGGGTTCAACCGGAGATTGCCGCCTGCAATGCCGGCAGCCTGAACTACCTGAAGATCAAGGAAGATGGCCAATGGGCCTGGCCACCGATGGTGTTCGACAACCCGGTGGCCAAGGTGCAGCAGTTTCTGGACGTGATGCAGGAGTGCGGCACCCACCCCGAGTTTGAATGCTTTGACGTGGGCATCGTGCGCTCGGTAGGCATGTATATCAAAAATGGCATGCTCAAGCCCGGCATGGGGCGGCCAGAGTACAACCTGGTCATGGGCGTGGCATCCGGCATGCCGTGCGACGCCGATCTGCTGGCCCTGCTGCCGCAGTGGATGTCGCCCAACAGCGTGTGGCAGTCCACGCTGATAGGCCGTGCTGAGATCTGGCCGGTGCACCAGAAGACTGCCGAACTGGGCGGCATGCTGCGCACCGGGCTGGAAGATACCTTCTACCTGCCCAATGGCGAGCGCGCCAGCGGCAACGGTGCATTGATTGCTGAACTGGCTCGCTGCGCCGAGCGCGCCGGACGCGCCATTGCCAGCCCCGCCGAGGCCCGCGCAATGCTCGAATTGAAGTCGTAAAAGAATGCGCAAAAAGCTGTGCTATAATTGATAGCTTAGCGGCTGTAGCTCAGCTGGATAGAGTACTTGGCTACGAACCAAGGGGTCGTGGGTTCGATTCCTGCCAGCCGCACCAAACGATAGCCCTAGAACAGCAATGTTCTAGGGCTTTTTCGTTTTTGGGGTGCTTTCACTGAAGGCTTTCGAGTTCCCAAACTGGTGCTCGGCAGCTGTCTCCGAAGTTGCTCAGTGTGCCAGTCCATTATCAAATTCGTCACGCAGAATTGTTTCGTAGTCTTGGCCGCCATAAAACACGCCAATGACGGATACCAGTTCATCAACCACATCAAAGGCGATCACGGCGCTTCCTTTGTAGTTGGTGATGCGCAGGCCCGGTCGTACGTCATCACGCACGGTGCCGCGATGAGGTGAGTTACACATGCCTTCACAGTAGCCCACAATTGCATCGATGTAAATCTTAGCAACGCTGGGCGAGTTCTTTGCGGCAATGTAGATGTACAAAACAACGAGCTGTTCTTCTGCTTCTGGGGAGAAGATGACGCGATAGCTCATCGTGCCTTGGCGTGTTCAGCGGCAATGCGTGCGCGCACCTGATCAACAGTAACAGCGCGTGATGGGTCAGCTTTCAGCGCGTCATAGGCTGGGCCTACTTGTTGATGTAGCCAGCTTTCGACGGCACGGTCACGCGCTATGAGGGCACGAAGACCATCTCTTATGACCTCGCTTTCGGTGGCGTACTCGCCAGTCAGAACCTTGGCCTTAACAGCTTCAGCCATGTCGTTGGGCAGAGTGATACTCAATTGTTGGGTGGTGCGCATGACGGCCTTCAATTTGGTCAATAGGATTTAATCCTACTTCAATTGGCGTTGATAGTCCAGGGCATCGGGCTATGGCCTGATGCCAAATGTGAATAATTGGCCTTTCAACGAAATGTCAGGTATCGCCGACGCAGTGACTGGAATGGTGAACAATCAGCATGGAGAGAAAGTCTGGAAAAGACGAATAGCTTGGACCTCGCACTCCATCCCTGGGAAACCCAATCGGCGCCGGGCTCCAGTATTCAACGGCCGCCCTTGACAGTCCATCGTGATCTGCTGGGCGAACCAAGCACCAAAAGTCTTCGTCCATGAATCCGTTCGTTACTATCACCAGATCATTTGGCAACTTTCGAGTTTGCCTGCGGCGCTTCCAGTATTGGTTGTACGGGATAACGTGATTGAGATCAAAGTAGTTCTCGCCAAAACTTAGAAATAGATTCGAGAAGCGATTGCTACATCTGGCAAGCGCTATCAGCTCCTGCGGCAAGGGTAAGTTGAAGTGTGCAGAAATGCGAGACAAGGAGGCCTCTGTTGGCCGCGGATGCGGCTCCCAATGGTCCGGAAGGACTGCAACAAAGGATGCAGTAGATCCGGTAGGGTAGCCACCTACAATGATTTCCGTCAATGCCGAAATCAGCCCCCATAGAAATCTCCGCCCACGCAGTTACCCCCACCGCACGCCATGAACAAGGCCTTCACCAAAGAGTCCGACAACGCCGACGATGACGACGATGTGAAATTGCCGCCCTTGCCAGCGGGTGGCAAGAATTACATGACGCCGAAAGGGTATGCCGCCCTGCGCGGCGAGCTGCTGGACCTGATTGACAACGAGCGCCCCAAGATTGTGGAAATCGTTCACTGGGCCGCCAGCAATGGCGACCGCTCCGAGAACGGCGACTACATTTACGGCAAAAAGCGTCTGCGTGAAATCGACAAGCGCATTCGCTTCTTGACCAAGCGCATGGAGATTGCAGTCATTGCCGATCCCGCGGTGCACCATGGCAATGACCAAATATTCTTTGGTGCGACGGTCACCTATTCGGACGAGTCCGGGCAGGAGCGCACCATCACCATTACCGGCATCGATGAGGCCAACAGCGCTTTGGGCGAAGTGAGCTGGATTTCACCCATTGCCCGTACGCTCTTGAAGGCCCGTACCGGCGATGTGCTCAAGCTCGTCATGCCCGATCGGGTGGAAGAGATTGAAGTGCTGCAGGTCCGCTACCCTGCGTCGTCTGCCGAATAACTGCGCGTCGCGACCTTGCGCCGTTCCGCGCGCATGACCGATGCCGTTCGGTTGAGGTTGCGCAATGCTGTGGCCAAATGCGCGGTGTCTCGCACGCCGACCACGAAGCGAAACTCCACATCATCTTGCGCGGCTTCGCTGCCCATATCAATGTGCACAATGTCAGCCTCTGCGGCGGCCAGCGCGGCGGCAACCTTGGCCAATACGCCCTTGCCGTTGCTGGCGGTCACAACGATGCCGGTCTCGAAGGTGCGCACGGGCTCATCGGACCAGTCGACGTTGATGAAGCGTTCACTGTCCTTGTACAGCAATTTTTTGGCCACCGGGCAGTCGTCCACGTGCACCACCAGTCCCTCGCCACGGCCCAAATAGCCGACGATGGCGTCGCCTGGTATGGGGCGGCAGCAGGGGGCAAACTGCACCGAGGCATTCTCGCTGCCATCCAATGTGATGGAGCCTTGCGATGTGGACTCGTGCGCGGTAAAGCGCTCGCGGGTCAGCAGCAGGGCGTCTGGCTTGTGTCCACTGTCGGCCAGCAGATGCACCAGGCGTTTGGCCACAATATGGGCAATGCGCTTGCCCAGACCGATATCGGTCAGTAGCTCATCACGGTTCTTGTTCCCAGTAAAGCGCAACAGTTTTTCCCAGATGGGTTCGTAGGCCGGGTCTTCGGCCGGGAAGCCCTCTATGCCTTCGGCGCGCAGAGCCTGGGTCAGCAGCTTCTCGCCCAGTTCTTCGGATTCGGTTTGCCCCAGGGTCTTCAGGAAGTGGCGTATCTTGGAGCGGGCGCGGCCGGTGCGCACAAAACCCAGCCATGCCGGATTCGGCGTCGCCAGGGCTTCGGTCAGCACCTCCACCACGTCGCCATTCTTTAGCTCGGTGCGCAGCGGCACGTGTTCGCCGTTGATACGCGCCGACACGGTGCGGTCCCCCACATTGCTGTGGATGGAGTACGCAAAATCGACAATCGTGGCGCCGCGCGGCATGGCCATGATCTGGCTCTTGGGGGTAAACACATACACCGCGTCTGGAAACAGGTCCACCTTGACGTGGTCCCAAAACTCGCCAGCGTCACGGGTTTCGTCCTGAATATCGAGCAGCGACTGCAGCCACTTGGTGCCCAGGCGGTCAGAGGCGGGCTCGTCGGGGGCGCGTGCCTTGTACTGCCAGTGGGCAGCAACGCCCCAATCCGCCCCCACGTGCATGGCCTCGGTACGCATCTGGAATTCAACATTGACGCCGGACGGTCCCACCAGCGTGGTGTGCAGCGATTGGTAGCCATTGAGCTTGGCAATGGCAATATGGTCCTTGAATTTGCCGGGCAACGGCTTGTAGAGTTGGTGCAACACGCCCAAGGCGCTATAGCAATCAATGATCTGCGGCACGATGACCCGAAAGCCATATATATCGGTCACCTGGGCAAAGCTCAGGTGCTTGGAGTCCATTTTTTTGTAAATGGAATACAGGGTCTTTTCGCGGCCGGCAATGCGCACACTGATACCAGCGTTGGCAAATGCAGTCTCAACCTCCTTGTGCACCTTTTGAATCAGGTCGCGGCGGCGGCTGCGGGCCTTGGTAACGGCCTTGGCCAGCGTGCTGTAGCGCCAGGGCCGCAGGTAGCGAAACGACAGGTCCTGCAACTCGCGGTAGGTCTGGTTCAAGCCCAGGCGGTGCGCGATGGGTGCGTAGATGTCCAGCGTCTCCGACGCAATGCGACCCCATTTGGCGCGCGGCACATCGGCCAGCGTGCGCATATTGTGCGAACGATCGGCCAGCTTGATCAAGATGACGCGCACATCGCGCGCCATGGCCAGCAGCATTTTGCGAAACGATTCGGCCTGGTTTTCTTCGCGGGTGTTGAACTGCAGTTTGTCCAGCTTGGTCAGGCCGTCCACCAACTCGGCCACGGGCGAACCAAAACGCTCAATGAGCTCGGTCTTGGTGACGCCGCAGTCTTCCAGCGAATCGTGCAGCAGCGCCGCCATCAGTGCCTGTGCATCAATTTTCCATTCCGCGCATTGGGCTGCTACTGCGATCGGGTGGGTGATATAGGGTTCGCCGTTGTTACGCAACTGACCCAGATGGGCCTCATCGGCAAAGCGGTAGGCCAGGCGGACTTTTTCCAGATCTTCCGGCGACAAATAGTCCAGCTTGGAGGTCAGCCCGGCAAAACTGGCGGCCGCCGCGTTGACGGCCGCCGGGTGCGGTGCAGTCGCGCTTTCCGCGCCTGCGGTAGGTGCATCTTTTCGCGGCGAAGTTTTGACGGAGGTACCCATGGTGTAAATGTAGCGTGCTGACAAAATTTTGTCGCAAAAGGGCCCATTGCGGCCTCAAAAGACACAGGGGGACCAAAAAAAAGCACCGCAAGCGGTGCTTTTTGTGGCGCAACGGCGCGTGTTGGACGCTTAGAGCGGCACTTTTTTCAGCATTTCTATGCCAATCTTGCCAGCGGCGATTTCGCGCAGGGCGGTCACGCCGGCCTTGTTTTTGCTCTCAATCTTGGGCGTGTGGCCTTGGTTGAGCATGCGGGCGCGGTACGTGGCGGCCAACACCAGTTGAAAACGATTGGGGATCTGCAACAGGCAGTCTTCTACAGTGATACGGGCCATGGAGTTCTCCGAAAGTCTAGGGGATCAGCAACGCTTTGAATGTTTCGGCTCTGGCACGGCGCTGCGCTGCAAATTTGAGCCGCTGGGAGTGAACAATGGCCTTTAAATCAAAAAGCGCACGGTCAAACAACTCGTTGATTATAACGAAGTCGAATTTGCCGGCCTGCGCGACCTCTTCAGCCGCGTTTTTCATGCGTACGTCGATCACTTCGGAGGCGTCTTCGCCCCGGCGCTCCAATCGGGAGCGCAGCTCTTCCCAACTGGGCGGCAGAATGAAGATGGAGATAGCGTTGGCAAAGATGCTCTTGATCTGGCTGGCGCCCTGGTAGTCAATTTCCAGAATGACGTCTGCGCCCTGTGCCATGCGCTCTTCAATGGCCCGTTTGGAGGTGCCGTAGCGGAAGTTGTGCACGTGGGCCCATTCCACAAAGCCGTTTGCTGCCACCATGGCGTCAAACTCTTGTTCGGACACAAAAAAGTACTCCCGGCCGTGCTTTTCCTGGCCCCTGGGCGGGCGCGTGGTGTGCGACACCGAGGGCTGAACGTGGGAATCCAACTCCAGCAAGGCCTTGACCAGGCTGGATTTTCCAGCCCCGCTAGGGGCCGCGACGACAAAAAGGTTGCCGGGGTAATCCATAAGAATGGGCTCTTGGAGGCTAGTTTGAGGTCGCTCTATTCTATGTTCTGAACCTGCTCGCGCATCTGTTCGATCAAAACCTTCATATCCACCGAGATACGGGTCAGCTCCAGCGCTGCCGACTTGGAGCCCAGGGTGTTGGCCTCACGGTGCAGTTCCTGGATCAAAAAGTCCAGCCGTTTGCCAATTTCGCCGCCTTTGTTGATCAGGCGCTCGATTTCGTCCAGATGGGAGGACAGGCGGGTGATTTCCTCGGCTACGTCAATGCGAATGGCAAATGCGGTGGCCTCGGTCAACGCCCGGTCCTGTGCCGCCTCGGGCAGCGTGGAGCCGTCGGCCAAGGCCATGGCCTCTTTCCAGCGGGTCAGAAAGCGCTGGCGGTTCTGTTCCACCAATTGGGGCACCAGGGGCACCGCTTGCTGCGCCAGCCCGCGCAATTGGGCCACATGGTCCAGCAGCATGGCCGCCAGGCGGCTGCCTTCGCGCTGGCGCGAGCCCAGCAGGGCTTTGAGCGCCTTGTCGGCCAGCGGCATCACCACTGCGGCCCAGTCATGGGAGTTGGATTGTTCTGCGGCCGACAGGCGAATGACGTCGGCTACGCTGAGTGGCGTCGCTGTGGGTAGCCAGGCTCGGACGCTGTCCTGGACGGCGTTCAGGCGCTGCAGCATGCGCGGGGTTGGGTCGGCTACTGTGTTGGCCGCATGCATCTCGATGGAGGCGCGTACCTCCACTTTGCCGCGTTTGAGGCATCCCAGCAACAGGTCACGCAGCGCCGGTTCATAGGCCCGCAAGTCTTCCGGCAGGCGAAACGACAAATCCAGGAAACGGCTGTTGACCGAGCGGATTTCCAGCCCCAACTGGCCGCTGGGCGCCTTTACCTCGGTGTCTGGCGTGGTCGCACCGGTGCTGTGTTGTGCACTGGCGTAACCTGTCATGCTATAAACTGGCATTGCGTATTCTCGGTTCGTGAAATGGCCCCGAGAATAACCCGGTTCAGCCGGATAAGACGAGCGTGTAACCCATAATTTATGTCGAAGGTCAAACCAGCACCCCTACCGCCTGATACCACCATTGGTGGCTACCGCGTGATCCGCAAGGTAGCTGCGGGTGGTTTCGGCTTGGTGTATCTCGCGCTGGACGCCGATGGTCAGCGTGTGGCCGTCAAGGAATACCTGCCGTCCTCACTGGCCACGCGCGCGCCTGGCGAACTGCTGCCGCAGGTGCAGCCCGAAAAACTCTCGTTGTACCGGCTGGGGCTGAAGAGCTTCTTTGAAGAAGGTCGCTCGTTGGCCCAAATTTCGCACCCTTCCGTGGTCAGCGTGCTGAATTTCTTCCGGGAAAACGAAACCGTTTACATGGTCATGAACTACCTGGAGGGCGCCGCCCTGCAGGATTTCATTGTGACCGCGCGTGACCTCAAGCAAAGCAAGGTGTTCCGCGAATCCACCATCCGCTCGCTGTTTGACGAGATTTTGCGCGGCTTGCGCATCGTGCACCAGCACAAGATGTTGCATCTGGACATCAAGCCGGCCAATATTTTCATCACCGACGACAACAAATCGGTGTTGATCGACTTTGGCGCCGCCCGCGAGGTGCTGAGCAAGGAAGGCAACTTCATCCGTCCCATGTATACCCCCGGCTTTGCGGCGCCCGAGATGTACCGGCGCGACGCCTCCATGGGGCCCTGGACCGATATTTACGCCATTGGCGCCTGTATCTATGCCTGCATGCAGGGCTACCCGCCTAACGAAGCGCCGCAGCGCCTGGAAAAAGACCGTATCGCCGTAGCCCTGGCCCGTTTGCGGGGGGTGTACTCCGACAACCTGATCGAGGTTGTGGAGTGGTGCATGTCGCTGGACCCGTTGTCACGTCCGCAGTCGGTCTTTGCGCTGCAAAAAGAGTTGAGCCGTGAAGGCGAGCGCCGCTATACCAAGCTCAGTGTGGGCGAGAAAGTGCGCATGCAGTTTGACACCATGGTGACGGACACCAAGCGCAGCGTTCTGGGTGTCTCCAACGTGGGCGTCAAACCAAAATGAAATTCTCCGTCTTCCAGATCAGCCGAAAAGGCGGTCGCGAAAAGAATGAAGACCGCATGGGGTATTGCTATACCAAGACATCGGGACTGTTCTTGTTGGCCGACGGCATGGGCGGGCACCCGGAAGGTGAAGTTGCGGCCCAGATGGTGCTGCAAGCCATTTCGGCGCTGTACCAAAAAGAAGCCAAGCCCGAAATTGAAGACCCCAAGGCCTTTTTCAACATGGCCATCATGGCCGCGCACCGCCAGATTCTGCGCTACGCCGCCGAAAAACATTTGATGGACACGCCGCGCACCACGCTGGTGGCGGCCATCGTGCAGGGCGGTGTGGCGCACTGGGTACACTGCGGCGACTCGCGCCTGTATTTTGTGCGCCATGGCGAATTGCTGGCCCGCACCCGCGACCACTCCTATATCGAGCAGCACCAGGACAACAAGCCCGACGTGCCGCTGCCCGAGCGCTTCAACCGCAACGTGCTGTATACCTGCCTGGGCTCCCCCACCAAACCCGTATTTGATGTGACGGGCCCGGTGCCACTGCAACAGGGTGACCGCATACTGCTGTGTTCCGATGGCCTGTGGGGTAGCCTGGAAGACACGGAAATTGTCTACCAGATGGGGCAAAAGCCCGTGGGCACTGCAGCGCCTGAATTGGTGGAACGTGCGCTGGCCAAGGCCGGCGCCCATAGCGACAACGTCACGGTTATTGCCATGGAGTGGGAAACACCGGATACGTTTGAATCCACCCGGGGCAGTATTTCCACCGACACCATTGAAGACGGTGTTTTCGCCTCTACCGTACAGGCCGGCTGGCTTGATTCCGGTGTCGACGACCTTGATGATGCCGCCATTGAACGCTCGATTGCCGAGATCAACGAGGCCATCCGCCGCTCGGCAGCCCGTAAAGCATAGTCGCCGCGCGCTTGTCGCCCAGGGGTGGCCCGTCGGCGTATATGATCCCCCCACGTTCGCCCATTGCGTGTGGCTCTCTGCCCCCCAAGGAGGCGGTGCTCGCCTAGGGGCGGCCTGTCGGCGAGCCAAGCACAATTTTTACCAGGATTCATATGTCTGAATATGTTCGCGCCCATGGACGCGCCGCACATGCATTGCGCCCCGTGCGCATCACCCGCAACTACACCGTGCACGCCGAAGGCTCGGTGCTGATCGAGTTTGGCGGTACCAAGGTGCTGTGCACCGCGTCGGTGGAGGAGAAAGTGCCACCGCACAAGCGCGGCAGCGGCGAAGGCTGGGTGACGGCCGAATACGGCATGCTGCCCCGCGCCACCCACACGCGCAGCGACCGCGAAGCGGCGCGCGGCAAGCAAAGCGGCCGCACGCAAAAAATTCAACGCCTGATCGGGCGCCCGTTTCGGCGTGGGGTCGATTTGAAAAAGCTCGGTGAGCGCACGATTCAGCTTGACTGCGACGTGTTGCAGGCCGATGGCGGCACACGCACCGCCGCCATCACCGGCGCTTTTGTGGCCGCGCAAGACGCCGTCAATGGCCTGATCGCTGCGGGCAAGCTGACCGAAACACCAATCGTGGCCCAGGTAGCCGCCATTTCGGTTGGCATCGTGCAAGGCACGCCGTTGCTGGATCTGGAGTACACCGAAGACTCCGCCTGCGACACCGACATGAACGTGGTCATGACCGGCGCCGGCCATTTTGTCGAAGTGCAGGGCACGGCCGAAGGGGCCGCGTTCTCGCGCAAGGAGATGGATGCGCTGCTGACCCTGGCCGAAAAAGGCATTGCCGAGTTGATGACGCTGCAGACGCAGTCTTTGTCCGTGTAGCACGCGATGAAAATAGTTCTCGCCTCCAATAACCAAGGCAAGCTGGCCGAATTGCAGGCCATGCTTACGCCGCTGGGCTGCACCCTGGTGCCCCAGGGTGAACTGGGCGTGCCCGAAGCACCCGAGCCATACCGCACGTTTGTAGAAAATGCGCTGACCAAGGCGCGCAATGCTGCGCGCCACACAGGGCTGCCAGCCTTGGCGGACGATGCCGGTCTGTGTGTGGATGCCTTTGGCGGCCTGCCCGGTGTCGACACGGCCTACTACGCAACCCAGTTTGGCTATGCCAAGAGTGATGACAACAATGTGCGTGCGCTGCTGGAGCAAATGCAGGGCATGGACAACCGCCGCGCCGCCATGGTCAGCACGCTGGTGGCGGTTCGCTCCGAGCACGACCCCGAGCCGCTGATTGCCATGGGCCGCGTGGTCGGGCAGATTGCCCGCGAGCCCTTGGGCAGCAATGGCTTTGGTTTTGACCCGGTGATGTGGATCCCCGAATTTGGCCAGACCTTTGCCCAACTGCCAGTGGACGTTAAAAACGCCAACAGCCACCGCGGGCGTGCGGCGCTGGCCATGTCTGCCTTGATACGCGAGCACTGGCTGCCGTCATGATCCCCATCGTTCCGGCAGATGCCGCAACACCGCCGGGTGAGCCGGCTGCGCGGCATGACGTCACGCACTACATGCGGCCTGGCACCTTGCAATTGGCGGCGCTGCCGCCTCTGTCGCTGTATGTACACCTGCCCTGGTGCCTGAAAAAGTGCCCGTATTGCGATTTCAACTCGCATGAAATGCGTGCGCAAGACATGCCCGAGCAGCGTTATATCGACGCCGTGGTGGCTGATCTGGAAGCCTGCTTGCCGCTGATCTGGGGCCGCACCATCCACAGTATTTTCATTGGCGGCGGCACGCCCAGCCTGTTTTCGCCGGCCGCCATAGACCGCTTGCTGGGCGACATCCGCGCCCGCCTGCGGCTGGAACCCGACTGCGAAATCACGCTGGAGGCCAACCCCGGCACGTTCGAGAAAGACCGCTTTCGGGCCTACCGCCAGGCGGGCGTGACCCGGCTGTCGGTCGGCGTGCAAAGCTTCAATGATGTGCATCTGAAGGCACTGGGCCGTGTGCACGACCGGGCGCAGGCGTTGGCTGCGGTTGAAGAGGCCGCGCAGTCGTTTGACACCTTCAACCTGGACATCATGTATGCGCTGCCAGGCCAGACCATGGAGCAGGTGGGGCAGGACATTGCCACCGCCTTGCAGTTTGCGCCGCCGCATATCTCCATCTACCACCTGACGATTGAGCCCAACACCTACTTCGCCAAGTTTCCACCGGTCATTCCTGAGGACGACACGGCCTACGCCATGCTGGACCACATCACCGACATCACGGGGGCTGCTGGCCTGGATCGCTATGAGGTGTCGGCCTACGCCAAGCCCGGCCACCGCTGCTCGCACAATCTCAACTACTGGCAATTTGGTGACTACCTGGGAATTGGCGCGGGCGCCCACAGCAAGCTGAGTTTTGCCCACCGTGTGGTCCGCCAGGTGCGCTTCCGCGAGCCACGCCTGTACATGGAGCACGCGCTGGCGGGCAACGCGGTAGCGCAGGATGGCGATGTGGCGCGCAGCGACCTGCCCTTCGAATACATGCTGAACGCGCTGCGCCTGCGCAATGGCTTTGGCCTGCGCGATTTCTCGGAGCGAACCGGCCTGGCGATCACGGCCATAGCCGCCGCCCTGGAAGAAGCCGAACGCAAGGGCCTGCTGGAGCGCGATTTTGCCCGCGTGCGCCCGACCATTAGGGGTTTTGATTTTCTCAGTGACTTGCAGTCGCTTTTCCTGTCCAATAGCGATTAGGTTTCGTCGCAGGGCCGCCCCCAGGACGAAGACGGCCCCCTCGGGGAGCAGGGGGCATTGACTCGTCGCAGGGCTCAGGAGGTTGCCGCCATGTTCTCTGTATACGGCAAGGCAGGCCGCGTGTTTCGCGGCTCCATGGAGGAGTTGCGCCAGGTAGGCCCTATTGCAAGAACGTCGCGACCCCATGCGGTCGCAGGTGTGGGGCAGGGTGCCCAAGACCATCACCCCCAGCAGTTTGCCGACTTGGTCCCACCGGTGCCCAGCGATATGGCCCACAAAACCGCCCTGGCGGCCTATGAGCAGACGCGCAAGCCCGGCTTGCCGCGCCAACCGCTGACCCGTGTGGATGCCGTCATGAGCAGCCCGGTCATCACCATAGCGGCGTCGTCAACCGTGGAACAGGCATGGCAACTGCTGGCACAAAACCATGTGGGCCAGGCACCGGTGGTGGATGCCAGCGCTGTGCTAATTGGCTTGATGACGCGGGCAGATTTGATGCGGCCAGAGCGTATGCCCGGACCTGACAGCCATGCACAGGTCTGGAGCGCGCTGTTAACGCAAAGTGTGGCCGACCTGATGTGGACACCCGTGCCCAGCGTGTCCATCGACACGGATATACGTCGTGTAGCACGGGTGCTGCTGGACACGGGACTGCCCGGTCTGGCCGTGGCCGATGAAGAGGGCCGGGTTACCGGCTTTGTGTCGCGCTCGGATATTTTGCGAGCGGTGGTGGCGGACCCACCGCTGGACTTGTGGACCTGAATGGTGTGGGCTATTGGATGCAGGTCTTGCCAATGAACCGGGTACAGGGTTTGACTGCTGGCGGAGCCACAGGAAGGGCCGCAGGCAGGGTCGGTGGTGGTGCGATTACCTTGGGCGCGGCAGCAATGTTGATGGCCTTGGGCGTAGCTTGTGCCGATGCGCCACCCTTGTCTTTGTTGCCGTCGGATGGCGCCGCGGTGTGGTTGTCGCCAAACACCGCGAGTGAGGCATTGGCCAAGGTCACCGGTGCGGTGTTGGTGGCGCCCACATAGCTGACCTGCTTGGGCGTCAGCGCTGCCACCGCTGTGCCATTGGCAATGGTGCCACTGCCCACCAGCAAATGCTGGTAGCTGCCGGGAGCGTTGTCACCGGCGTTGGGCTTGCCATCGGCCTTGACCACGGCCGACTCCAGGTCAGCGCCTTTGAGCTTGAGTACGGCCCCGCCCGATTGAAACGTGATGTTGGACGGCTTGTTGGGGTCCATCAACTCGGAGCCAATGATGCGCGCTGCGCCGCCGACCAAGGCCAGCGTCGGTCCCCGATTGTCATCGCCTGGGGTAGGCGCGGTAATCTTGAGCTCCGACCCGGGGCGCATGCCAACCAGGCTGCCGTCATTCAACTGCAATTGCGAAATGGCGCCAGCGGGCGTTTGCAGGCTCTCGCCTGCTTGCAAAACGTCGCCTTTGTGTGCCGGTCGCGCCACGCCCGAGGCGCTGACAATTTGTGTGCCGGTTTGTGCAAACAACACCGTGCCGGCCGGTGTTGCGGCCTGGGCACCGGCTGCACAGGCCAAAGCCATCCACACACTGTGGGTCATCCAATGGTGTCGCATGATGGGCGTCTCCAGTTAAGTGCAGTCGCTACCGGGTCACCGGTGCTGGCTGCGGAGTGATCGGTTGCATGGGCCGGGTCATGGTTGGTGCATTCAAAGGTGTTGCCGCAGGTGTGGTTGCCGGTGTTGCTGTTTGGGTTGGCGTGGCGCTGCCTGTGTGCTTGGCATCGGTCGCGGCGGCGCCTTTGGCGCCAGTTCCGTTGTTGGTCGCAGCGGGGTCGGCCGGCGTGGGTGTGGTTGCCGATGTCTGGCCACCGTTCTGCGCCGCGCTGTCGGCTGCTTGCTGTGCGTTGCGGCGGTCTGCCAGAGAGGGGCGCAGCTGGCCATTGGTGCTTGCGTTGCCCTTGTTTTTGTCGCCACCATCTTTGGCATCACGGGCATCCACCTTGACCTCTACCTTGTAGAAATCTGGCACCTTAATTAGTACCTGCGGCGCCTTGTCAGACGAAAAAGGTGCGAAGCCTATGTCGCCGCGTTTGAGCGACAACTCACCGTTCCTGCTGCGCAGAACGGTCTCGCCGTCGTTGACCTTGTCGTACAGGCCGGGCGCATCCTGCGAGTGCATGCCGGGAGCGTCCAGCACAACCATGGGCTCGTGGTCCGTGCCGCGGATGCCGATGGTGGCGGTTGCGCTGCGAATTTGGTAGCCCTTGGGGTTGTTGCGCCCTATCAAGCCGGTGATGGAACGAAAGCCGCCGCGCAGCAGTGTGACCAGAAAGCTTGAATTGGTGGGCACTTTTTCGTCATGCACAAATTGGTCAATGACCAGCTCGGTACTGGGCCGCACCGACATGAAGCCGCCATCGTTCAAACGCAATTGCACCAGCGCACCATCAGAGGTCAGCACCTTGTCGCCAGCAAACAGCTCGGTGCCTCTTTCCACGTTGCGTTCGTTCCCTTGGGTATCCATGATCTTGGCGTAGCCGGTCACGGCCATCACACGCGCAGCACTTTGCTGTGCCCAGGCCTGGCCGACGGTGCACACCAGCGCAGCCAGCAGCAGCCAGACGCTCCAGCGCCGCCGGTCAATAGTCCAGGCGCAGGTTGATGGAAAAATCGTTCTTGTCATAGGAATACAGATCGGCGTTGCTGTTGTTGCGGGTGACGGTGAGCTGTGGGCGAAGCGACAGACCTTTGGTTACCGCCATTGTCATGCCAAGTGTCAAATCGTACAAAGACTCATCGCGTGGCACCAGGTACAGTGAGTTGGTGCCCGCGTACTTGGAATAGGTTGCCCCCACGGTGGCAAAAGCGCCCAACCGGTCGCCAAAGCTTTTTTGGATGGAAAGCCTGGGGCCGTAATAGCGCCGGTCGCCATCGTCACGACCCCCTACGGCCCGCTCGATGCCGTAGGATCCAGTCAGGCTGAACACGGCAGTGCCGTCTCCCACGGCGGTGAGCCAACCAGCCGTTAGCGTCGACGTTTGCGTGTTTTGGCTGGCCGAGCTGGACAGGGCATAGGTGGCATCGCTGTAGGTGGCGCCGAATGACAATTGGCTGGTCTTGCTCAGCGCCATGCGCCAATCCAGCGTGGCGCCTGACGTATCGCGGATGCGGCTCTGGTTCAGGTTGTATTGGCCCAGTGTGAGCCCGCTGCGCAGCAACCAGGTGCCGTTGGTGTAGCTGACGCCCAGCCGGGTGTCCAGTGTGGCGTAACCCGATTCGGTGTAGAGCTGGTAGTTGCGGCCACGGTAGTCGGCACCGCCATACAACCCCCATTGCTCGTTCAACTGGTGGGTGACTTCACCGCCCACGGCCAGCGCGCTGTAACTGTCTGCGGTCTTGAGGCCGGTGGGCGCCGCGGGCGAATACAGTCCGCTGGATGGCAGTGTCAGCGACGACAGTCCGGTCGCGCTGCCGATATTGCTGTCGGAGCCCATGCTCAGCTCCACATAGCCGGTGCCGGTGGTGGTCTGGTTCTTGGCGCGTGCTTCGGCTACTTTGGCGTACTGCTCCACAGCGCTGCGCAAATCTGGCGGCAGGTTTTGAATTGCCAGGACCGCTTCGAATTCAATCTTGGCAACCGCAAAGTCCCCCCAACACCCATTAGCCCCACCCCATTCCGGCAGAAACGCACCTTACCCCGGGCACAAC
>JACXTT010004848.1_pt1 | contig 19833 bp, 12 predicted proteins | sample 9270951 | NCBI WGS metagenome assembly JACXTT01 (sample SAMN15532306, study PRJNA645909) | rock metagenome | isolation source: weathered quartz diorite | place: Puerto Rico | collected 2017-06-21 | reverse complement strand
GCGGCAGGCTTTGTACAACTATCAGCGCAATTCCAAGGTTTTTATCAAAAGGCTGGGCTGAGATTCGTGCGGCGAGGCAGTCTCACTCCGGTTTCAATTTCTCTTGTAGCAGGTTACGGAGATAATTACCTGGTATAGCGTAGGTGATGCCGCTCGGCTGGCTCAGCGCTGCTTCCTTGGTGCCCTTCACGAACACCATATTGATGATCCCGTAGACTATGCCGGTTTCAGGGTCGTAGAGCGGGCTGCCGCTATTGCCGGGATAAGCCGTTGCGTCGAGTTGGAATACGGCGTAAGCCGTGTCGCGCAGGCGTTTGATCATTTTTTCGTCCAGTTGTTTGGAGCTATGCCCGGGCTGCACGACCGGAGTTAGCGCCGAAACGATCCCGCGGTGCGTTACCGGATAGAGGCCGAGCACCATGCCTAGGGGGAATCCAGTAAAGGCGACGGTTTGGCCCTCGCGGATGGTGTCGGAGTCGCCGAGCTGCAGGATAGGTAAGGGCTCTCCGCTGATCTTGAGGAGGGCGAGATCGTGCTCCGGATCTACAACCACTCGCTCGGCCTCGCGCGCCTGCCCCTCCTTACCCTGCCCGATCATGACGATGAACGACTCTTTCTTGTCCGTTTCCAGCACCGCCTGGACGACATGGGCGTTGGTGATGACGTGCCGCCCGTCTCCTACCGCAAACCCCGTTCCCAGAAAGTTAATCGGTGGACTGCGGGTTTGCTCAAAAGTGCCCACACCGACGACAGAGGGCTTGATCTTTTCGATTATCTTGATGAGCTCCGCGGCATGGAGTGGCGACGCAGGGAGCGTCAGCATCAGTACCAGCGGTAGCCACAGCATCGTACAATCTGATGTCTTTAAGCGGCGTAACAGATTTTTATCGTCCATTGATTTTCCCTGGTAACAGTATAGTCTGCGGCTATCTTATTCAGGAGTCAAAAAGTAACACTACACCGCTAATGGTGTGACTCCTGAGTAAATACCCTGTTTTACCTATCCCCACCCCCGGATCAAGTCCGGGGCAGGCTCTGTCCCGCCGCCTACATAGGGGGCGGGGACATAGCGGGAAGTGTAGTTATACTTATTGACTTATGAGTATTCTAGTGAAGGGGGTGATGACGGCCCCCGCAAAATTTACACTCAAGGCGATGGGCGAGGCGTTCGCTCATCCGGCCATGAGGATTGGCTCAAGATTTGCTAAGATTATCCGCTATCAATCGAATAATCCATTATGGAACCTCTGATTTATTCGTCGTTCCGGGTGCAGCCTAGCGGAGACCCGGAATCCAGTGCTGACGATTCAGTAAGTTACTGGGTTGCCGCTTTCGTGGGAACGACGATTCATGAATAAATCAGAGCTTCCTTATATCTAAGGCGGGAAGTTTTATGAGCGGAGTGGCGGTCGTCGGCCTAGGCTACGTCGGGTTGCCGTTGGCGGTTGAGTTTGGCAAAAAACAAACCACCCTCGGATTCGACCTCTCCAGCAACAAGGTTGAAAGTTATAAGCGCTATATTGATCCGACCGGCGAGGTTTCCTCGGAAAATCTGCGCGCGGCGCGTCAGCTTAGCGTTACCGCTGATCCTGCGCAATTGGCGCAGGCCGACTACATCATTGTAGCGGTGCCTACCCCCGTGGACCTCGCCCACCAGCCCGATTTCGGTCCGCTGGTGGGCGCCAGCAAGAGCGTTGGGCAGAACATGAAGCGCGGCGCTATCGTGATTTATGAATCCACTGTTTACCCCGGCGCGACTGAAGAGGTGTGCATCCCTATCCTGGAGCAGCACTCCGGGATGAAATGGAAAAAAGACTTTCACGTCGGCTATTCGCCGGAACGTATCAATCCCGGCGACAAGCAGCATACCCTCACCAAGATTCTCAAGGTTGTCTCGGGCGATGATGCGGAGACCCTGGAGAAGGTCGCCACGCTATACGAAACGATTATCACCGCCGGGGTGCATCGCGCCTCCAGCATCAAGGTCGCCGAAGCCGCCAAGGTCATCGAGAATACCCAGCGCGATCTCAATATTGCGCTAATGAACGAGCTCGCGATCGTGTTCGATAAGATCGGCATAGACACGCTGGAGGTGTTGCAGGCCGCCGGCACCAAGTGGAATTTTCTGCCGTTCCGTCCCGGACTGGTGGGTGGGCACTGCATCGGCGTGGACCCGTATTATCTTACCCACAAGGCCGAGATGCTCGGGTACCAACCGCAAGTGATTCTGGCCGGACGCCGCATCAACGACGGCATGGGCAAGTTCATCGCCGAGCAAACGGTCAAGCACATGATACGTGCCGGCTCGCAGGTAAAAGGCGCCAGAATTAATGTGTTGGGCCTCACCTTCAAAGAGAACTGCCCGGACCTGCGCAACTCCAGGGTGATAGACGTGATACGGGAACTGGAATCCTACGGCATTGAGATCCATGTGCACGACCCGGTTCCAGATACCAAAGAGGCACAGCACGAGTACGGCATCGAACTGCGCGGCTGGGAGGAGTTGCCACGCGCGCAGGCCATCGTCATGGCGGTAGCGCACCGCGAATTTACCGAACGCCCGTTGCAGGACTATCTTTCCAAACTCGACAGCAATGGCTGCTTTATAGATGTGAAATCGCAGTTTGACAGGGCGGCGTTGAGTGGGGCCGGACTCCACGTCTGGAGGCTCTAAAGCGATGTCGAGATATCAGGATGTACAGAACCATTTGCGTAACCATCGTTACCGTTGGCTGGTTACCGGGGCGGCGGGTTTCATCGGCTCCAATCTGGTGGAGGCGCTGCTCAAGCTTAATCAGCAGGTGAGCGGTCTTGATAATTTCGCTACCGGTTACCCGCGTAATCTCGAACAGGTGCGGGATCTCGTTACAGCGGAGGCGTGGCGCGGCTTCAGCTTTATAGAGGGCGACATCCGGCGCCTGGAGGATTGTCGAGATGCCTGCGCGGGCGTGGATTTCGTTCTACATCAGGCGGCGCTGGGTTCGGTGCCGCGCTCCATCGAAGATCCGCTGCTGACCAATGAAAGCAATGTCACCGGCTTTGTCAACATGCTGGTGGCGGCGCGCGATGCGCGTGTGAAACGCTTTGTTTATGCCGCCTCCAGCTCCACTTATGGTGACGATCCGGGTCTGCCAAAGGTGGAAGAGGTGATAGGCCAGCCGCTGTCGCCGTATGCGGTCACCAAGTACGTCAACGAGCTGTACGCCGATGTGTTTGCCCGCTGTTATGGGCTCAATTGCATCGGTCTGCGCTACTTTAATATCTTCGGGCCGCGTCAGGATCCCAACGGCGCCTATGCGGCGGTGATTCCAAAATGGATTGCCGCGATGATAGCGGATGAGCCGATCTACATCAACGGAGATGGCGAGACCAGTCGGGATTTTTGCTATATCGAAAACGTGAACCAGGCCAACCTGCTCGCCGCCCTCACCGATAATCCCGAGACGATCAATCAGGTCTATAATATCGCGCTCAACGAGCGCACCAGTCTCAACGAGTTATTTGAAATGCAACGAAGGCTGCTACTAAAGACATTTCCACATTTGCGTAATCGCCAGCCAATTCATCAAGACTTTCGCGAGGGCGACGTGCGTCACTCGCAAGCCGATATCTCCAAGGCCGCGCGATTACTCGGCTATGCGCCGACTCACCGCATTGGAGAAGGCCTCCAGCAGGCAATGGACTGGTATGTTAAAAACCTCAGCCCGGCATTGGCCGCTTTGTAGGGTAGTTGTCGCCTTCTGGAATAAATAACAGGCCTACAAATTATTTCAGCAGGTTGTTGATTTCTCCTGCGGTGTTTTTAGCAACTCCTAGACTCAGCGCCTTGCTCAGCAACTGACGTCCCTGTGTCGTTTTGCCGGTCTTTAAATAGGCTGCCCCCAGATGGTAGTTCGCGACCCCATCCGTCGGCATATCTTTAATGGCCTCTTCTAGCAATGGCAGGGCCGTTTTTATATCACCCGTGCGTAACAGAACCCAACCGTAGCTATCCTTCGTTGTGGGTTCGCGTTCAGCCAATTTGTAAGCCCGCTCGGCAAGCTGTTTGGCCTCCTGCAGATTATTGTTATCCGCTAGATTGAGCGCCAGCTTATTGAGGGCGGGGACATGGTCAGGATATTTATTCAAAATTGAACGGTAAACCTTATTCGCCTCGTCCGGTTTTCCTGTCATGTCATAGGTCACACCGCGCTGAAATAACAACATGGGATGATCGGGTATTGTCTGCAAGGCTCGATCGAGGGTGATCTTGGCTAGGTCATAATCCTTTTGGGCGAGATGTAATCCCGCGAGCGCCACCCAGGCATCAATGAATCCGGGCTCCAATTCAATGGCCTTCCGCAAATCTTTTTCGGTGTCGGCGGGTTTATTCTGCAAGGTAGCGATCATCGCGCTCAGGTGATAGGCCGGTGCATAGTCGGCGTGTGCGGATTTCAGTTGCTGGAGTACGGTAATCGCCCCCTCCGTATCGTGCGCCTCCACCTTGGCCTCGGCCAATAAGTATTGGAGTTCTGGAAGATCGGGAAACTTTTTTACGTATTCCGTTAAGCTGGGTACGGCTTTTTCTGCCTGATGATGAGCCATATAGAGATTCGTTAACTCTCCCAGTACCTGAGGGAGATCTGTTTTTTCTACAATAGGGGCGATCCCTTCCAGCTCTTTGACGGCCTGCTGCCAATTACCTTCTGCCAGCGAGACACGAGTCATTTGGTAACCGGCTACTCCTGCATAGGCCGGCGAGTCCTTTTTTACGGCCTGGAGGCGGGTTCGCGCTGTGGCGAAATCACCCTCTAAACGCGCAACGCCCGCTTGGGTAAGCCTTAATTCCGGATGATCCGCAGGCAAGAGCTTTTGCAATAGCTGCAATTGGGTCTTCGCCGCAGCCTTGTCACCCAGTCCGATATAGGCTGTGGCCACTACCATCCGCGCCCCGGTGTTAACGGTTTCAGATTCCGGATGATCGAGTAACGGTGTGAGCAGATCTACCGTAGCAGAATAGCGCTGCAAGAGATTGTAGACCTTCCCCAAGGTGGCATGAACCTCGGTAAGGGTATTGGGCGCCAGCTCACCTGACTTCAACAAGTATTCATAATGCACCAGCGCGCCCGGCAGATTGCCGCGCGTTTCTTCCAACCAACCCAGATAGCGGCGCGCCACCGAATCGGCCGGCCTGACTTGCAATGCTTTGTTGAGCTCGGTTTCCGCCTCTTTGGGGCTGTTTTGCATCAACAGTGTTACACCCAATTTTGAGCGTGCCGTGGCCTGTTGCGGATTCAGTGTCAGGGCATTGCGGAAGGAGAGCTCGGCCATGCCGAGATTTTTTTCCTCGAGAAAGATCAAGCCCGCCATTTCCGGCCCGCGCGCGTCGCGCGGAAAACGTGTGAGAAAGTTGGCCAGTTTGAGCTTGGCCTGTTTACGCTCGCCTTTTTGCAGGAGGTCAGACAGTTCCTGTAATTCTGCAGAGCCTCGCCAAGTATTCTGTAGTAGCCCCAAATTTAAATTGGGCTGGTCCGGTGTGACGGCGAAGGGCACGGCCCAAGTCTGACCGCTGAGCAAGCCCAATCCCAAGCAGGCTACCAGCGCAATTCGTCTAATTCCCGGCATAAGTGGTTCCTTACTTGAAACGGCTTGATCTGATCGAGGCATATATTTTTTCAAGGTGCAGCATTTTTACTGCGTTTTAATTCATAGCCGAGTGCAACGATAACGGGCTCCAGTAATGATAAGGTTCGTTCATCAATCATATCAATATAATTAAGGTAGCGGTTAACCGAGCTTGAGTAGAGCTGGCGTGTCACCTGCTCATAGCTTGCGGTGCGGGCAACGCGCTTGTTGTCGTAAAACTTTAGGCAATTGGGATCCCAATCTACACCTACAAAGGATAACAGAGAGCGAACCTTCGGTTGCGGATCAGCCACCAGGTCTTCATAGCGTATCTGCATATAGCGCAGATCCAGCGCCTCCTTTATCCGCTCCACATGCCTGACGGAGCGGATATAAAGCTCTGCAGCGTCTTGCATCGTGTAAGACCATTCATGCCCGTGCAGGAATGCTTGAAAAAAGCACGACAACACGGTGTCCAACGGGTGCCGCACCACATGAATAATGGGGGATTCGGGAAACAACAGCCGGATCAGCGGTAGATGCAGCATATTAAACGGGAGTTTGTCTATCACCCATTTTTTACCGGAATAGTCCGCCAGGGCGGTAAGGTCGTGTAAGTATTGTTCACGCCTTGCCATCAATGCAGTGCCGTCGCCGTCTGTGACCAGACTATCCAGAGAGCAGGGGTAGGCGGTTCCCTGCCGGTCGACCAGCCCTTGTTCAATTTTTAGAGTAAATTCCAGTTCCCCGGCCGCTGCAATGTCTTGATGCGAGCTCAATATCTGCTCCACAAGGGTGGTGCCGGAACGAAGAAAACCCACCACGAAGACAGGCAGGGGCAGGGTAGAGGGGTAGCGGAGGGTCTTGACGAGTTGCGCTGTCTTGGCACGGGTGAAATAGGCCTCGGCCTCGTCAAGGGGGAGCTCTCTCTCTCTTTTATCGTAGCAAGACCCATGAAAGGCGGCGAGCGTCTTTTTGGATTGGGCGAATGCGTCAAACGCCTCATGATAACGAGCCAGACGGTTCAAATTCTGGCCACGCTCATTCCAGATGGTGATCAGGGAGCGCTGAGTAGTCGTGTCAAAATCAATCTTATCCAACGCCGCCAGCGCCTCGGCGGGTTTCTGCCCGCGGCGCAGGATCTTGGCGATCACTACCAATGCGCTGGCGTTGCCGGATTGCAGTTCCAATGCACTTAAGGCCTCTCGTTCGGCTTCCACTAACTGATTGTTGACCTCCAGCATAGTGGCCAGACTGGCATGAGCCTCGGCGTATTGCGGCACGATTTTGATGGCCTGCTCAAAATAGCGAATCGCCTCGTCAATATTACTCAGGTAATAAAATACGTGCGCCAGATTGTGATAAGCCTTCCAATTTTCCGGTTGACGAACAAGGGTTTCCCGGTACAGCCTTTCGGCTTCATTGAATGAGCCCAGCTCAAAATAGATGTTGGCCAGATTGACCCGTGCATCATCAAAATCCGGCTTTTTCGCCAACGCCGTCTGTAACTGAACAGTCGCTTCGGCGGCTCTGTGTAACTGGAGAAGAATCGCAGCGTAATGGTAGTGGGCGGCGGCGTCGGTTAACCCCAGCTCCAGGGCCTTGCTCATGAGACCAGCGGCTTGTGCCAGGTTCCCGGCCTGGTATTCAATAAAGCCTAATAGATAGTGGGCCTCCGGATGGCGAGGCTGCGACTGCAGGATGCGCTGATAGAGTGCTGCTGCCCGGACAGACTGGCCGTGTTGCTGCAAGTTAAAGGCCTCGCGCAGCATTGAGGCGACGTCTGTGCTCAGACCCCTGCTTTGTTCCAGGACGCTACAGCAATGTTTAAACTTCTTGCCGCTGCCGCAAGGGCAGGGATCGTTACGGCCAACCTTTAGGGCAACTGAAGTCAATCTGGATTTCCGGAAGGGTCACTTATTCAAAGTGTAACCGACCTAAGAGCGGGATTTTTCAGAGTTCCTAAAAAAAGAACTCCCCAGAGGGGAGTTCTTGAGGGTAACTGAGAAGATGAACTAGCAGGCTGTTGAAAAACAGCCTGCGTGTGGCCCACGGATGGGCTACCATTTTTCAAACACGCCGTATGGGTTTGAAAAATGAAGCAAAGCGAAAATCATATTTTTCGCTTTGCGAGTTGAAAAAGCCCATGGAAGGGCTTTTTCAACAACCTGCTAGTCAAGCCTTGGCTGGCGTCTTCTTGCGCCCCATCCAACCCAAGCCGGCGAGTCCCAAACCGAGCAGCGATAAAGTCGCGGGCTCCGGCACCTGGCCATTTGATGTCACATTAATGGTCAACTGACCAATATCGGTAAGAGAGCTATCCGAGGCCTGAACCTGAGCAATATAGGTACCCGGAGCAGAACCGGTGGTATTCCAGGTGAACAGCTGTGTCAGAGGATTAAACGTCGGAAGGATCGCCGGGGCGGCGCCCAAGAAGCTGACAAGGCCGCTCCAAGTCAATGCGTTGGGAGGATTCGGCAGGCCGTCATCGGTCGCAGTGAATGTATAGTTAACAGTGGTGCCGACCAAGGCATTGATGATGGCGTCGGTCACGGTGGGGGCGTTGTTGCCGCCGGTGTCCACCACGTCGAATAGCCAGTCGAATTCTACGCTGCTGCCGTCGCTCGCGTTGATATGACCGCTGAAGGCATAGTCGGCACCGGTGGTGCCATTATCAAGATAAAGCGCAGTGTTGGCAGCAGGGATGTGCATAACGCCGGTACTGGGATTGATAGTAAAGCCAGGCGGCTGGGTAGGGATGCCGTTCAGAGTCTGGTCGTAGCTTAGGGTGATGCCTGCGCCGCCAACGGCGCCAAGATTATCGTTGTAGTCCACGCCGCGCACCACCTCGGGCTGCACCGAGCCGAAGTTAAACAGGATGGGTGTGTTGGCAGTGCTGCCGTTCCACACGATGGTCGAATTCATGGTAAAAGATACTGAGCTATTGCCGCCGAAATTTTGGATGCCGTTTACACGGCAGCAACTGGACCAGCTGATGCCATAGGTCCCGGCGCTATTTAATTGATACGTATCAACATTTGTGACCTTGGTGAAACGGATGTCACTGGTGTCTATAACGGATGCAGCCGAACTTACATAGGTTGCCCCCCCGCCGACTGAGGCAAACGCGCTTGAAACAGCCGTTGGCCGCCAGAAATTGGTGGTGGTTACGGTTAATAGACCGTTGGCGTTGACACTCGGGATCATCGCTGCGCCGCGAAAATGCGAGGCCTCGGCTGCCGTACCCGCTACGGCCATCATCACGCCGGCTGCAATGGCGCTGTATTTTTTATTCATGTCTAAATCTCCTTCGCTTTAATCGAGAAAAAGCTTCAATTTTAGTATCAGCATTTTTTGTGCCAGAAGATAAAATAATTTTTAACTTACTGTTATTATTATATTTTTTAAAATTAGTGGGTAGCGTTCTCGGAGAAGTATAGGATCAGTGTAAAATTATTCGACAAATCAATCAGGGCTGTAGCCTGCCGCGTGAGCGGCGAGCACATCCTCAAGGCGGCGGCCGGGAGAGTGTCTGCGTTCGCCTTCCGCCGCAGCCAGCATGAGTTGTTTGAGCGGATCCCTTCTTTGCGAAATTCGGCGCTCGATGGTTCTGTCGGGCTGAGTAGCCGGTTGTGTCTGAGCTGAGCCCAGGGAGGATGCGGCAAGACGATCGAGTATCTGTTTGTTGCCGTTCACGATAATTTGCGCGGCGACCCGCATATGCTCGGAGAGCTGGTTGGATAACAGAAATATACCAATGATGACCAGCGCCAAGCCCGATACGATGATCCAGCCGAATAGCTCGTTCATTGCGACGTACCGGGACGTACTCGTGTCGCGGGAGGCAGGATGCCGGGAGCGACCAGCGCCACCTCAAGCTTCGTCACTAGCGGAGACGGATCGGTAATGTGCGCCTGATAAGGGTGCTGAGTTTTCGGGTACATGCGGGTGACTTTCTCTACGTAATTTTGGGTCTCGGGGTAAGGCGGCACGCCGCGGTACTGATTCACGGCGCCCTCGCCGGCATTGTAAGCCGCCGCGACGTAAGAAATGTTACCCTGAAAATAGGCCAGCAGCCACTGTAAATAGGCCAGGCCGCCCTTGATGTTGTCGGCGGCGTCAAAGGTGTTCTTAACGCGGAAGCGTTGCGCGGTGGCCGGGATGAGCTGCATCAAGCCTTGGGCTTGTCTAGGAGAAACGGCGTTGACCCGGAAGTCGGATTCGACTGCTATAATTGCCAGCGCCAGCGCAGGATCTACGGAATAAGTCGGGGCCAATTGGTAGACCAGTCTCGCGATCTCTATTTTCGCCGGTGAGTCGAGGGTAAAATTTTGGAGGGGAGCAGGTTCCGCTTTAATGCATGTCGGCGTCTTGGCTTGGATCGCCTCACCCATATTACCCATCATCTGTTGCGCGAAGCTGTGCCCTTGTTTGGCCGCAAGATCGAACAGCCCTATGGCCAGAGCATCATCCCGCGGCACCCCGCGGCCGTTGGCGTACATCCAGCCCAGATTAAACTGGGCATTGGCGTCGCCCTGCTTGGCGGCTTTACAGTACAGCTCGATTGCCTTGGAGTAGTTCTTGGACACCCCTTCCGCATGTTCATACCTCACAGCCAATGCCGTTAGGGCCTCGGTCTTTCCTTGGCTGGCCGCGCGCTCTATTTCCCCGAGTGAAGGGCTGGTTATAGCGGCGGTAGCAGGGAGGGACCACAACAGCGGCAAGAGGAGGAAGAGTTTGGCTGTTTTCATAAATGCGGCGATACGTAATTAATCGAATCGGACAGTCTAAGCAAATTCTATACCCCAACATGATTTATATTTATTTTCAGTTGGTTATGTGAGTTTTCCGATGCCGGAATGACTAGACTGTAAAAAAATCCGACAGAACTTCGGTGTGTTATGGGAAAATAGTAATTACTCATTATAAGTCAACAAGCGTAACTACACTTTTCACTATGTCCCCGCCCCTTATGCAGGGGTGAGGCCGTCCCTAGTACCAAAAAATGTCAAAAAAAGGTCTCCATAGAACTTGACTAAAGACCTGATGAGTAGAGCCGATATTTTATAGCTTGGTTATGCACTATGCTGGTTGGGTTATAGATAGGTTTATTAGAGATGCCGTAAGCTTTATCTTGCAACGCACTCAGACACGAATTAGTCGGCCGCCGCTCCGACAGCAAGCTAGAGAATTATGAGGTTTAAGTTAGCATGATCCGCATCTTTAGCCATTACATCCCGAGCAAAACATTGTTGCTACTCCTTGGAGAGATGGCAATTCTGGTTTCGGCTGTCTATCTGGGCGGGGCTATGCGCTTTGCCGGGGATCAGGCGGGGTTCAGCGATGCCCTAGCGCCGATTTGGACCAAGTCTCTGGTGTTCGCCTTACTCATACTTTTAAGTATGAGCGCGGCAGGACTGTATCACGGTGATTTCAGAGAGGGGTTACGGGGCATCTTGTTGCGGCTGGTACTCGCCTTTCTGCTGGGCGTGGGAATCATGAGCATCGTCTTTTATCTTGCGCCCTCGCTTTATTTGGGGCGCGGGGTGTTCGGCCTGGCTGTTGTCACGGCCTTCGCGGGACTCTTCTTGACGCGCGTCATTTTCTTTAAATGGACGAAATTGGGTATTTTCAGGCCGCGTATCTTGGTGCTTGGAACAGGTAGCCGGGCAGGTGACGTCGAGAAGGGGGCAGAGTTGGATCGTTACGCCAGAGACGTTGAGATCGTGGGGTATATGCCTCTGCTGGCGACTCAGCACGACGTATGCCCATCGCGCATTCTTTCCGCGCAGGGATCTATCCTCTCGGTGGCCAAAAGTCACGGCGCGAACGAGATTGTTATCGCTGTACGCGACCGGCGCGGCGGCGGTCTCCCGGTTCACGAACTGCTGGAGTGCAAGCTTAGCGGCATCAAGATCACCGAATTGTCCACATTTTTTGAGCGCGAACGTGGCCAGGTGCAGCTCGATTCGCTCAACACCAGTTGGATGGTGTTTGGTGAGGGTTTCCGCCAAGGTGCGTTACGGGACACTGTCAAGCGCATCTTTGACCTGGTGGCAAGCTCGGTACTATTTCTGGCTGCCCTGCCAATCATGCTGATTACCGCGCTGGCGATTCTGCTCGAGGATGGACAGCCGCTGTTATACCGGCAAGAGCGTGTGGGGCAGAACGGGCGAATCTTTATGATCTATAAATTCCGCAGCATGAGGAACGATGCGGAAAAAGACGGCGCCCCTCGCTGGGCCAAGACAGATGACGATCGAACCACCAAGGTGGGACGTATTATCCGCAAATTGCGGATTGACGAACTGCCCCAGATCATCAATGTACTCAAGGGCGAGATGAGCTTTGTCGGGCCGCGCCCGGAGCGCCTGTTCTTTGTGGAAAAACTGGTCGCACAGATTCCCTACTACTCGGCGCGCCACAGTATCAAGCCGGGCATCACCGGTTGGGCGCAGGTGCGTTACGCCTACGGCGCCTCGCTTGTAGATGCCATCGAAAAGCTCCAATATGATTTGTACTATGTGAAAAACCATACCCTGTTTCTCGACATCATGATACTGCTCGAGACGATCAGGGTGGTGTTGTGGGGCAAGGGTGCGCGATAGGCTTAGCAGCCTGTTAGAAATCAAATACCGCTGCAGAGAGGCTACAAGAATACAATCAAAAGACGGTTTGTTTTTTCTCCGCGGTCTCCACGCTAAGGAAGCTCTGAATAATTCCATCCTGGAATTCTCAGAGCACGAAAAGCAAAAATGTCATTTTTGCTTTTCTTCATTTTTCAAACACTTTCGTGTTTGAAAAATGGTGGCACATCCATGTGCTACAGGAATCTCTGAATAAATCAGAGATTCCCTAATACTGGTAGGTGCATTGGGTATGATCGCTGATATCGGGACGATTAGTTACGCCACGGCTGCCGTGGCGTTCCTGTTTTTGTCAATACTGCTATTAACTGGTTGGCGCGGCCGGTTGCAAGGTGCGATGTTAACTGCGGCCAGTTTGATCACCGCTTTATGGGCCGCGGTGGTGGCTTACCAAGTGAGCCAGGGTCACGGCTATTCGCTTGCTGGAGATCTTCTTGAGATCCTGCGTAGCGCTGCGTGGTTCGCCTTTCTGGGGATTCTGCTGGGCTTTTCCAGGCTGACGCCCGCCTCGTCATCGCTCAGATTGCGGCTTGTGGCGGTGGGCGTTGCGCTGCTCTGTCTGGTGTTGGTTGCCGCGGCGACTTACCTGAATCTCTACTCATCGGAGTCCAGGCCTAATTTCTTCACCGACATCGCCGCGCGCGTGATGTTGGCCGTGACCGGCATGGTGCTGGTCGAGCAGTTGTTTCGTAATACGCATCCTGACCAGCGCTGGGGCATAAAGTATGCCTGCGTAGGTCTGGGCGGTATGTTCGCTTATGATTTTTATCTGTATTCCGACGCGATGCTGTTCAAGCAGGTGGACAGCGCCATTTGGCAGGCGCGCGGTATTATCAATGCGCTGGTGGTTCCGCTGATTGCGGTATCGGCGGCACGTAACCCTAAATGGGCGCTGGAAGTCTTCGTATCGCGGCGCATCCTGTTCCATTCCGCCGCCCTGTCCGGGGCGGGGGCGTATCTGCTGGTCATGGCGAGCGTGGGCTACTACCTGCGGTTCTTTGGCGGCAGTTGGGGAACGGTGTTGCAGGCCACCTTTCTGTTCGGCGCCGCACTGATACTCGTCATGCTGCTGTTTTCAGGCACCTTGCGCTCACGGCTCAGGGTGCTACTCAGCAAGCATTTTTTTAGCTACAAGTACGATTACCGGGAAGAATGGTTACGCTTCACGCGCACCTTGTCTGAAGGTGAGCCTGGGGTGAGATTCTATGAACGTTCCATCCAGGCGATTGCCGAGCTGGTGGAAAGCCCGGCGGGAGCGCTGTGGCTGGCCCAGGACTCGGGATCGTTTGAGCGTGCGGCGCATTGGAATATGCCCGCTGCCCAGGGTCTCGAACCGGCGGCCAGTCCGTTGTGCCGTTTCTTGGAAGAACGCCAATGGGTCATCAATCTGGATGAATACGCCACCCAGCCCGATCTCTACGCCTCGCTGGAGTTGCCTGCTTGGCTGCGCTCCATCCCCAAGGTCTGGCTGGTAGTGCCGCTGGTGCTGCATGACCGGCTCATCGGTTTTGTGGTCTTGGCGCGGTCGCGCGGGCGGGTACACTTCAACTGGGAAGTGAGCGATCTGCTCAAGACGGCGGGACGCCAGGCGGGGAGCTATCTTGCGCAGGTCGAGGCGGCCAAGGCCCTGTTGCTGGCGCGCCAGTTCGAGTCGTTCAACCGCATGTCCGCCTTCGTGGTGCACGATCTCAAAAATCTGGTGTCGCAGTTGTCGTTGCTGTTGGCCAACGCCGAGTGGCACCAGGATAACCCGGTATTTCGCCAGGATATGCTCGCTACGATCGGATACTCCATCGAAAAGATGAAGCGTTTGTTGCTGCAGTTGCGCGCCGGCGGACAAAGCGCCGAAAAACCCGTGCCGCTGCCGCTCGATGAGTTGGTGGGGCGGGTGATTACGGCTCAATCCGGCGCCCAACCTGCGCCGACGCTTGAAGCCGCAAGCACCCGGTTGTATGTGCTCGCCCATCGTGAGCGGCTGGAACGGGTGATTGGCCACTTGATGCAAAACGCCATCGAGGCCACTCCAGTGGAAGGGCGGGTGTCTGTCCGTCTTAATGTCGAGGGTAATTGTGCAATAATTGAAATATCCGACACGGGATGCGGGATGAATGAGCAGTTTATCCGCGACAATCTGTTTAAGCCTTTTGTCTCCACCAAAACGACGGGTATGGGTATAGGCACTTACGAAAGCCGTGAATACATCCACCAACTGGGTGGCCGGATCGAGGTCACCAGTTGCGAGGGTATCGGCACGATCTTCCGCGTGGTCATGCCGTTGTTCTCTGCCGAACCGGCTATGGCGGGCTATGTTCTCAAGGAGGCTCAATGAGCCAGGATAAGGGCGTGCTGCTGGTGGTGGAGGACGACCCCGGCCTGCAAAAGCAGATGCGCTGGAGTTTCGACGGCTACGAGGTGCTGGTCGCCGGTGACCGTGAGGAGGCGCTCACGCACCTGCGCCACCACGAGCCGCCGGTGGTTACCATGGATCTCGGCCTGCCTCCGGATCCCGACGGTTCGTCGGAGGGCTTTGCGACGCTGGAACAGATACTCGCGCTCGCACCAGACACCAAGGTCATCGTCATCACCGGCAATCAGGACAAAGACAACGCCGTGAAGGCGATAGGCATGGGGGCCTATGATTTTTATCAAAAGCCCTTCGACCCGCAGATTTTAGGTCTGGTGATAGACCGGGCCTGCCGCCTGCACGCCCTGCAACAGGAAAACCGCCGTCTGCATTTTATCCAAACGGATTCGCCGTTGTACGGCATCATCAGCCGTGATCAAGGTATGTTGAAAATCTGCCGCAGCATCGAACGCGTTGCGCCGTCGGATGTCACAGTTCTATTGCTGGGCGAAAGCGGCACCGGCAAGGAACTGCTGGCGCGGGCGCTGCACCAGTTGAGTCCGCGCGCGAACAAACGTTTTGTGGCGATCAACTGCGCGGCCATACCGGAAAATCTGCTGGAGAGCGAGCTGTTTGGTTACGAGCGGGGCGCGTTCACCGGTGCGGCCAAACAGACCCCCGGCAAAATCGAGCATGCTAACGGCGGCACGTTTTTTCTGGACGAGGTGGGCGATCTGCCGATGTCGCTGCAGGCGAAGCTGTTACGTTTTTTGCAAGAGCGAGTGGTTGAGCGGCTCGGTGGGCGCCAGGAAATTCCCGTGGATGTGCGTATCGTCTGCGCCACGCACCAGAATCTCAAGGAGCTGATGGAGGCCGGCAAGTTTCGCGAGGATCTCTATTACCGGCTGAGCGAGATTGTCATCTCCATCCCGCCGCTGCGCGAGCGTGAGGGAGATGCCACGTTGCTAGCGCACGCCTTCCTTAGTAAATTCGCCAAGCAACAAGGGCGCTCGCTGGCCGGGTTTACAGCGGAGGCGCTGACTACGGTAGAACACCATGCTTGGCCGGGCAACGTGCGCGAAATGGAAAACTGTCTCAAACGCGCTGTAATCATGTCGGAGGGTCCCCAGATCAATGCCGAGGATCTTGGTCTGGCGCCGCCGGTTACACAAGCGGAACCAATCAATCTGCGTCAGGTGCGCGATGAGGCAGAGCGGAGTGCGGTGATCAAGGTATTAGGCAGGGTAGATGGAAATATCGTCAAGGCCGCCGAATTGCTGGGGGTCAGCCGGCCCACCCTGTATGATTTGCTCAACCGACATGGACTCAAATAGCCTCGCTTCTCCATGTCTCCACAAACTCAGGATGACCCCATGATTCGATCAAGATATCGTCACGCCGCAGCCGGACTGCTGATCTTTGCGGTTGCCGCGATGGCGCTTGTCTTTGCCACCGGCTGCGCCAAGAACCCAAGCCCCGAGGCCCTGGTTACTCAAGCCCAGCACTATCTCGAGAAGGGCGACAGCAAGTCGGCCATCATTCAACTCAAAAACGCGTTACAGCAAAGGCCTGATTATGCCGAGGCGCGCTATCTATTGGGGACTACCTATAACACTACCGGCGAAATCAAGCTAGCGGAGAAAGAGTTGCGCAGGGCACTGGATCTCAAGATGGATCGGGCCAAAGTGGTGCCCGTGCTGGCGCGCTCGTTGTTAATGCAAGGTGAGTTTCAAAAGGCGCTGGACGAGGCCCAGTTGGAGGGAGACGCCAAGGTAGAGCCCACCCCGGAGGTGCTTAGCGTGCGTGGCCATGCCCAACTCGGATTGGGCCGCATGGACGATGCAAAAAACTCCTTCGAGCAGGCACTCACCAAGCAGCCTGAATTTGCTGATGCACTGCTCGGTCAGGCAAGGCTCGCGGGGCTGGACGGCAAGCTGGAGACCTCCGTCGGCTTGGTTGAGCGGGCGATTGCCAGTGACCCCAAAAACGTACAGGCCTGGTTAATGAAGGGCGATGTACAGCGCTTAATACCCAATAATGGCGCCGCCATAGCGGCCTATCAAAAAGCGCTTGAGCTTGCACCGAACGATGCCATGGCGAGGTTGAGCTTGACCGCGATGCAGATCAGCGATACCCGCTATGACGAGGCAGAAAAAAATATCGAGATCCTGCGCAAGTCTGCCCCCAACAACCCCCTGGTCAATTACTTCAAGGCCCTGCTCGAATACCGCAAGACCCATTACGCGGCGGCGCGTGACGCGATACAGCAGGTGCTTAAGGTGGCTCCCGCTCATCTGCCCAGCGTATTATTGGCGGGGGCCACGGAGTATGCGCTGGGCAGCTTTGAACAGGCGGAGCAATATCTTAATACCGTGCTGGACAAGGCGCCGGATACCCTCAATGCGCGCAAGCTGATGGCGGCCACCCTCATCAAGACCAGGCAGTTTCAACGCGCCATACAACTCCTCGAGGCTACTCTGGGGAAGCTCCCTGATGACGGCCAGTTGTTGATGCTGGCTGGCGAAGCCTACTTGGAGAGTAATGACTTCGCCAAGGCGACCGAATACTTTGGAAAGGTCTCAAGGCTCGATCCGAAAAGCGCGGGCACGCGGGTCAGTCTCGGCTTAAGCCGTTTGGCGGCGGGCGAAACGGAGCAGGCGATGACCGATCTGCAGTCAGCCGTCGAGCTCGATTCCGGAAAATTTCAGGCCGATATCCTGCTCATTATGACCCATATCCAGCGTAATGAACTCGATCAAGCCTTGACCGCGATCCAGGGCCTGGAGAAAAAACAACCGGACAACCCTCTCACCTATAACTTGAGGGGGTCTGTGTATATTGGCAAAAAGGATTTTGCCGGCGCCCGCCGGGAATTTGAACACGCGCTCAAGCGGCAACCCGATTATTTTCCGGCGGCGATGAATCTGGCCCAACTTGATTTACAGGACAAAAAGCCCGATGAGGCGCGCAGGCGTTTCGAGGCACTGCTGGAAAAAGACAAAAACAACATGCAGGCCATGCTGGCCCTGGCGAACCTCACGGTTCGCACCGGCGGCAAGCGGGAGGAAGTGCTCGGTTGGCTGGAGCGCGCCAAGAAGGCCAGTCCCGGAGCGCCGCCGCCTCTGCTGATGCTTGCCAAGTATTATCTGCAGAGTGGTGACGTCAAGCAGGCCTTGGCCAATGCGGAGGAAGCCAAGAATGCCAACCCGGATAACCTCGAGGCGCTCGACATCCTCGGTTTGACGCAATTGGCCGCGGGAGAACAGGACCATGCCCTCTCTACGTATGGCAAGCTGGTCGAACTCCAGCCCAAATCACCGCTTGCCCAATTTCGCCTAGCCAGCGCCCAGATCGCCGCGGGCAACCAGGCGGCCGCCGGCTTGACTCTGAAAAAGGTTTTGGAGCTTAAGCCTGACTATCTTGACGCTCGGGTCATGCTGGGAGGTTTGGAGCTGCGCGCAGGGCACAATGATGAGGCGCTAAAAATCGCTCAGCAGGTGCAAAGCCAGGTGGCTCAATTGCCCGCGGGTTATGTGCTGGAAGGCGATATCCGCATGGCGGAGAAAAAATTCACCGAGGCGGCGGCGCTCTATGAAAAGGCCTATGGCCTGGGTAAGAACGGGGTGCTGGCCATGAGGATCCACGCCGCCCAGACCCAAGCCGGCAAGCCGGAAGAGGGCGAGGCGCGCGTTAAGCAGTGGCTTAAGGAAAATCCTGAAGATCTGACGGTGCGGCTCTATCTGGCGGATGCCTATCTCAAGGGGGGTAAATATCCCGCCGCCATCGAGGAGTACCATGGTTTGTTGAAAAAGCAACCCGACAATCTTGTCGCGCTCAACAATCTCGCCTGGGCGTATCAACAAGTCAAAGATCCGCGCGCGGTTGAGTATGCCGAAAAGGCCTATCAGCTCAAGCCCGACAACGCCGCGGTAGTGGATACGCTAGGCTGGATGCTGGTCGAGCAAGGCAACACCCAGCGCGGCTTGGGATTGCTGGAGCGGGCGGTGTCCCTGGCGCCCGACGCACAGGAAATACGCTACCACCTGGCGCAGGCCTGGCTCAAGGTCGGCGAGCGTGTTAAGGCGCGCGATGAACTGGAACGTATCCTCTCCGGGGGCACCAAATTTCCCCAAGAGCAGGAAGCGATACAGTTGCTAAAAGAGTTAAAGAACTAGGAGAGTCAACATGCTGGAAAACGTCACCTACTCTAGTCAGGTAAGGATAGTTGGACTGGCCTTGGCGATAGGTATTCTGGGACTTAGCGGCTGTGAGCGGCTGATGAGCCACACCGATCTGGAATATCTGCAAATGGCCAAGACCGCCCAGAGTCATGGGAAGCTCCAGGATGCCGTCATCAACCTTAAAAACGCCTTGCAGAAGAACCCGAACAACGCCGAGGCAAGGTGGCTGCTGGGTGAGGCCTATGTCTCACTTGAGCAGGGCCGTGAGGCCGAAAAGGAACTGCAGCGCGCGCAACAGCTAGGCATCAGCCCGGAAAGCCTCAAGGTGCCTATGGGCCGCGCCCTGTTGTTGCAAGGCTTGTACAAGCGTGCCCTTACCGAGACTCAGCCTGGTCCCAACTCCTCGCAGGGCGCTATCGCCAGAATGCTAGAAATCCAGGGGCAGGCGCAACTGGGCTTGGGCAAGCTGGAAGGATGCCAGTTGTTCCAGCAGTCGCAACAGAAAGACGCTGGCTATGTCCCTGCCTACTGGGGCCTGTCTCGCTGTGCGCTGATCAAGGGCAAGCCGGATGAGGCGCGAGGAGAATTGCAAAAAGCATTAAAACTGGAAGACAAAAACAGCGACAGCTGGGCGCTGCTGGGTGATCTGGAGCGCGACAGTAAACGATGGCCCGAGGCGGAAGCCGCCTACATCCGCGCCTTGCAGCACAAGCCCGCTAATCTCAACGCCCTGTTTGGCAGGGCTGCGGTGCGGATTCAAAATAACCAACCCAAAGAGGCCGGTCTGGATCTCGATGCCGCGGCAAAGATAGCCAAGGGTCATCCGCTGGTGAGTCACCTGCGCGGCGTAATTCAGTTTAATAACCGTAACTACGCCGATGCGAAAACCTCCTTTGAGACGGCGCTCAAGGCATCCTCCGACTATCTGCCCGCCGTGCTATGGCTGGGCTTGACCAATTACACCCTGAAAAATTACGAGCAGGCCGTGCAGCAGTTCACCCAGTACACGCGCCACTATCAGGGGGCGTTGCAAATCCGGGCGCTGCTGGCGCTGGCG
>JACXTT010004847.1_pt1 | contig 19834 bp, 14 predicted proteins | sample 9270951 | NCBI WGS metagenome assembly JACXTT01 (sample SAMN15532306, study PRJNA645909) | rock metagenome | isolation source: weathered quartz diorite | place: Puerto Rico | collected 2017-06-21 | reverse complement strand
TCCTTTGGCGTTATTTATGCCTATGCTAATTACTTTTTTCATATTTTCTAATTTTCACATTAGGCAATTCTGTTCCCGAAGCCCCCCTGCGTGTATCCGATTTTCTTTTTTATAGAAATAATTTATATGAAGCGTTCAATACTGCTGATCTCATCCTCCTGGGAATCGCGGATAACGGATAACGAGTAGTCTGTCCTCGATGCCTGAATAGTAGATTCGGCAAAGACTGTAGGACGCTGACCAGCAAGTGAGACGCGGCGGGCAGCGTCCCTTATAGCTGTCCGAAGAATTCCTTTATCAGATAGTCTAAGGAAACTTGAAAGTGATAGGTAAGGTATTCGGAAATCCGGATTGAATCTAAGATTGGCCTCTCCGTCCACATCCCCTTTCTCTATTCCAGATACGGATTTTTATCTAGATACTTGAAAACCATTTTCCACCCGAGCTCCTTCCCAGTACGCGGTTTTGCCGTATTTTCCACATTCGGCACCGGCTAATGTTGCTGTATATGAGCTTCATCCTGACTGGAAGAGACAGGGTTCAGCCATATTGTCTTTTTGAGTAATGTTAACGAAATTCCGCCAAAACCCCTTAGGGTGAAAACACCTTTTTTTCCTTAAGTAAACGGTATGGGTGTTTTCACGGTGCGGATGTGGATAAGCGAATTGTAATTTCGGGAACCATGATTTCAAAGGCAGTATGAAAAAGAAACCAAAACCTTCCATTTACAGTTTCCCCCCGCCTCAATATTCAAAACCTAAGGAAGAGACCTGGAGAAAGCTATTTTTTAAAGGCATTATCAATAACCTTGCTGCACTTATCATCGCGCCGGTTACCTTATACATTGGTGTCCGAATCGGCAGATTTTTTCAGTTGCCAAGGCCCGAAATAGAATCCGTGAGTCCAAATTGGCAGTTCAATAATGGGCCTTGGTACATTGATTCGGAAACTGTCAGTATGTTGGCTAACAATCAACTTTTTCTCTCCCGGCTTGAACAACACCTACCTGAAGACGATGCTAGGTATGTCAACTGGATTGATGGAAAGGAACCAGTCAATTATGATTTTATCAATCGCATCCGGATAAAAATTAGTGAACAGTTAAACCAGATGGCGGCAGAGGGGAAGCAATTGGAATTTAACGTTCGGCAACTAAAAGATTACGTGCCGGGATCTCCTTTGCCGGATCTCGTGCCGACCCAGCAAGTAGATATGAATACGGTCCAGCAAATCAGCGAATTGCACGCAATAAATCGAAACGGTAAAGGTCCAATCGATATTTCCGGAATGTTTCGAAGTGCATTACAGAGAACCAGACTGGACATAGATTTATGCACAGCATTGCTCAATCAAATAGATAAAATCAAAGGCCTCTATGATGATGACAATAATTCAATATTTACGGGTGTCGAATTCGACGTTGGGATCCTGAATAAGGGCGAATCTGATGCAGTAGTATACAAAGACGGTTCTTATCTTCAATATAAATCCAATAAATTGACATTGACCCTCGACAGCTTCTATGTCGTTAAAGCACATTCCTTCCGGTATGTCACTTATACTATAGACGATAGCAAAGCTGACAGTGCGACATTAAGCAGTTTGCGTAAGTACTTAAACGATACAACAAATCCGGGACAATACACTATTTTTTCAAAGATCGACAACAAAATCTATCACCGGGAGTAGGCCGCGCCGCATAAGGGGCAAAAAAAAATGATAAAATATTAATAATCATTGTCATGCGTCGTTTTGATGCAAAAAAATTAGCGCGTCGGTCATATTTTTCTAACTTTATTTTAGACACATTAACGGTGAATATGTTGAACTAGGAGATGAACTCAATAAGCAAAGATACGGAAGTCACTTGCGAGAGTCACATTTGAACAGGTGGTTGCATCCTGATGTTTGGTGAGGAATTTATCGTAATATCATGGGCATCACTTCCAACACCTCCTCGCCAGATTGGTATATCCGTTCAGACAAAAGTAGCTTCCGATGATATTCTGTTTATTATCAAATGAAGGCAAGTAAAGGAAAGAGCGCCTCGATATTTGCATTCACGCGAATCTCAATCACTTCAACTTATATTATCCAATTTTGTTGGTGTTACGGGTAACGTAGATGAAAATGAGTCTGGAAAATCTAGCCTTTTAAGACTTCTTATTTAATGTCCAGCGATTTTTAACAGACTGGCCGCCTGAATAGTGTTTTGTATGCTTGATAATTATTATTTGATTATTTTAAGTATCTGAAAAACAATTGTTTAAGCTGATAAATTTGCCTGAAAAACTCCTTCAAACGGTTCGACAAATCTTCCGTCACCTCCACCAAATTGTAAGCCTTGCAAATTAATTATTTGCAGGGCTTTTTGTTGATATCCAAGGTTGTTGACCTTCTTTCTTTATTCAATTACTTCCAGTGATTTCTCCTCCAACATGTAGTTGTATACCCGTAAAATCATCTTTTATTTGCCAATAAGGTTTGCCAGGTTGGTGGACATTGCTCAATCGGTTAAATAGCCATATTTGGCTATTTCGCCAGATTTGAATAAAAATGTTATTTAAAATAGTCAGAATAAATTGTGTACCAGGTGTTTAACTTATTGGCATAGGCGTTGTTCTTGGTATACAGAATTTTATTATTACTGTGTTTTAAAAACAATACGTATGAGCCAGACCTTAACCCATCCAATGGAATCATTCTGTGATAATGCAACCCGGAAGAAGACAAAGAACATACACCTGACTGATGCCTTTTGTCTTTCATCAAACGAAAATATACCCGGCTATCTGCGTAGCAGTTCAAATAAATCAAATTACGAAATCATATGGATAAAAGACGGTGCCGGCTCGTTTACAATTAACAGCCAGAAATACCACATTCAAAAAGATGTCGTATACTGCCTGAGTCCATTCCTGGCAAAGGATTTTCAGGAGGCCAATGTTATCGAAGGATACTATATTTCCGTTTCAGAAGATTTTGTCACCGGCGTTATTTCCGATCACCAATCATCGGTACTGCAAGCGCTTGTAAATGGCGCCAGTAATCTTTTAATCCTGGAACTGGTAAAGGAAAACAGGGCGGAAATGGAAGAAGTGCTTTTGAAAATGAGACATGAGTATGGAAAAGACCTGTCGTTAAAAATGAATATTCTGACCTGTCTTTTTAAGATTTTTGCATTTTATATGTCCAGGAACATTGACCTGGTGAAAACAAATAATGCTGATAAAAGGGATACAGAACTGGTAAGAAATTATCTCCGTTTAATCAGGAGGCATATCATTACCAACAAGTTTGTGGCCGAATATGCAATTCAGTTATGTGTCACACCGCAGTACCTCAACCGGGTTGTGAAAAAGATATCAGGACAGACAGCAAGTCATCATATTCAGCAAGTTATAATTCAAGAGGCGAAAAAGCAATTTCTGCAACCGAATACAACGATGAAACAAATAGCCTATTCATTAGGGTTCGAGGATGTGTCGCATTTCAGCAAGTTCTTCAAAAATGCGGCAGGTTATAATTTCTCAACGTTCAAAAAAGGCTTTCCGGGCTAACTTGAATCATTCTTTTCAGGCTAAAATTCGATAACTTGACGAAAGTATTCATCGTGGTATGATCCGGGCCCGGGAAACTACAGCACCTTAAAAATGAAAAAATGCATTGTAAAACATGGTTGGTTCCCGTTTTCTGTATCCTTTCCCTGCCCGGGTTCGCACAGTTCAGGGAGGATCTGACCGCGCCACAACTACAACGGTTGCTGCCTTCGGTTCATGACGATACCTCCCAGATTCGCTTGTACCTCGATATCGGAAATGCCTATGTAACCAGGCCCGGGGAAATTATATCAGACCTGGATAGCGGTTTATATTTCTGCAGGAAGGCAGAAGCGTTAAGTCGTGTGACGTCTAACCCCAAATGGCTGGGGCTCTCTTGCTTGTTATATTCAAAAGCGCTGCGCGAAAAAAAAGATACTGCAGCCGGCAGAGGGTATGATCAACAGGCAATTGATTTTTTTGAAAAAAATCATTTACCCGAGTTATGCGGGGACGCTTTACAGGAGATGACCGGTTATTATAATTTAAATGACAGTATAGGAATAGCTAATAATGCGAGGTTTCTCGAGTTGGCAGCTGCACGTTATAAGCAGGCGGGTAATAAACTAAAACAAGCGCTGACACTGGAACATCTTGGCGATTACTATCAGATCATGCCCGATTATGAAAAGGCGATGTCGATTTTACAACAGTCTCTTTCATTATACATGCAATGTCACGAGCAAAAACTGGAAGGTATTTATGACCTTCTTGGGTCCGTCTCACGCGAATTGAATAACGGCGAAGATGCCATTAAATATGGGTTGCTGGCATTGCAGGCTGCTGAAAACCTAAAGGATAGCGGTGATTCGAAGATTACTATCCTTAACAGGCTGGGTCTTAACTATTACTACCTTAACAAAATGACTGAAGCAGCCATTTATTTTAAACAGGCATTGAAATTAGCTGAAAAGAACCGAAATGAAGAAGGAATTGTCGCGGCTACCTCGAACCTTTCCAGCGTACTGCGCAATTTGCTTAAACCGCAGGAGGCGTTGGTTGTTCTCTTAAATGCAAAGAAAATCGTTTCTTCTTCCTATCTAAAGTCTCACTTTAATTACGTACGTAGTTTATGCCTGACATATCTCAGGTTAGATAACATAATATTAGGTGAAAAATATTTCAAGATGCTGCAATTACTCAGTAAAAGTAATAATTTGACAATAGACGATAAGGTTAATGGCGCTTTCATAGAATTTTATATCAAGAAGAAGGATTATAATAAAACCCAGGAGTTGGTAAATAAACGAAAAACTTATGAAACAGGTAAGTTTTATACCGCAATGATTTATTTATGGCAATATCGTATCGACACTGTAAGAAAAGATTATAAAAAAGCGCTGGCCTCATATCTGGTATATAGACAGATAACTGACTCTTTACTTAATGAAAAACAAAATAAGCAAATCGATGAGTTGCGTTTAAAATATGAAGCGGATAAGAAAGACAAGGATATACAACTACAGGGCAAAAGCATTCAATTAATGAAGAAGGAAGGTGATTTAAGAAATGCCGAGCTGGTACAGGCACGTTCTTTTCGTAATTTAATAGGTGTGGGCGCTGCTGCACTATTGGTTGTACTCTTCCTGCTTTATAGCCGCTACCTGATGAAACAAAGAACTAACCGGGCGCTGACTACCCAAAAGGATGAAATAGACCAGCAAAACCAGGTACTGCAGACCACGGTTAAAGAGAAGGACAAGCTAATCGACGAAAAGGAATGGCTGGTCAGGGAAATTCACCATCGGGTTAAAAATAACCTGCAGACCATTATCAGCCTCCTTGAGTCGCAATCTGAATACCTGCAAAGTGATGCCCTGGATGCTGTTAAGGACAGCCGTAACCGCATATTTGCCATGTCGCTGATTCACCAGAAACTATACCAGCATGAAGGAATTGCGTCAATCGATTTGTCGGCCTATATTCCCGACCTTATCAAGAATTTGCGCGATAGTTTCAATTTAAAGCAAACAATATCATTCCAGCTTGACATCATGCCGATGGAAATAGATGTATGCCAGGCCATTCCCATTGGACTGATCCTGAATGAAGCTATTATTAATGCCATTAAACATGCTTTTAAAAAGGAGAATGAGAATAAAAAAGTAATTATTGCTATCAGGCATACAAATACAAATTTGATTGAGCTCCGGATTGCGGATAATGGGACTGGCCTGCCCGGTGACTTTAACTCCAATGATACAAATGGGTTGGGCATGAAATTGATGAGAGGGTTAACAGATGATATAGAGGGTGAATTTTTAGCATTCAATGATAGCGGAACGACTATATTAGTTCAGTTTGTTCCTCATCCCGTTTTACAAGGCCCTTTTGAAACGAACTACCGTAATGAAGAAGCAAAATAAAGAAAAGGCATTAATTGTCGAGGACCAGTTTATCGAGGCCAACAACCTTCGCATGATTCTCTCAAAAGCAGGGTACGAGGTTTGCGGCATTGCGCGATCCGTTTCATCCGCTCTCGAAATTATTGACAAGGAAGCCCCTGATATTGTACTGCTTGATATCTATTTAAAAGGGCCTGCTACAGGTGTTGACCTCGCACATACTTTACGTGAAAGAGGCATACCTTTTATTTACCTGTCCGCCAACTGCAATAAAACGACATTGGATGCAGCAAAAGCTACCGGCCCCTATGGGTTCCTGGTAAAACCCTTCCGGGACCAGGATGTACTTGTAACGCTTGAAATAGCCCGCTATTTACATGAGAACAGCCTGGAATCTCTTCGCCGGCTTGACAAAGCCAAAACAAGAAAAAAGCATGAGCTCCTGGAAGAAAAGGGATATTCAGAAGGCATGCATGATTTCTTTGGCATCATCGGCAGCAATGCCCGGCTTCAAACCGTCATAAAACACTTAAAAATAGTCGCACCTGCTGAGACTTCAGTATTGATATTGGGTGAAAGCGGTACCGGCAAAGAGCGGATTGCGGAACTGGTACATCATTTTTCAAAAAGGAAGACACAAACCCTCGTCAAGGTAGACTGTGCGACGCTTCCTGAAAATTTAATAGAATCGACGTTATTCGGACATGAGAGGGGGGCTTTTACGGGCGCTTTTGAAAAGAAAATCGGGAAGTTTGAACAGGCAGACGGAGGAAGTATTTTCCTGGACGAGATCGGCGAACTCTCCCATGATCTACAGGTAAAACTGCTTCGTGTTTTGCAGGAAAAGGAAATTGAACGCGTTGGCGGCCACACTACCATACCAGTGGATGTACGTATTATTGCAGCCACCAACCGAAACCTGGAAAATGAAGTAGCTGAAGGACGGTTTCGGCTTGATTTATATTACCGGTTAAATGCATTTCCACTTCATTTGCCTTCTTTACGTGACCGTAAAGATGATATTCCATTATTGGCAGATCATTTTCTGAATTTCTATTTAGAAAAATTAAATAAGGCAAAGCTTTCTTTTTCAAGACCGGCGCTTGATGCCCTGACCAGGTATGACTGGCCTGGGAATATACGGGAACTCGCCCATGTGATTGAAAAAGCAGTATTGCTTTGTGAAGGAACTGAGATTGAAGCGATACAGCTCACCCAACATTCTGTTGCATTAACTGGTAATAAAATACAAACATTGGAAGAAATAGAACGAGAGCATATCAAGGCGGTTTTACAGATTTGCAACGGGAAAATATCAGGGCCAGGCGGCGCGGCGGAAATTTTAGGCATTAATGTGTCGACTTTAAATGCCAGGATTAAAAAATTAGGCATAAAGAAAGTAAACAGTTTCAACAGCTAATAGTATTTAGCAAACATCTTTTCCACGCACAATTGTTCAATTTGTACCAATCATTCTTCTAATCATACATTGCCTCCGGCGCTTCTTTATTTTACTTTTGATAATGCAGGATTGGTGATGTTGTTATTTCAAAAATGCATTTATCATTATTCATAAGTAAAACAATTTTTATGGAAAAGAAAGTACTAAACATTGTATTGGTTCATGGCGCTTTTGCCGATGGCTCTGGGTGGAAACCGGTGTATGATATCCTGAAAAAAGCTGGTTACAACGTAAAAGTAGTTGGTAACTCAAATTTTGGACTGGAGCAGGACGCGCTTACAACACAAAATGTGCTTGACAGGCTGGAAGGTCCGTGCATTCTTGTTGGCCATTCTTATGGCGGGGCCATTATTACGAAAGCTGGCATGTCTGATAAGGTGGCGGGACTGGTGTACGTAGCTGCGTTTGCTCCCGATTCGGGTGAGACACTTGGAGCCATCATAGCCGCCGGCGCGCCCGATCCAAAATCCGGGTTTCTTCCCCCGGAAAATGGTTTCGTGTGGTATGACAAAGATAAGTTTCACGGTGGCTTCTGTGCTGACCTTCCCGACAATCTGGCCGAATTTATGGCTGATTCACAGGTGCCGGTGTCAGTAACCTCTTTTGGTTATGTAAATAGCGAGCCTGCCTGGAAACACAAGCCTTGCTGGTATTGTGTCGCCACCGAAGACCATACCATTCCACCTGATGCCGAGCGGTTTTGGGCCAAAAGGATGAATGCACAGGTCACCGAAATAAAAGGTAGCCATGTGATATTCATTTCAAACCCCGGTAAAGTAGCGGCTGTTATTGACGAAGCTGCTAAGAATGCGTTGAAGTAATGTTATTAATAAGATAAAAAAACAGTTATGAAAAAGCAAGCAATGAAGTTCGAAATTAAACGTATCATCGACCGTACCGGTTGTATGGTGGCAACGTTCTTATTTTGCATCGGTCTTGTAACGGCGGATGCACAGGTCAAAAATATTGTGCTGGTTCACGGTGCTTTTGCTGATGGCTCCGGCTGGCAGGGTGTGTACGACATTTTAAAAAAGGATGGCTACAATGTAAAAGTAGTTGGGAACTCAAATTTTGGATTGGAACAGGATGCCCTGACCACGCAAAACGTACTTGACAGGCTGGACGGCCCCGCTATCCTTGTTGGACACTCTTATGGCGGAGCGATTATAACCAAAGCGGGTATGTCAGATAAGGTTGCCGGGCTGGTATATGTCGCCGCCTTTGCTCCGGATTCGGCGGAAACGCTGGGTGCGATCATCGCAGCAGGTAAACCAGACCCCAAATCCGGGTTTCTTCCCCCGGAAAATGGTTTTGTATGGTACGATAAAGCAAAGTTTCATGGTGGGTTCTGCGCCGACCTGCCAGATGCCGAAGCTGAATTCATGGCGGATGCGCAGGTGCCTGTATCGGTGACCTCTTTTGGCTACGTAAATGGTGAACCCGCATGGAAGCATAAACCTACCTGGTATTGTGTTGCAACTGAAGATCATACAATCCCACCCGATGCGGAACGTTTCTGGGCGAAAAGGATGAATGCACGTGTCACCGAAATTAAAGGAAGTCACGTGATCTTTATTTCCCATCCTCAGCTTGTTGCCAATGTCATTGAAGCTGCAGCAAAAAGTGGTCTAGTTAAAAAATAATTGCATACATTTTTATATGTTTTGGCTAACTACAATAGTTGTTTTATCAAATACTTGAAAAACAATGGCTTAAGCTGATAAACCTGCTTGAAAAACCACTTTAGCTGGTTCGACAAATTGTCGGTCAACTCCACTTTTACACCATCAAACTGTATTAAATACCCGTAAATCAAATGATTACGGGTTTTTTATTAGGTGAGTAAAAACCAGAAAATACAATTTATACCAATCTATAGGTGAGTAATCCGGTGAGTAAAAACTCGCTAAAAACGGGCTCACCGGATTTCGCTGAAACCATTGCCTATTGCGGTTTGGTTACATATCTTCAGGCGCATTATTCAGACCAAAACAATGTCTTATTTTGCTCTGCTGACAAGTCGTTGTTCAGGATGCTTTTCAATAGCTCCAACTTATTCTCAAACACGCCAAACACCATTGCATTTATATAATACTCATTATTTCCCGAATCAACTATCCTGAATATTTTGTATCCATATTCAGTTATCATTTTGAATTTTCTTTTCACATCCAAAACGGCTTCCGGTTCTGATAGCTGGCTTATTGAAATTCCATTGAATGAATCAGTCAGGTACATCATTTTTACCGGCTTAAATACAATATCGGTGTTGTAATCGATGGTTTTATTTTTAGGCCTTCGAATCAGCAGTTGGCTGTGTGTCGGAAAATAGTCGAGTAAAATATATTTATTTGATAAATCCTGGAAAAGAATGCTATCGTTCATATCCAAATTATTTAATGAAAAGTGTCAAAAATATCGCTCCCAATATAAGTGTTATTACCGTGAAGGTTTAACACGCCCGGTGAAAACTAAGGTAAAATAGGGGTGGAGCCTGCCTGATAATGTATATTCATTCAATTCACGGGCGCACCACGCTACTGATGGTAAACCTTCCGTTGACGGTTTACCGGAAGTGAAATAATTATTCAATAAGGATTCAAATTTTTCCCGGATGCCTTTATGTACGTTTTCCCGTGTAATAAATTGCCTGTCGTAAAAGCGACTGCAATAATTCAGGAATAACTCAATATTGGAGGCAACCAGGGTTTTGCTATGCTTGTCAATGGCATGCGCTAATTCGTATTCAATTTTGCCAAAACAATCGAGCACCATTTGAAGCTCTTTTTCCGATAAATGCAACGCTTCGTTCACATAGTTCTTTCCGCTATCCAATCCCGGGTTGCTTTCACCAATAAAGACATCACATCCTGTTTGCCGGCTTTAAACGCATGGTTGGCTCCTTCTATCCTCAGCAGGCTGGCTTTCGGCAATGATGCACATACCGATGCTATCAAGCCCCATGTAGCCAGGTCATCTTTTGTTCCCTGCAAAAAAAGCATATCCATCTTTACCTCTTTCAAATGTTCCGCCCGTTCTGTGGCCGGCTTGCCGGCAGGATGCAACGGGAACCCATAGAATACAATTCCCTTTACTTCGGGACGGCTGTTGGCAGATAAATACTGCGAAGTCATTCGCCCGCCAAAGGATTTGCCGGAAGCGAAAACGGGCAGGGCCGGGAATGATGCATGCGCATGGCTTAGGGCGGCTGCAATAGTTTGATGCGCCACGGCAGGACTGTCCGGCCTTCCTTTTTTATGCTCGGTAAATGGAAAATTGAAACGCAGCGTGGCAATACCGGCCGCAGCAAGAGAAGATGCCAGCGTTACCATAAAGCTATGATCCATGCCTGCGCCTGCCCCATGCGCCAGCGTCATGATGCAGTTATTTTTTTCAGCCAGCATATATTCGGCCGAAACGGCGCCAACGGCATCTGAAACCTGCAATGAAATGGATTGGGTGTTCATGATACCGGCAAAGGTAAGAGCTAATTTATGTTAAATGACCCTGGTTAAACAGGGCCGCCAATAAAAATAAAACCGGTTGTTATTTTTAATTTCCCCGGTATTCCTACCTTTAGTTGCATTGACACAGCAGGACGAACAATCTTTATGGGACGCTTTTTTAAGCGGTGACAGGCAGGCTTATGAGACAATCTACAGGAACTACCATGCCGGCCTGTATGAATATGGTATGCGTAAGCTGGACAATGAGGAGCTGGTCAAGGATTGCCTGCAGGACCTTTTTGTAAAGCTCTGGCAAAACAGGGCCGGAACGGGAACAACCGGTAATATCAGGTACTACCTTATGACCGCCCTGAAAAATGCACTTATCAATGTGCGCATTAAAACAGACCGCTATCCCACCATCTCCTTTCCCGCAGGCGAACATTTTGCACTCCGCTTCAGCACCGCGCCGGAAATCAATAACAGCGACCTGCTCCGGCGGCAGTCGCAGCAATTGCTCAACGCGCTGAACCAGCTCACGCCCCGGCAGAAGGAAGTGATCTATCTCCGTTATTTTGAAGACCTTAGCTATGAGCAGATTGCCGCGCTCATGGACATCTCTGTCAAAGGCATCTACAAGCTCAGCTACCGCGCGCTGGACGCCCTCAAAGCCATCCTGGGCATGTCGCGCCCAGACCTGCTGGCGCTGCTGCTCCTGCTGCGCCACTGCCATATAGAATAATGGCGTAATTTTATGCGCCCCGGTTTTCCTGCTCATCTCATACCTCATCCTCATTGTTCCGGAAAAAAAATAAAAAAAACCGTTTGCGTGGGGTAACCGGGAAGAAATGCTTGTTTGTAATATGGAAGCCTGCGTAAAACAGTGCGAATGCTGGAGAAATACAATCAGTACACGGTAGAACAATTTCTTGAAGACGACGCGTTTATTGAGCTGGTCAGGCATCAGGCGCCCGATGCAACCGCGCAATGGAACGAATGGATACAGCTACAGCCGCCCGCACTGCAGGCCTTCTACGATGCGCGCGCCTGGCTGGCCACTGTCCTCGCCGCAGAACGTATCACGCCCGCGACAGATTTCAGCAAGCGCTTGCTGGAAGATATCAACCGGCAGATACAGCAAAACGACCGCAGGCGCACCCTTATCCGGCGCATCAGCACCAGCGCTGCCGCCATCGCCGCCACCGTTTGCCTTTTCCTGGCCGGGTATTGGTATTACTATTCCAAAGTGACCATTGCCACGGACTACGCGGAAACGCGGGTAGTGACGCTGCCGGACAACAGCGTGGTTACGCTCAATGCCCATTCGTCGTTATCCTGGTACCGCGCCTGGCGCTGGCGTGGCGAACGAACCGTTTGGCTGGAAGGGGAAGCCCTTTTCAGGGTAAACCACCTCAACCACGATACCACTGCCATTAAGCCTTCCGAAAGATTTACCGCCTGGGTGAAAAATGTGTCTGTAGAGGTGCTGGGCACCAGCTTCAACATCCGGCAGCGCAGGAATGAAATAGAAGTTGCCTTGCTGGAAGGAAAGATACGCGTGAAGAACTGGCGCGGCCCCGACAGCGCGATTATTCTGCGCCCTGGTGAGGTAATCAGGTATACAGGCGATTTGCCGCGCATGAATACCGTGTCCCGGCTAACCAACCAGCCGAAGGCATGGGTAGACCGCAAAATCGTGGCCACGGGCATGACCGTACAGGATATCATCGATCACTACGAAGATACTTATGGCGATACGATACTGCTTACCAACCCAGCCCTCGGCGCCAAACGGATAGACGGAACTATGTCGCTCAGCAACAAAGACGATGTGCTCTACATGCTTGCCCATATTTTAAATGCCAATATCCGACGCGCCGGAACGCGCATATACCTGGAACCGAAATAGGAGATCGTTATCAACCAAAACCAACAACAACATGCATAGGTTAACTGCTCTTGCACACAGGCTCTGCCTGGTACTGCTCCTGCTTATAGGTCTGTCTTCACTGTACAGCATACAGGCACAGACCGGCCAAATCAAAAAAATTCCCCTGGACGAAGCCCTTGGCAGCATCGAAAAAAAATTCGGCTACCACTTCGCCTACGAGCACAACCTGCTTGCAGGTAAATACACTACCTCCACCGCAATGGAAGGAAAGACGATTGAGGAAGTGTTGAAGAATGTGCTCTATCCCAATAATCTTTTGTTTCTCTACGTGAGCGAAAGTTCTTACTCCATCGTGGCCCGCGACGCCCGCTTCTTCAGGGGCAACGGCACCGTGCCTGTGGAAGGCGCTCCTGCCGCCACCGTCGCCACGCCTGCACAACAAAAAGGCATGACCATACGCGGACAGGTAGTAGATGAAAACGGCAACGGCCTTCCATTCGTTAACATCTGGGTCAAAAAGACCAGCACCGGCGCACAGTCTACCGACCGCGGCGAATTTGCAGTGCCCAATGTACAGCTCGCCGATACGCTGCTGTTCAGCTATGTGGGTTTCGACAGCCGGCAGGTGGCCATGTTTGGTCAGAACAACCTGCTGGTGCAGATGATCTCCAATCGTAAAAACGTACTGGAAGAAGTAACGGTAGTGAGCACTGGTATCCAGCAACTGCCCAGGGAGCGCGCCACCGGTTCCTTTGCTACCATTGGCTCCAAAGAAATAGAAAAAGTGCCGGTGCCCAATCTTATACAACGGCTGGAAGGACAGCTTTCCGGCGTAAGGGTGAGCGTGCTGGCCGGCGACCGCAGCTTTATCTATGGCGGTGCAGGCAACCAGCAGTCGCTCAACGGTGGCACACGTACCATGGGAGCCAATGATTATAATATGACCATCCGCGGCGTGAGCACGCTGACTGGTGAGAAGTTCCCGCTTATCGTGGTAGATGGTGCTATCACAGACCTGGACATCTCTACCCTCAATCCCGGCGATGTAGAAAATATCACCTTCCTGAAAGACGCCGCCGCTGCTTCTATCTGGGGCGTACGCGCCGCCAATGGCGTAATGGTTATCACTAGCAAAAAAGGCCGTAACGCACTGGCCCCCTCCATCAGCTTTTCCATGAATGCCGGCATGGCCGAAAACCCCAACCTGGGTTACCTGCGAATGATGAACTCGCAGCAGGAGACAGGCTACGAAACGGAACTGGTGAACAGGGGTTTCATCAATGCAAACAATACGAGCATCAGCTCCTATTCTTCCGCTGTTTACTATCCCACAACGGGGGCGGCATTGCTGCTGAAGCTCAAAGCCGGCACCATTTCACAGGCGGCGTACAATACCTCCATTGATTCACTGGGCGCCATCAACAATATGCCGCAGATATCGCATTACCTGCTGCAACCGGCTTCCAGCCAGCAGTACAACCTGAGCGTGAGCGGCGGCGGTGCAACCTCTGCCTATTTCTATTCCGCCTCCTACAGCCACGAAAAAAGCAATACCAAAAGAAACGACGGTCAGCGCCTTACCCTCACGCTTAACAATAGCTGGAAGCTATTTAACCTGGCCACCCTCAGCACCAGCGTGAAAGGCGCTTTCTTCCGTGTGCTGAACGATGGCCTACCGCTTACTTCGCTGTTTCCCAATACCGGGAAAGCCACCCTGCTGCCCTATATGCAGCTCGTAGACAATAGCGGTAATTCTGTATCGTACGACCGGGTAAACCCTGATTTTATCAAAACCCTTTCGCCCGCGTTCAAAGACTGGCGGTACAATTACCTGGATGAGCTGGCCAATAACGACGACACCCAAAAGGATAACAATTATGTGGCCAATGTAAGCCTGAAAGTACCCATCTTCAAAGGGCTGTCTGCAACGGGTATGTATACCAATGAACGCACTTTCAGCAACCGCCATGTGTTCTACAACGACCAGACCTATTATTTCCGCAACTTCATCAACGGCTATATGTATCCTGCCGCTACAGCAACTACCAACAGCCTGGGCATTACCACTGGCGGCATTCTCAGCCTGGTAAATACCACGGTAAACAACTATGCGCTGCGCGGCCAGCTGGCGTATGATAATACGCTGGGCCAAATCCATCAAATCAATGCCATCGCCGGCGCGGAGATACGCCAAACGCAAATGGGCCAGGGCACCAGCACCCTCTATGGCTATAACATGGCTACCGGTATAGCACCGGCCGTGAATTATTCCAGCAGCGGCTACCTCACCATCAACGGTTACAACAGCTCGCTGGGTGGCGCGCCCACGCAGGGCGATAAGCGCCGCCGCTACCTGTCTTATTTCAGCAATGCCAGCTATACCCTGCTGGACCGCTATACACTATCGGGCAGCGTACGCTATGATGACTACAACAACTTTGGCCTGGCCGTGCAATACCGCGCCACACCGCTCTGGTCGGGTGGGGTTAAATGGAGCATCGACCGCGAACGCTTTATGAAACCCATCACCTGGGTGGACCGGCTGGGCCTGCGTTTCACCTATGGGGTGAATGGCAATATCTCTACCAGCAACTATCCCTTTACCTATATCGCCCTTGGCAGCAACGATGGTACTACCGGCCTGCCCACTTCCAGCGTTATATCGCTGGCCAATCCCCAGCTGAAATGGGAGAAAACCTATGTGACCAACCTGGGCGCAGACTTCAGCCTGTTTCATGATCGGGTATCCGGTTCCGTGGATGTGTTCAAAAAGGACGGCAAAGACCTGCTCTATGGCTTCCCTGTTGATGCCGCCTATACCGGCACCGTCAACGCCGGCTATCTCGTACGCAATGCTTCCCGTATGACCGGCAAGGGTGTAGACGCCAGTATCAACGTGATGCTGTACAGCAATAAAAACATCACATGGATGCTTGGCGGTACATTCGCTTACAGCACCAATGAGATTACAGACAATCGCTTTGATACTTCCGGCGTATCTGTGTTTACCAAATCCTATACGCCCACTTCCATCAGCTACCTGAAAGGCTATCCTACAGACAAGCTGCTGGTGTTCCGCTATGCCGGTCTGAACGCATCCGGCAATGCCGTAGTGTATAAGGCCAATGGCGATACGGCTTCCGCCACTTCTGCTGTTTCGATAGCCGATCTGAAATATGCCGGCCGTACAACGCCGCCTTATTTCGGAAGCTGGAATACATCGTTCCGCTATAAGCAGTTTACGCTCTACGCCTTGTTCACCTACCAGTTTGGCAGCGTATTCACCCGCCCCGGCATCTATGGTTATATTACGCAGTACTATTCGCTTAACTATAGCCTGGGCAACGATGTGGCCAAACGCTGGCAGAACCCGGGCGATGAAAAGACGACCAATATCCCCGGCCTGAACGGTACCGCCACGCAGGTCAATTACAGCCTGTATCGCTACCAGTTCTCCGACGCCAATGTGCTGAAGGCCGATTATATCCGCCTGCGCGAGGTATCCCTCAGCTACCAGCTACCGGCATCCCTGCTGGGCAGGTCTGCCATTAAAGGGGCCAGCCTCACGGGTACCGTACGCAACCTGGGATTGATATGGAAGGCCAATAAAGAAGGGTTCGACCCGGATTTTACCGCCCTGCCCGGTTATTCCTACAGCCTGCCCGCAGCACGCTCGTACAATGTTTCCCTTAATGTAAACTTTTAATCAAGCGAACATGAAATTAGCATCCCATATACGCACTGTTTTATCCGGCGCATTCCTGCTGGCCGGTTGCAGCAAGTACACAGATATAAAAACACAGGGCCAGCTGGTTCCCGGCCAGTTGCTGAACTACCGTTATATGCTCAACAATACCCCTGCGTATGAGGTCAGTGTAGGCATTGCCGATTATGCGTCGGACGATGTACAGTATACAGACAGCAGCTCGCAGGTACAGTCCATGCTGGGCAACGACTATTACAGCTATTCCATCAATAGCTACCGCTGGCTGCCGGACATCTACCTGCTCACCAGCCTTTACTACCAGGACTACAACTGGAATAATATGTACAATGCGGTAACCAATGCAAACATCATAATCGGCGAAGTGCCTGCCGCTTCAGACGGTACACAGGCCGACAAAGATGCGCTGGTAGCCGAAGCGCTGGTGCACCGCGCAGATGCCTATCTCTGCCTGGTCAATACCTATGCAAAGCCCTACAATGCAGCTACGGCCGCTACCGACCTGGGCGTGCCGCTGGTGCTTACGCAAACCACTTCGCAGCCGCTCAACCGCGCCAGCATACAGGCAGTCTATAACCAGGTGCTCACAGACCTGGAAACCGCCCTGCGCTCATTGCCCGCCACGCAACTGTACAATACGCTTCCGTCCAAACCCTCCGCCTTTGGCGAGCTGGCCCGCTGCTACCTGTACATGAACCAGTATGACAGTGCGGCCCTGTATGCAGACAGCGCACTGGCTTACCGCAGTACGCTGAACGATCTAAGTACCATCACCAGCCTGTCCGGCGCTACCTATCCGTTGCGTAAGAGCGACCCGGAAGTGCTGTTGTCCAAAATCCCCTACTATGGCATCAGCGCTTATTCTCCCTATGCCATGCGCCTGAGCGATACCCTGCTCAACCTGCTGGGCACAAAAGATCAGCGCTATAATTTGTTTACCGTGCCTGCCGCTACCATCTCATCGCTGTATACCACCGCCGGCGGCCGCTTCTTCTACAAAGACCGGGCAATAGGAGAGGCCCGCAACCTGGGCCCTTCCGTACCGGAGATGATGCTGATAAAGGCAGAAGCCTATGCCCGCAAGGGAGACGTTGCAAATGCCATGACCTGGGTAAACAAAGTACGGGTGAAGCGTTTTAAAGCGGCCGACTACACAGCGCTTACTGCTACCGGTACGGCAGATGCCCTGCTGAAAGTGGTACAGGAGCGCGAGCGCGAGTTTTTCTGCCGCATGCTCCGTTGGTGGGACATGCGCCGGCTGAAAAGTGAAGCGGCTTTCCAGGCAACCATCACCCGGAAAATCAATGGTGTCACCTATACGCTTACCCCAACCAGCGACCGGTATGTATTCCGTATATCGGCCTATGACCGTTCGCTGAGCCCGGAGATAGAGCAAAATCCATAACAGAAAAAGAATGAAAAAAATCTCTTGCCTGCTGCTGGCCCTCGTGGCCACAGCGGCTGGCGCCTGTGCGCAGACCAAAGAAAGATTGTCTATAATGCCGGAGAGGCCTGTAAGCGCCGATGCTATCACGCTTACATACCATACGCCTGCTCCCGCAAATTCGCCCGTTTCGGCAGTGCTGTATATATATGATACGCTCTACCGCTGGCATGCTATCGACCTGCCCCTTCAGCGGGCAGGCGATACTGCCTGGAAAGCAACGTATAAAATTCCTGCCGATGCCGGTTTCCTCGTGTACCGGTTCTATATAGACGATAGCATAGATAATAACAACGACAAAGGCTTTTATACCATAATCCGTTCCGCCGCCGGCTCCTTTATGGCCGGTGGCGAAGCGGGCTATGGCCTGCTGCGTTCGCCGCGCTATAATATGGGCATACCGGGTTATTTTGACAAATACAGCATCAGCGATACCGCTACCTATATGTGGCTGAGCAACGAAATAATGCGTCATCGCGCCGTAGCGCCGCATGCGCTGATGATGCCCTATATGGAAGCAAACCTGCGTTTCAAAGGGAATGATGGGCTCCGGGAAGCGCACCGTGCGGCATCCTGGCTGCGCAGCCTGCCAAACCCGTCTGATGACGATATTGCAAAACTATACATGGTGCGGCTCCGCTACCTGGAGGATACCCTCGCTGCGGATTCTGTATTGCAGGCTTCCATCGCTGCCAGCCCGCATGGCGTCATGGCCAAATACAAAGCCTATAAATCCCTGTCAGCGGTGAATATAACGCCTGGAACCCGCTTGCAGGCAAGCGAAGACTTCCTGCAAACCTATCCGCCGGCGTCTGCCAGTATAGAAACAGATAAGCTGCTGGACATAAACTACTATAATGTATACAGGAATGTGCTGGCCATTGCCATCGCTGCACAGGACACTGTTACCGTCGTGAAATATATTCCTGCCGCGCCATTCTACGCGCTGATGGAAGCCTACTATAAGGTGGTAGAAATACCTTATGACGACTGGAAAACAAAGACTGCCGCACAGGCATACCCCATGGCATCGCTCATCATGAAGCGGATGGACGAACTCATAGCGCAGCAGCCGGCGGAATACAGCTATTATTCACCACTGGAGTGGAAACGCTATTGTGCCAACCTGCTTTACCGGTACTATATCACGCATGCGGCTATCCTGTACGACCTGGAGCAATACCCTGCCGCACTGGCGCTGGCAGAAAAAGCGCAGGCGGTATCCCGCTATAGTTCTTCGCGCCTGAATGAATTGCAGGCATTGCTCCTGCAAAAGACCGGCCGCAAAAAAGAGATAGAGCCCATACTGAAAAATGGCATCCGTCTCAACCAGGCCACGGGTGCGATGATAGCCATGCTCAAAGAAAACTATCTCGCCGCCCATCCTAAAGCCACAGCGGCGGAAACCGACCGCTGGCTGGAATCGCTCAAGGATGTGCATACCCTGGAGCTGATGCGCGAAGCGATAAAACGTGAAATGAAATCCCTGCCCGCACCGGACTTTACGCTTTCCGAACGCAATGCAGACAGCATCCGCCTTATGTCCCTGAAAGGAAAGATTATCGTGCTGGACTTCTGGGCCACCTGGTGCGCGCCCTGCAAGGCGGGTATGGCCGGTATGAAGCTGGTGGCGGAAAAGTATGCCAAAGACAGCAACGTGGTTTTCTTTTTTATAGACACGCAGGAACGTGCGGCCGATTACAGGGAATCTGTATCCAGGTTCCTGGACAAAATGGGGTACAACAATTTTCATGTGCTCTATGACAATGGTGAAGACACGTACAGGAAATACGCATCACTTATCCGCACCTCCGGTATCCCTTTCAAAGTTGTAATCAACCAACAAGGCAGGCTGAACTTTGCCAATGTGGGTTACAAAGGCAGTCCTACCGGCCTGGCGGATGAAATAGCGGCGATGATAAC
>JACXTT010004846.1_pt1 | contig 19835 bp, 18 predicted proteins | sample 9270951 | NCBI WGS metagenome assembly JACXTT01 (sample SAMN15532306, study PRJNA645909) | rock metagenome | isolation source: weathered quartz diorite | place: Puerto Rico | collected 2017-06-21 | reverse complement strand
GGCTCTATCAAGTGCTCTTTCTGGACAATTATCGGCATCATAGACCGCTCGCTCACATCAAGGAGATCATCGATGAAGCCCGGTGGCGGATCGCGGCCTGAATTATGCGCAGGCTTGAAATAGTTAGCCGCCTCACGCGCCAGCTCTCCAAGGTCTATACGTTCACGCGTGAGTTTCACTTGTCCAGCATCAACGCGCGAGAGAGTGAGAAGGCTGTCCACCAAGTGACTCAGTCGATCCGCCTCTTCCAGCATGCTCCCGATAATCTCGCGGTACGTGTTCTCGTCACGGTGTTCGCGTAACCCAACCTCGCCAACACTGCGGATCGCCGTGAGCGGAGTCCGCAGTTCATGAGACGCGTCGGCGGTGAAGCGGCGTAACTGTGCGAAAGACTGCTCCAGGCGGGTAAAGGTCTCATTGAAGACAGCAGCAAGGTGTCCAAGTTCATCATCAGGATTCACGACTGGCAGTCGCTCACCGAGGCGTTCCGCTGTAATCGTTCTTGCTTGGTCGGCCATCTGACCCACCGGGGCTAGGGCCCGGCGCGCGAGGCCGTATCCACCAAAGCCGGCGAGCCCGACGGCCACAGGAAGACCAAGCCCCAAGATAAGCAGCATCTCACCAAGCTCGCGACGAAGCCGAGCTTCGGACCTGGCGACGCGAATGACTACTGGGAGCCCATCAATGGCGTGGGGTCCGCTTAAAGCGCGAACGTGGCGATCGTTGGGCAAAGCAATAGATCGATATCCACGCTGTCCAGACGGAGCCGCCGCAAGGACGACCTCCTTACCCTCTCTCTCAACGGACGCACGACGATATAAAAGTTTGCCCTCGGGATTCCAGGCCTCCAGCCAACTATCATCGCCAAAGACTTCTTCTTCGTGATGATCGCTAGCTCGCCAGCGGAGCCCGCCATCAGTCGTTCGCTCCAACATCTGCTCAGCGACTTCGAAATCCTCGTGTAGCTGGTGATCGAGTTCGGCGACCAGGCTACGTCGGAGAAAGAGGAAGACTCCGCCAGCGTACAAGACCAACACGGCTCCGAGCGCAGTTGCGTACCAAAGCGTAAGCCGTACACGCACGCTACGCGGATACCATCTCACAATCATGCGTCTTCCTCCCGCAGGATAAACCCGACGCCCCGCACCGTATGGATTAACTTCGTGGGAAACTCCAAGTCCACCTTCTTTCGTAGACGCTTGATGTGAACATCGATCACATTATCGAGCGACGTGGCCCGGGAGCGTTCTTTCCACACCTCACGGGTCAGCATTTCGCGGGAGACGAGCTGGTTCTGATGGCGCATCAGGTATTCGAGGAGTTCGAATTCGCGCGAAGTCAAATCCAAAGTCTGGTTGTCGCGTGTGACCTTGCGCGTCACGAGATCCATCTCCAAGTCTCCGACTTTGAAGCGAAGGGCCTGCTCTACCCGACCGCGGCGCAAGAGCGCACGAATACGGGCGAGAAGTTCCGGGAAGGCGAACGGCTTCACCAAGTAGTCATCGGCGCCACTATCCAGCCCCAGCACCCGATCCTCGACAGCATCCTTTGCCGTCAGAATCAGGACCGGGGTGTGCACCCCGCGTTTGCGCAGCGTAGTCAGGATTTCGATCCCGTCACGTCCCGGGAGCATGAGGTCTAGCACGACCAAATCGAACATCTCGGCATTGGCGCGAAAGAAACCCTCTTCACCGGTTTTCGCCACGGCGACCTCGTAGTGCTCTGCTTCGAGTCCTTCCTTTAGGGCTCGCGCCACTTTGGTTTCATCTTCAATCACAAGGATGCGCATAGAACTCTTCGCATTCTCTGACCTTCGAGCAGCGATTACCAGAGCCTGTTGCTGAAGAGTTTCTGAATTTTTAGTAAGAGTCTTGGCTGATTCTCGGACAGGAAACAGATTCGACCTCTGGGCTCTGTACTTTACTTCCTCGTTTTGCACCCCTATCGATAGTTTCCTCCCCACTCTTGACAGGTCAAAAAGCTGGAATAGGGTAACTCTACGGTATATGAGCCAGACCAAATACATACTGATTCTTGGCTTCTTGGTGTTATCTTTCCTGGTCAGTGTCCCCGATGACCTTCTAAGCAGCGACCTACATCTCCGCCAAGTAAACATCGCGAATATGGAGGGGCGCACCACAGAAGCCGAGCACCTCCCTGCCCCATCCGAATGGCGCTACCCGCTCAAGAGTGTGGCCAAGCGAAGGATTGACACATTTGCTCTCCCACTTGTGACACGCATCCTCATCATGCACGCCTGCGACCAAGGGCTTGGTCGCTCCTACCATTCTTCCGTAACGGTCGTCTACCAGGCCGTACCCCTTTATCAGTCCCTCCAAGTGTTTCGCTCCTAACTGGAGTGTCTCGCACGTCTGAAAAGAACGTCTCGTTCTCTACCTGTAATGCCTCAATAGGACGGAGGCTGACCAAAAAGGGAGGGTATATGGCATGGCCTGTACGCTACAACATGATCGGGTTGCTGTTCTGCGGCACCGTGGTCAACTATATTGATCGTGTCAACATCTCGGTGGCTGCGCCGGTCATCATGAAGGAGAGCGGCTGGGATAAGGGCCAGTTCGGCCTGGTCTTTTCTGCCTTTCTCATTGGCTACGCGCTTTTGCAAATTCCCGGCGGCGTTATTGCGGACCGTTGGGGCGGACGGAAAGTCCTGGCGCTAGCATTCTGCGGCTTCTCCCTCTTTACGGCGCTCACCCCGATAGGGCAGTCCACATTTGTCTTGCTGCTCATGATGCGTTTTCTGGTGGGCGCGTTCGAGTCGGTCACGATTCCCGCGTTGACCTCATTCAACTCCCGCTGGATTCCGCGCGCCGAGTTCGGCCGGGCACAGACTTCGAGTCTCTCGGGTATTACCGTGGGGCAGATGGTGGCATATCCCCTAACCACCTGGATCATCTTGCACTGGTCTTGGCCGATGGTCTTCTACGTCAACGCGATCCTAGGAGTCATCTGGGCGACAGTCTGGCTGTGGTACGCGACCGACACCCCGGGCGCCCACTCCCGTATCGAGCAAGCAGAGCGCGATTATATCGCAACGCATCTCCCTCCCAAACCTGCAGTTCCCCTACCCTTGCACGCCGTTTTCACCAATTCGTCTCTCCTCGTTCTCTCCCTGAGCTATATGTGCTTCGCTTACATGGGCTGGATGTTCTTGTTCTGGTTCCCGGACTATCTGGTAGAGGGGCGCGGCTTTTCTCTGGGAGCGATGGGGGCAATAGGGGTCGCCGTGCATGGGGCTGGATTTATCGGCATTATCAGTGGTGGGGCGATCTCGGACCGGCTTCTACGCATGGGGTGGAGCCCGCAATTTGCCCGTGTGCGCTTTCCCGGCATTGGAGTGGCTTTGGCGGCGCCGTTCCTCGTAGGCGCGACGCTCGCGCCTTCTCCCACTCTGTGTGTGACGTTGTTGATCTTGTTCCACATGCTGTTTGCCAGCGCCATCGCTGGGTATACGACAGTGGCCTTGGAGTTTAATCCGCATCTGGCGGGGTCGATCTTCGGCCTGATTAACACCCTCGGGAGTTTTGCCGGCATCTTCGGTCCGATGACTGCGGGGTTCATGCTCAGCCAGAGTGGCGGCAACTGGACATTGCCCTTTTTTGTCGCAGCGGCCGCCGGCGCCGTGTGCGCCTCGATTTTGTTTGTCGTGCCGATTCGGCCGATCCGGGTGGACACGCTTGTCCCCGCCGACGTTGTCGCAAGAGAAGTGACGCACTAGAACACGTCAGAAAGAAACGGCGATTCACAGAGTTGAATACCCGCTAACCTCCTGCAGCAGTTTGCTGCACAAAGCACAAAAGGTGAGGAGAACGATTATGGACAGACGGCAGAATTATGGAGATGGTTCGCCTGGCGACGAACTACTGGAGACCATAGAGGGTCTGAAGCGCTGGCTGCAGCGGTTCCCCAGGCAAGGCCTGGGACTCTGGGTCATCATGGTTCTTATCCTGCTGTTCTGGCTGGGTTCGGGTCTGTATGTTGTTGGTCCAGGGGAGCGGGGGGTGGTGCTCCTGTTCCGCGCGGCGACGGCGGAGCAGACCGAGCCGGGGTTACGCTACCGCCTACCCTGGCCCATTCAGAGCCATGCGGTAGTGGATATTGCCCAGGTGCGCCGCGCCGAAGTAGGATTTCGCACCGTCGCGGACGTTCCCACCGAGCGCAGCGCCAGAGGAGGCGCCCGTACAGTCCCGCAGGAAGCGTTGATGCTCACCGGCGATGAAAACATCGTCGAGCTGCAGTTCTTTGTCCAATACCGCGTCCAAGATCCGGTGAAGTTTCTCTTTGGGGCAAGCGACCCTGAAGGGATTCTCCATACCTCGGCGGAGGTCGCGTTGCGCAGCGCGGTGGGGCGCAACACCATCGACTACACCATGACCGACGGCCGGGTGGAAGTGCAGGAGCAAGTCAAGAGCGCCCTCCAGGAACTCCTGGATACCTATCAGACCGGCTTGCTGGTCTCGGAAGCCCGGTTGTTGGTCGTTGATCCTCCCAGTGAAGTACGAGATGCGTTTCATGATGTCGTCCGTGCTTTGGAAGACAGGGACCGGCTGATGAAAGAAGCCGATGGCTACCGGGAAGGCGTCGTGCCCAACGCCCGGGGCGAGGCTGCGCAGATGGTGCAGCAGGCCGAAGCGTACAAAGCCCAACGAGTGATCCGTGCGCAGGGAGATGCGGAGCGCTTTCTCAAGATTTTGGCGGAATATGACAAAGCGAAAGCCATCACGCGGGACCGCCTCTACCTGGAAAGCGTGGAACGTATAATGCCGACCATAGAGAAGTTCATTCTCAACAGCGACGGGAAGGCGGGGGTGCTGCCGCTGCTGCCGCTGAAGGGATTGGCTGCTTCGCCAGCCCCAGCGGCGCTGGAGAAAACCCCACCCGCTAACACAGACAGGAGGTAAACATCATGGCTAGACTCCTTATTGGCCTCGGACTTGTTGTCGTCTTTGCCCTCATGCAGACCGCATTTACCATCGGTGAGTGGGAGCAAGGCATGATCGTCCAGTTCGGCAACCCCAAACGCATCGTACAGGAGCCGGGGCTCTACTTTAAACTTCCGTTCGTGCAGAACCTCGTGCGCTTTGAGAAGTGGGTGCTCACAACCGATGCACGGACGGCTGAGTACCTAACGCTGGATAAAAAGCGGGTATTGGTTGATCACGTCTCGCGCTGGCGCATCCAGGAGCCCCTGGAGTTTTATCGTAGCGTGCGCGACAAACAGCGGGCGATGGCGCGCTTGGACGACCTCATCTCTGCTCGCCTGCGGCAGGAAACCGCCAAACATAACTTCCTGGATTTCGTCCGCGAAAAGCGCGAGGAAATCATGGCGGTCGTGACCAAGGACACCAAAGAAACGGCCAAGACCTTTGGCATCGAGGTCCTAGACGTGCGCATTAAGGGGCTTGATCTCCCTCAAGAAGTGCAGGCCAGTGTCTTTGCTCGCATGCGGGCGGAGCGGGAGCGTATCGCCAAACGCTATCGGGCCGAGGGTGAGGAGCGCGCTCGCGAGATCCGCGCCGGAGCGGACCGGGAACGGGAGGTCATTCTGGCTACCGCGTACGAAACCAGCCAGAAGCTCAGCGGCGAGGGGGATGCCCAGGCTGCGACCATCTATGCTCAGGCTTTTGGTCGGGACCCGGAGTTCTATGCCTTCACCCGGCGGCTGCAGGCGTACGAGAAGATTCTGGGTAGTGGCACCACTCTGGTGCTGCCGCCGGACTCGGAGCTGCTGCGCTACCTCCAGAACCCAGGGATCAAGTAGAGGAATCAACATATACGGCTGGAAAAATAAGCGGAAAAAGAACCGTCCTCTGGGTTCTCCGTCGGTCTGATGCTCTTCAGTTTCGTTGGTCTCGACATCTTCTGGTCTCCCAAAGAATGCGTTCTGGCTGGATACAAAGTGTCGGACCGGCATGGCTCGGAGTCGGAGGAAACAGGGAGTACACCCATAGCAAATCAAACCCCGGTCTCTGAACGACCCCTTGAGAGGGATCGCGCTCGTGGGCGAGATTTCCTTTACTCAGCTGAGGTGGTAGTACTGGTGCACACCTCCCTAGTGCAGTTTCAGTATACGTCTTGGGGAATACCACTGTAGGGGTCCGATTCATCGGACCCACCCAAGGGCTTGATGAATCAAGCCCCTACTGCAGTTTTTTGCAGATCACAGCTCATCTTATTCTCCAATAGGTTTCCTGCAGATGCACTAGGGCAGACAGAGCAAACCAAAGAAACAGCGCAATAAGAAAAGCCAATGAAACCAATTTCCCTTATCACGTTCCAGCCCGGCGTATCTTTCGCCCTTATGGCGGCTCTGCTCTTTGGCGCCAGCACTCCGGTCGCGAAGGTGCTCCTTGGTAAGATCGATCCCGTACTGTTGGCAGGATTGCTTTACTTTGGTTCCGGGAGCGGTCTTGCCCTCTGGTGGTGGCTGCGCTCCCGGGTTCAGCGTGGGACCTCTCCAGAGGCCAGTCTACAGCTTCCAGACCTTCCCTGGCTTGCAGGGGCGATCCTCGCGGGTGGTGTTACAGGTCCCGTGCTGCTCATGGTCGGCCTCACTCTTACTCCGGCCTCTTCAGCCTCACTCCTTCTCAACTTGGAAGGAGTTCTCACCGTGGCTTTTGCGCGGTTGGTGTTTAACGAGCACGTTGATCGTCGTATCGCCCTGGGGATGGCGACCATTACTCTTGGCGGCCTACTACTTTCCTGGGACGGCCGACCAGAATTGGGAGGACCCTGGGGCGCGGCGGCCATCGTCGGCGCGTGTCTCGCGTGGGGAATTGATAACAACTTGACACGGAAAGTGTCGGCGGGAGATCCGCTCCAAATTGCTGGGATAAAAGGTCTCATTGCCGGCATAGTAAACATAGTGCTTGCCCGCGCAGTCGGCGCGAGCTGGCCGCATTTTTCCACTATTGTGACTGCTGCGGCGGTGGGTTTTCTTGGTTATGGAGTGAGTCTTGTTCTTTTTATTCTCGCGTTGCGACATATCGGTACAGCCAGAACGGGCGCCTATTTCTCCGTAGCTCCTTTCTTTGGAGTAATCATCTCTATTCTCGCGTTGGGCGACAGCCTCACCGTTTCTTTTCTCACCGCCGCTGTACTTATGGGCATTGGCGTCTGGCTCAATCTGACCGAACAACATAAACATGAGCACAAGCACGAACTATTGAAGCATGATCATCAACACATCCATGATGAACACCATCAACATGGACACGGTGAGGGGCCTCACAGCCATCTGCACTCACATGCTGAGCTGCTTCATAGCCACCCTCACTACCCAGATATCCATCATCGTCATGGCCATGAGATTGATTGATCCTTCACTCTTGCGCGCACGGAGATGCAATCAGGACCTTATACGAAGACAAGAGAATTTCGCCGGCTAGATTGCTCTCCAGCTTCAGGCAGAAAGAGGCAATTAGTAAAGTTTGAGTATGGAAGATTTCAGTGAGGCAAAGATGGTAGAGAGAATTCAAAGCGTACAAAGGAGCACTATGGCAACGCAACTCCAGTTCGTTTGGCGATTTCCCTGGCTAAAATTGCAAAATCCTTATAGGCCCCCTGAACCGCCTGTACATGAGCCCCGATAGCTCCATCAGCAGGTTTCAGGTAAAACATCGGTTTGTGAGCCTCTTGGGCGAGAGGCATAAGACTACGGTAATGCTTCAGAAGAGCCAAGCGGTAAGGATCTGTTTCTACTGTGACGTTCGCTCCTCCGGGACGACCTAATACGTCGGTCCGATAGACTTCAGGAATACGCGCCACCCAGCGATCATACGCTTTCACCGGTCGATCGAGCCGCACGGAATGCTGCAAAATTATGTATCCGACTGGGTCCATCCGCCCGGTTGGCAGCCTCAAGTCCGGGGCTGGATTTCTGTCTAACCGCGCTTCCCATTCTTTCCGCCAACGTCGTAAGGTCGGACCCAAATTTCGCAATCCTTGTAAAGAAAAAAGATCGGGTGAAAGGGGGACTACCACATAATCTGCAGCAATGAGCACGGCCCGGTTAATCGCCCCTAAATTAGGGCCGAGATCCATCAAGATGATATTCGCATCGTTTTGTTCCGCCGCTTTTTGAAGAATACGCCAGAAAGCGGAAATGACGCAGAACGATCGCTCATCGCCGTCTAAACAGCGCGGCCACACAGCCGACAGCTCGTCTTCAAAACTAGAAAGTCCCAGGTCACCAGCTAAGAGAGAAAGCCGACCGCCAAACAGGTCCAATGAATTCTCCATACTCTCCAGGTGCGGATCGGCAATGTCACCAATCCCGCGCATGAGCGGCTGTATACAACCGAAGACGGTGTCGGGATGCTGATGATCTGGCCAGAGTTCCTCCAAGCGATCTTCAGCAAGAAAAGCCACGGTCAAATTGGCTTGTGGATCGAGGTCTGCAGCAACAACACGTGTGCCAAGTTCAGCATACATCCAGGCGAGATGATAAACGAGCGAGGTCTTTCCCACTCCACCTTTATTGTTAAAAAATGCAATTAGCGTCGCGCTCATGGGTGCCTTCTAACAATAGCTAAAATATGGGCATCTTCAACCACAAACTCCAAGGGTGGATTGCCATTTTTCTCTAGTTCTCTACGGGCGATCGGAATGCCGACCCCGAACCGTTGTACATACCTGAGGTTTTTCATCACCTCCGCTAGGTGAGGATTACGATAATCTGTGACGCCAGGTTGACCAAAGTTTTGTCGATTCACTTGCCCAAAAGGGCCCCCAGGATTTTGGATTTCGATGCGGTCCGAAAACCAGTGAATATGCACGGGCGCATACGTTCCTTCGTATGTTCGATGCAGCACTGCGTTTCTCGCAACCTGCTGTAATGCGGCAAGAGGATAATCAGGTTGCCGGAGCTCCAAGGGTTGCGAAGTAAAATCAGAGGCAACTGCAATATGCGCCTTGAATGTTTCATCAAGCATGTGCAGTAAATCAGGAAGCGGGCCGTCGATTTCCTTTTGATCCTTAATCGGGTCTGTCAGTTCCATCCCATCAAAACGAATGAATTGTACGTAGGCTCCGGGAAGGAATTGCCGAGGGTCTTTGCCTACTGTTAAAAGGCCAAGGGTCGTGGGTTGAAGCGGAGAAACTGTTGAGAGAAAGCGGACGGACATCAACTGTTGTTCCAAGGATCGCTGATTCTCTTCAATTACATCAACCGGTAAAGTCGCAGGAAGATAGGTACGGCGAAAAAGGTCGAGATCAAGATCCATAAGCGAAGCGGATGAAACAGATTGAATATCAAATGGCAGGTCCCTCGCTCGACGCTTCTCCGTCAATCGGCGTTCTTCCTCTGAGGTAGCAACTGCACGACGCGGGCCGACTCTTATCCACACACGCCCTCGATAGCGGACTGGGGGGGCATCTGCTGGTTCTACTGTAACAACGGCTAGTTCGCAGCCACGAAGAGTTTTCTTCTGAACTGTAATTGTCGGAAAAGGAGTAATGTTTCCATCCGAGCGCATATCAGCCAAGGTGCGAAGCAGCTCATCAGTAATAGGCAAGCGGGCACAGCTTCCATCATCCTGCACACCGATAAAAAGCACTCCAGCTCTCCGATGATTCGGCAAATCGTTGGCAAAGGCGCAAATTGCTTGACGAATCTTATCGCTATCGGCAGCGGAAGCCTTGCGTTCCACTCGATCCGATTCAATATCAAGCAATAGATGTTCTAATTCGTGGCCGTCCATTAAACAGCTACTTTATAACAACTATTACTCCCGTCCTACCCCCAATGCATCCGCGACACGGTTGATATAGTTAAAAAATGAAGCGATCAACGTGATCTGCAAAATCGCAGTGTCGTCAAAGCCGACTTGGTGAAGCGCTTCTTTATCATCGATCCACATCGAGGAGGGATTCTTGGTGAGCTTCTCCACGTAGGTCAACATCGCGCGATCGCGGTCATCAAGGTCAGCCGTCCGCCAATCTTTTTTCAGCGCCTCTGCTAACTCCTTGTCCAAACTGACCGTGCGCAGAAACTCTGCGTGCGATTCGATTCAATAAAAGCAACGGTTTAGTGTAGAAACTGTTGTGGCGATCATCTCGTGCTGGCGGCGCGTAAGCGGCAGCGACGGGTCCATGAGGGCCCCAAACGTCGCAAAGGCGTGGAACATCGCCTCTGGAATCAGCGAGTGAGACGCCATGATGCTGTCATTCTTGACCGCTTCAGGTAGGATCCGCTTGTGTCGGCGGGAAGGATGATATTCTTTGGGATACAGGTCAGCGAGTTTTTGCAGCGCTTCGCGGACGGCGGGATGCCCTTCCGTCGGCGCTAGGGTTTTTATCCACGTCATTGGTCGTCCCCCTTTCACAGCGCATCATTTTGTTCCCACGTCTCTAATGGAACGCCGTCAACAGCGTAGAACCCAAGCTGCTCGCCTAAACGACGAAGCAATGTTACTTGATGGGCGACAGCTTCTTCCCGACATCGCTGGTCGAGCAACATCGGCAAATGTCGATGACAAGCTTGCGCAAAAAGCGTTTGCGCTTTCCAGTTGTTGAACCGCAAGCCGAGGCGTTCAGCTAATTCAAGCAAATATAAAATGACCCCAATCTCCGCCTCGGCGGGGTTCACAAGAAGTTTGGTAAGCCGTTCTTCCACCGCCAGACGGAGAACCTCCTCAACGCTTTTCGTGTCTAATGATGCCTGCCACTTCCGTGCTTCGGTCATAATGTTGACAAGCTCTTCTCCATCTTGGCCGCTGGCAAGCACTCTCGCAGCTGCGCGCGCAAAAGCGCGGCTCGCGAGAAAGCCCGCCGCTAAAGAGAACCCTTGCGGAAGCGGCACATCCAGCTCGCGCAGATATTCCATGAGGCGGCGGTTTTCCTGGTACAGCTGCTGGTAACTCTCTTCAAGACGCAGAAGCACAGATTCGCTCACCCTAGCTAAAACCCGCCTCCGATCATCCAGCAAGAGCTCTTTGGCCGTGTAATACTTCTCGCCGAAGGAAGCATCGAGCGCCCGCACCACTTCCGACAACGAATGGCGCGCAAAGGTTTGTAAAAGTGCGTCGCGCACGTCCGCAAAACGATCGCCGGCCAGCGTCTCGCTGACGACACAATGCACATCGTGGCTTGTCAGTTTCAACACGGCAAACGCATACTCCCCTGCTTCTTCAGTAAAGCGAGAAGAAACATGGATTCTACCGGCGCTGAGCGCTGTCGCTCCGTAGGTATCCATGACATATTCCGTCCGCTGCAAAGAGAATGCTGCAGGAACCGCACTCACTTGCTCCTGCTCTAAAATGCCGCAGATGGCGTGATTCGCAACGACACGTTGGAAATCGATACGACTGGGGATGACCTTCTCAATATAGACTCGTCCGCCGTCGCCGAATTCCGGAAGGTTGCTCGGGGCGCGGCGCAAGCGTTCGATAAGACCCGCTTCTAGAGACGCACCGAATTCTTCAGCAAGCTCCACAGCCCGCGCGGCATAGCTGAGAATCTGCACGCTCTCGATCCCGGACAATTCATCGAAGAACCACCCACAACTCGTAAACATCAGGAGTCTGTGCCGCTGCATCTCCAATAATTTACAGACCTCGACTTTCTGGCCAGGACTGAGCTCTCGTCGCGCATGCTGCGCACAGAAAGCGTCGATATGGTCAGAGGAATGATTTAAAAGAAGCTCAATATACGCATTACGCGCCGCCCACGGGTCTGTCAGCAGCGGCGCACAGCAGCGCTCGAATAACTTGTCAATTTCATCCCGCAGCCAATTGAGTGCAGCACGCAGAGGCGCTCGCCATTTTTGTGTCCACGAGCTCTGTCCCCCTATATGGCAACCGCAATTGCTTTGCCAGCGTTCAACGCCATGAGCACAGCTCCATGAGGTGCGCTCGGCAATCTCGACTTCCCACTGGGGTGGAAAGAGCGCTAGAAACTCCCCATAATTGGTGAGCTGGACGTCTTTGCGCGACTCGAACTCTTGCACTGCAAAGGCAAGCGCCATTTCTCCGAAGCGATGATGATGGCCGTACGACTCTCCATCCGTTGCAAGATGAACAAGTTGCGGCTCTGGGGCTTCCTTGGCGAATCCTCGGGTAAGGTGCTCGACAAACCTGTCGCCACTATTAAGAAGACCTTCGAACGCGACCCCGCGAGCGAGCCCACTGTGGTAGAAAAATAAAACAATGGTCCTGCCGCTCGGCAGACGACAGAGATATGGGTGGGCCGTATCAAGTTGTTCGGTCGTAATATTCCGCCAAGCGGTTTGTCCGACAGGTCGAATGTGCTTCGCCTGGTGCGGCGCCAGGATCGTAAAGCGGACGCCATGAGCAGCCAACACCTCCAACGTGGCAAGATCAACCGCCGTCTCTGGCAACCACATGCCCTCGGGGCTCCGTCCAAAGTAGTGGACAAAGTCCCGTATGCCCCACAGCACTTGGGTCTCTTTATCGCGAGCATCGCAGAGCGGCAAAATGGCGTGACCATACGCTTGCGCGATCGCGTTGCCATGTCCCTGATGACGTTCTTGGCTGAGTCGATCCGCCTCGACGATTTGCTGAAGCAATCGGGGCTCGCACCGTGCAAACCAAGAGCACAACGTGGGTCCAATGTTGAAACTTATCGAGGCATAGTTGTTGCCAATTGCGGTGATGCGATTGCCGTGTCCTAATAAGCGCGCGGCAGCGTTCGGCCAATAGCACTCGGCGGTAATCCGCTCGTTCCAGTCATGATAGGGAGCGGCCGAATCTTGCACTTCAACAGTGTCAAGCCAGGGATTTTCGCGCGGCGGTTGGTAGAAATGGCCGTGAATACAGACGTACCGCATAGATTAGTGATAAAAGCCTTGAGTCATTGAATCATCGGGACATTTATTCATTGAAGACAATCAGGTGCTCGTCGCGCAATCTCTAGAAGTTTCAGTCCTCCAAATGGTTCAATCACTCAATCAGCCTAATTCGCTAGCCAGCGGGGTTCGGCGCGTTCGAGCACAATCAGTCCAGAGGGAGCACGGAAGAACCGTCGTTCATTCTCAGCACTGCCATCGATCACCACGCCCGCCGGAATGACATTGAAACGATCCACCAGCACGCGTTTGAGCTTGGCTCCAGCGCCAATTTCCGCATAGTCCATCACGACACAATCTTCGACCTCCGCGCCTTTCTCAATACGAACTCCGCGCCCAAGTACAGAGTGGATAACGCGAGCCCCGGCAATCTGGCACCCTTCCCCCACAAGCACGTCTTGCACTTCTCCTTGGACTATGCGGGCAGGAGGACCATCATAGACTTCACCAAAAATGCGCCACTCACTATTCAGTAAATCGAACTTCGGTGAGGCCCCGAGCAAATCCATATGTGCATCCCAGTAGGCGCGTAGCGTCCCAACATCTCGCCAGTAGCCGTGCTCCTCATAGGGTTTTACCCCCGGCACGTCATTTTTGAGAAAATTATAGGCGAACACGCGATGCCGAGGGAACAGTTCCGGAATGATCGTGCGTCCGAAGTCATGTTCCGTGCTGCGACGCGAATCTTCTAGCAACGTTTGCGCAAGCAATTCGGTATCAAACAGATAGTTCCCCATGGAGGAATACGCGTGGGCAGGATCATTCGGCATGGGTTTCGGATGCGCAGGTTTTTCTTCAAATCCAAGAATGCGTTGTTCATTATCAACCTGAATAACGCCAAAACTTGTCGCCTCAGCAACAGGCACTGGCAGAGCCGCCACGGTGACTTCAGCGCGATTTTCCAGGTGGAATGACACCATCTGGTTAATATCCATACGATAAATATGGTCGGCCCCGAAGACCGCGATAAGATCCGGACGGAAATCGCGGACGACGTTAAGGTTCTGATAGACGGCGTCCGCAGTGCCTTGATACCAATTTTCTCCCCAGCGTTGCTGAGGGGGCACGACGGTAATAAACGTATCTTGCAACCCGCCGCCAATACGCCAGCGCCAGGTCGAGCGCAAGTGCCCGATGAGCGACTGTGATTTGTATTGCACTAACACATACACCGCATAGATGCCGGAATTGATGAAGTTCGAGAGCACGAAGTCAACAATGCGATGCTTTCCCGCAAAGGGCACCGCCGGCTTGCTCCGCGCCTTGGTGAGCGGGAACAGGCGATCGCCTTTCCCACCGGCCAAAATCATGCCGAGGATGCGCAACCTTCGCATCTCTGCCTCCTTTATGAAAACAACATGTTTTCAAGCGTAGGAAATATACAATCCTGCTGTTCCTTGGTCGCCACAAACATCCAATCTTCCTGCCTCAGCTGCCCACGCTCTTGCGCAAGTTTCGCAATTTGCATGAGCCGCTTAAAATCCGCAAAATGCCCGGAGAAACGCTGATCGGCGTAATCACGCGCTGTCCCCGTCGTCACCAAGAAGGGCCAATCAGAAGCTTGCATCAAGAGCAACTCTCGACACGCTTGAGCGAGCACGCGTCGAAGTGAAGCGTGGGGCGTCGCAACATTCTCGTGGACAAGAGACCAGAATTCAAATTCACTGTCATACAACCGCTCCCAGGCCCAATCAGTTTCCTGGTTAAGCCAAGTGCGGTGATCACCCCCTTCTCCCCAGGATCCTTCTGGGAGCGTCAAAGGTTCTCCCGGCGCGTGCTGTTGTAAGTAGGCTTCGCACGTCACCGGACGTACGCCAGCCTCAGCCAATTCCGCGGCGAGAAAGCCGAGCCATTGCGGCCCTTCATGCCACCAGTGTCCCAGAAGCTCCGCATCATACAGAGCGCAAACCACTGGCCCTTCACGCAGGGTGCTTTGACGCTGCAGGAGTTCACCCGTCAACCCAGCAAAATGACGCGCATGCTCACGCGCTCGTGCTTCCGCTCGTTCAGGCATATACACCGCTTTCGCAGCGAGTTCTCCTTTATCACTCACACGCCAAAGTCGTAAGCCCTGCGGCTCATGTTTCTTGTAAAAATCTAAATACCATGGATCTCCCGGATAGCCGCGCTCGAGGCTCCATACCTGCCGGGCAGTTTCCAGATCGCGGAAAAATACCTGGGAGCCCCCCTCCCCGCCCGGAGACACCACTTGACGGATACTGTAGGGCGAGGCGTCGGGTCGACGCGGCCATTCGTTGCGGCCCACTTCTCGTAAATGGTCAAGGTGAGGGAAATAATCGGTATACGGCGGCGAAGGGCGTCCGCCCAAGATTAAATGACTATCGACAAAAAAGAACTCTAAACCACAAGAAGCCACAATTTCTTCCAAGCCGCGGTGCAAAGCGCGTCGGGCTTGCCGATCGGCGCCGATCGGCGGAATCCAGTGATAGCGAGGACGGTAGCCGCATTCCGGCAACCACACCCCATGAGGACGGCGCCCGAAATGCGACTCATGCGATTGCACGGCGAGGCGAAATTGCAACTCAATGCTCTCTTCTCTGCCTAACAGAGGCAGATAGCCATGAGTCGCCGCGCTGGTAATTAAACTGATCCGCTCTTCCAGCATCAGTCTGCGAAAGGCCCCCAGCACATCACCGCCAATGTGCTGGAGGGATTGGATCGCCTCCTGATAAAACTGCGTCCAATAATCGGAGAGCACGGCGAAGTCATCTTGATTCTGCTGGTGAAAATAGGCTCCAGTTTCAGTGCAGGCGCGCAGACGGTTCTCAAGAAACGTCCGTAGCTCTGCCTGGAACAGTGGGCTGGCCAGCTGCTCACAAAGCACCGGCGAAAAACTCATGGTCAGAGGAAATGGTGTTGCCGCAAAGGCCGGAGAACGCAGCACGCGCAGTAACGGCAGATAACTCTCTACCACTGCTTCACACAGCCAATCGCTGCCATGCGGCCACCGTCCGTAGCCAAGCACGAACGGCTGATGTGCGTGCAACACGAGAGCGAACGAGCCAACAGTCGTAGATGTTGTCATGACTTTTCTTTCCTTGTTCTTTATCAATGTACACCGACTTGCACGTTACAAACAACATAACAAGCACCGACCTGCATGTAAGGTTGGAGGTAGAAACTTCGTTCAGAAAGACAAAGACCGTCTTGACGCAAACGCCTTCGATAGGGCATAGCTTCCGTAGTTCCCGCATTATTCATTCACGAGGGCGCTGTTCAAGGAGGATCCACCCATGAGAAGAAGCCTGGGAGCAAGAAGCATTTTGAGTTTACTCACTTTTGTGTTGGTCAACTTTTGGGCTCCCACTGTCCAGGCGCAAGACTACAAGGCGATTCTTGCGAACCCAGAACGGCCCGAAGACGAACGCGCCCTCGACGCCGGACGAAAACCGGAAGAGGTGCTGAAATTTTTCGGAGTCAAACCAGGAAACAAAGTTGCTGATATCATGGCGGCTCGAGGATACTACACGGTGATCCTCTCTCAGGTTGTAGGCCCACAAGGCGTTGTCTACTCCGCCAACAACGCCTTCATCAAAGGCTTTGTCAAAGACGCGCTCGATACGCGCTTACAGAACTCGATGTTTGCGAATGTCAAACATATTGACGGCGAGGTCGATACACTCGCTTTGCCTACCGACGGGTCCCTCGACTTCGTGCTGATTCACCTCAACTACCACGACCTGGTGCTCAAAAACGATAATCGCGCCGCCATGAATAAAATCATCTTTGCCGCTCTCAAACCCGGCGGCGTCTATGGCATCGTAGATCATTACGCCAAAGATGGCAGTGGGACGGAATTTGTGGCAAGCTTGCACCGCATCGACAAAGCCGTTGTCATTAAGGAAATCACTGACGCCGGATTTGTCCTTGCAAAAGAAAGCGACCTCCTGCGCCATCCAGAGGACCCACGCACTGAAGGTGTGTTCAAACATCGTGGCGAGACGGACCGTTTCGTCTTGCGTTTTAAAAAACCGAAGTGAGACATTATTAATTTGCGGCGCGGAAGCAAGCGCCTGCGCCGCGTGTTTATCGGGGGTTCCTCATGGCCAAAGGATCGTGTCTCTGTGGCGCCGTTACGTTTGAGTTCGACAATGCTGGCGTCGTCGCGTCCATCGGTTGTTTCTGTACAAACTGTCGGAAGGTGTCGGGCAGCCAATATGGCGTCTATCTTCAGGTCAAGCTCGCGAGCTTCCGCTGGGTGTCCGGAGAGGATCACATTGTCGCCTATGAGTCATCGCCCGGAAACAAGCGGGCGTTCTGTCGGACGTGCGGCTCAATTGCTCCCACACGGACGACATACGGCGCAGTCCGCGTGCCGGGGGGCGCTCTTGATGACGATCCAGGCGTGGCGCCTGAGGTTATTCTCTTTGCTGGGAGCAAGGCTGGCTGGTGCACAGCGGATGAGGCGCGCCAGACCTTCTCTGACGCGGGTCCGGCGGAGTTCTGGGGCGGCGTTGTGAGAAGGCTGTATGGCGGCTAAACGTGGGGCCTAAGTAAGGCTCCCCACACGCGCGTTATCCCACCGCAGGACGCTCGCGCTCAACTCCAGGCAGCGCCGTATGGAAGGTGTCACAGTCCCGCAGGTCCCCCGACTCTAGACCGCGCTTAAACCATCCCACGCGCTGCGTTGACGAGCCATGCGTCCAGGTTTCCGGGCTCACGCGCCCGGTTGTTTGGCGTTGGAGGCGATCGTCCCCCACGGCGGCAGCTGCGCTTAAACCTTCCTCAATATCCCCTTTCTCGAGAATATCACGTCGCTTGGTAGATGCGGCCCAGACGCCTGCGAGACAGTCCGCCTGCAGTTCCAGGCGGATAGATAAAGGACCGGCTTGTTCAGGAGACTGTTGCTGGGCGTCAGAAATTTGCTCGGAAATCCCGAGGAGATTTTGAACATGGTGCCCAAGTTCGTGCGCGATGACATAAGCTTGGGCAAAATCACCGGAAGCGCCAAAGCGGGTTTTCAACTCATTGTAGAAGCCGAGAGCAATATAGACTTTCTGATCTATGAGACAATAAAAAGGGCCCATGGCGGATTGAGCAGACCCGCAGCCGGAGCGAATCGCGTCGGTAAACAGAACGAGCTTCGCGTCATGGTACTCCTGACCCATCTTCGGCAATTCACGACTCCAAGTCCGCTGTACATCGTCAAGCACAAATGAGACAAAACCAACTAGTTCTTCCTCCTGGGGCGAGGTCTGCTGGGGGATGCTCTGATGAGGGGAATCAACCTGGCTGGGGACTTCTTCGCCGCCCCCAAACAAGGCAAAGAAATTTTGCCCGGTTACAAGACTGAGGATCAATAAGAGGAAAACGCCTCCAATCCCCAATCCAGAAATACCTATCGGGATGCCCCCGCCAAAGGAATCTCCTCGACGGTCCTCAATATTCTCGCTTCGCTCTCCACGCGTCCAGCGCATAGTTCTGCTCCTTTCCGCGCACCACGTTCTCACACAATAGTCTTGTCAATAGGAACCGACGGCCTATAACATCCTTGCTATAGGAGAGACTGCTTCCTATCTGCACTCCCTCCGTAGGAGGAGTTTGTTTGTATTCAAAACAGCAAAATCAATGCCGACAGCAGAGAAGCCGCGCCCCGTCAGAGAGGATTTCACTCTGGTCTTCACTATGAAGTACTCTCTCAGGAAGATGAAGGCGAGCTATACGGAAGATAATTCGCATTTTAATGCCTCTCTGCCCTAAAGACCCACAGTTCGGTCCCCCTTGCAGGAGAGAGAGGCTACGATTCTGTACAAAGGTTTTTTTTATTGTTCAGGATTGCTCGCCTTTGCAACCCTGGAGAGAGGATGAGGTCACATGACAGAGGATAAAAAATCCACATAAGCAAGTGACCGGCTGGATCAAATGGCGGCAGACTAAGAAAACGTCGCTATTAAGAAATGGTTGTCTGAATTGGTTGGTGGAGCCGAAGGGAATTGAACCCTCGACCTCTAGAGTGCGATTCGAACTCAAGAGATTGGAAAAAATCGTTAATTTTCACAGATTTTCTTTATTTTCCCCGTTCTTAGCCCTCCTTTTCTTTACGCTGTCTTACGATGAAAATCGCTGAATTTTGACGGCCAACAGCCATCAAAACAGCCACTCACAAAAAGTGATATTATAACAACGACTTCCGTCTCACCCCCCCAGAGGCTGTCAACGTCTAACATAAGTGCAAAAAAGCTGCGGCAGAGCATAGTTCCGTAAGTACTGTGCTTGGTGCTCTCTAGCCTCTCGCCCTCTTTTTCTTTACGCTGTCTTACGATGAAAATAGCCAAATTTTTACAGTTAGCCATCACCAGAACAACCAGTCACGAAAAGTGAAACTATAACAACCACTAACATCACCACCTTCCAGGATAGTGGCAATGTCAGACACAAGCGAGACAAAAGCTCCGGCCCTTGCAGAAGGCGTTCACATTCTGACAATTCGTCTCCCTGATTACGATCGTGAACTTTCGTATGCGCTCCTGCAGGAGCAGGGGGGAGGCGTCATAAAACCCCAGTTTGACTACCAGGCGGAAGAAAAGCGATATGTCGATGGACGCTATTTGCTCCAAATGCTTCAGAAGAATCCCCAGAAGCAAGAATATCTTGATCAGCTTATCCCCAGCCTCACGCAACAACTCACCAACGTTAATGAACTCCGACTACAGATTGAAACGTACCGGCCCCGAAGCGATCAAGGCAAAAGGGAGTTTCAGCTTGAGCAGGAGCCAAGATTGCATTGGCCTGAGGAGGTCGCCCCACTTGTCCACGAAGCCTTACGTACTTTTGGCTACGACGCGATACGCCTCACTCTTGCTGATGCTATCCTTGTCTCAGGGTGCGGCACCCTGGGTCCCTCCTATAATTCTTTGTGCATTGAGCTCGACCGTCTAGGCATAGTGATTGGCGAGATTATTCGCGATTGGCAGAGCCGCGTTGGCGAAGAGGAGGACCTTGAGAAACGGAGCCAAGTGCAGAAATATCTCAGAGACATCGGGCAGTCGTT
>JACXTT010004845.1_pt1 | contig 19836 bp, 22 predicted proteins | sample 9270951 | NCBI WGS metagenome assembly JACXTT01 (sample SAMN15532306, study PRJNA645909) | rock metagenome | isolation source: weathered quartz diorite | place: Puerto Rico | collected 2017-06-21 | reverse complement strand
CCTTACCTCAAGAAGGGCGTCCCGCTCGATCCATGGGGACGGCCCTATGTGTATGAGGGACCCGGCGCGACGCACCCCGACACCTACGACGTGCGAACGCTCGGCCGCGACGGCCGCCCGGGCGGTAGCGGTGAGGACGAAGACCTCACCAGTGGCGCACGGGTGACGACACCTTGACGGACGCCTTCTGGTACCGGGCTGCCCGGGCCGATGGACGACTCGTGTCGGGGCAGGTTCGCGCCGCCGGTCAAGCGCAAGCCACGACGCTGCTGCGCGACAGCGGGCTCGAGCCGCTCACGATCACACCGGCTCCCGCCCCCCCGACCGCGAGGCCCGCCACGCGAAGGGAGCTAGCGGTGGTCCTTCGAAGTATCGCGGCTCTCGTGGCCGCCGGCGTGCCGCTCGAGCGCGCCGTAGGCGCAACGGAGCCGCTCGCACGCGGGCCGCTGCAAGAGACGCTGCAGCAGGCGCGGCGCCGGTTGCACGAGGGCGCGGGGCTCGCGAACGCGCTGGCAAGCGGAAACGGGGTCCTTCCGCCTGTGGTCACAGGGATGCTCGGCGCAGGGGAGCGGGGTGGACAGCTCGGTCGTGCCCTCGACCAGGCAGCCACCCAGCTGGAACGCGAGGCGGAGCTCATCGGGCGCGTCCGACAGGCGCTTGCCTATCCTGCTGTTCTCGCTGTCGTCGGCACCGCGTCGGTCCTGCTCATCGCGACGACGATCGTGCCCCGATTCGCCGTGCTCCTGGCCGATGCGGGGTCGGAGCTGCCGTGGTCGGCCCGCCTTCTCGTCGGCGTTTCCGACTTCGTCACCCACAACGCGCTGCTGCTCGGGATGCTCGGCTTCGGTGCAGTTGCTGCCGTTAGCGCGTGGGGGCGCACGGCGCGTGGGCAGCTCGTGGTAGCCCGGCGCCTCCTCGACTTGCCAATGGTGGGACCGCTCCGTCGGTCGCTCGCGACCGCGCGCTGGGGGCGGGCCTTGGGCAGCATGCTTCACACCGGCATGCCTCTGCTACCCGCCCTCTCGGCGGCGCGTGACGCGGTGGCTGATCCCGCGGTCGGCGAGCGGCTCGAGCGGGCGCAGGCCCGGGTAGCTGAGGGCCAAGGTCTGACCCCGTCGCTCGAGCGCGAGGCGGCGGTGGCGCCGAGCGCACTCCAGGTCCTCGCGGTGGGGGAATCGACGGGCGCGATCGGTCGAATGGCGGAAGAAGCCGGTGACCTCGCGGCCGCAGAGGCTGAGCGGGCCTTGAGCACGCTGGTCACCCTGCTCGAGCCGGCGCTGGTCGTCGTGTTCGGCGGCATCGTCGCCTTCGTCGCTGCGGCCCTGCTCCAGGCGGTCTACAGTCTCCGGCCCACATGAGACGCGGCACGACGCTCCTCGAGCTGCTGGTCGTCCTGACCCTGGTCTGCCTGCTGGTCGGGCTGAGCGCCTTGGCTGCGGGAAGGCTCAGCACCAGCGAGAGGGATGCCGCGGGCCATGGCGATCCTATCACAACGGCCCGAGCCGAGGCGGTTCGAACCGGTAAGCCCGTGCGGATACGCGGGGGTTCGGGCGGGTCCGTGCTGCTCCTCCCCGACGGCCGCGTCGTCGGGGCCCGTTTAGACCCGCTCACCGGAGCGTCGGCGAATGCGCGATAGCAATCGCGGGATGACCCTGATCGAGGTCCTGGCCGCCCTGGCGATTCTGGGAACGGCGGGGCTTGGGCTGGCCGGCGCCCTAGCAGCTGCGACTCAGGCCGAGCGGCAGGCTGAAGCCGAAGAGCGCTCGTTGGACGCCGCCGACCGGGTGATGGCGGCCGCGTCGCTCCTGGGGCGGCCGGATCTCGACCGCCGACTCGGGGAGCAGAAGGCGGGTGAGTTCATTCTGCGGGTGCAACGCCCCGAGCCCACGCTGTACCGGATTGCACTCGCCGAGCGTGCCGCTCCACAGGTGGAGCTGCTCGTGACCGTCGTCTACCGGGCGGAGATGGCGACTCCATGAGCAGTCACCGCGAAGGTCACCTCAGCCACGGCTTCACGCTGCTCGAGATCATCGTGGCGCTGGCCATCGCCGGTCTCCTCGTGCTGGCCGTGCATGGGCTGTTCGGCGTCGCGATCGAGCAGTCGCGGAGGATCGAGCGGGCGCGGTCGGAGTTCGATCGCCGGGAGAATGCGATGCGCTGGCTGACCGAGGCGTTCGCCTCGGTCGACGTCGGCCGGGTCGAGCCGGGACCGTTCGTCGGCAACCCGGACGACGCCGAGTTCACCTGTCGGCCCCTGACTGGCAGCGGCTGGCACGAGCCAACTCGCGTGACGCTTCGCCTGGTGAACCGAGAGCTGCTGGCGGGACTTCCGGACGGCCACGCCATCACGCTGGCCGACAGCATCGGAGGCGTGGAGCTCGATTACCTCATCGAATCGGGAGAAACCGCGCCGTGGCTTCGGCGCTGGGCCTCCGAGGTGAATGCCCCGCTCGCCGTGCGGCTCCGGCTACGCCGCCTTACCAACGGCCTTGACGCGTCGGCCGTCGTCGACACGAGCGTCTTCGTGATCGGGCGCCGCGGATGAACCGGCGTGGGTTCGTGCTGTTGACGGTGCTCTGGGCACTGGCGCTCGCCTCGGCGCTGGTCGGGACCGCACTCGCCGTGGCTCGGCTCGGCCAGCGGATCACCGCCAACCGGCTGATCCTCCGCCGCGCCGCGTGGGCGCGGGACGCATGCGCGGAGATACTTCTCGCCCGGACCGCGGCGGACTCGAGCGTTCGTGCTGTCGACACGGTCGACCTGGGGCGGGAGACGTGGTGTGACGCACGGGTCGAGGACCCAGGCGTCCGACTCAACGTCAATACGGCGGACGCCGAGGCCCTCCGCAGGCTCGTCGTGAACGATACGGTCGTCGACGCCCTGCTCGACTGGCGTGATCCGGACGATGTACCTCACCCGCTCGGCGCGGAGGCGGCCTGGTATCGGGCCCATGGTCAACGGACTCCGCGCAACGGTCCATTCGCGGACGTCCGAGAGCTGGGGCTCGTCCGAGGTATCGACTCCGTGCGGTTGCAGTGGCTTGCGAGGCGGGTCACGACCGATGGGACAGGGCAGATCAATCTGCGCGTGGCGCCGCCAGAGGTCCTGGCGACGTTGCCGGGCATGACACCGGGGTTGCTTCACACACTGTTGATGCTCCGCAGCGACCCGGCGGCGTTGCGGCCCGAGCGGCTGCTGGGGTCGCTTTCCGCCGACGGACGAGAGCAGCTATTGGCCCGCTACCAGGACTTCTCCCGCTCCGTGAGCTACGGTCCTACACAGTTGATCGCATTTGTCGATGGTGGTGTCCTCGGGTACGCGGCGACGGCGCACGAGAAACTGGTTCTGATACCCGCGCCTGGGCGACTCGCCGTGATTCGCCGGGAGGTCGAGTGAGAGGTGCAGATCTCGTGATCCACGTTGGCCGAGGCGTGGTCCGAGCCGAGCTGATGCGAGGCGGGAAGCCGGCATGGGCGGCGGAGTCGAGCTATGCAAGCCCGGCCGACCTCACCGGCGCGCTTGCCGCGCTGGGTAGCGAGCGGCCGGTTGCTAGGGGCGCACGGTCCGCACGCATCGAGCTGGATCGGCCGCTGGTCCAGATCCGCAGGCTCTCCGGTCTCCCTCCGGTGCGGGGCTCGGCGCTTCGGGCCCTCGTTGCCCATCAGGCGGGACGCTTCTTCCGGAAGAACGGGGTGCCGGTGGTGACCGACGCATCCTGGGAACCCCGCGTGCGAGGCACGCCGCCGATCGCCGTCGCCGCGGCCGTCGAGGAGCCCTGGCTCGAGGCGATCGTCGAAGGCGTACGCATGGCGGGCCTGGAGCCCCGCATGATTTCCGTGGCCGGCTTGGGCGGCATGGCGCTCTTGCCGCCGGGCGAGCGCGCAGCTCACGCCAGGGCCGAGCGCCGGCGGTTGCAGATCCTCGCCGCGGTGGTGGCCGCGATCTGGATTGGGATCGGCGCGCTCGCGCTGGGCCGGGTCGTCGGTCAAGCCGCGGCGGTCGATCGTGAGTTCGCCGCGCTGTCCCCTGCGGCCGCTGCGGCTCGAGCGGTGCGACAGGAGTATGACGCGGCGGCGGCCATGGTGTCGATCCTCGAGGGGGAGACCAGGGTGCGAGGCATTGTGGTGCGTCGTGCCGCGGAGATCGCGCTCGCGCTACCCGACTCGGCCTACCTCATGACGCTCCAGGTGACAGAAGATGGGGGTGGCGAGCTGACCGGCGCGTCACGCCGGGCGCCGGACGTGGTCGCCGCCCTGGAGCGGACGGACGCGGTCGCGGCGCCGCGGCTGGTCGGCCCTACGGTGCACTCACTCACAGGTGGCCGCGACTACGAGCGATTCACCCTTCGGTTTGGATCGGATTCGGCGCGATGACGCCCCGCGACCGAAGGGCCCTTCTCATCGGGGGAGCCGTCGCGGCTGCGGCCGTGCTGTTTGTCCGAGTGGTGCCCACCTCGGTCCGCACTGTCGGTGAACTGCGTGACCGGCTCGCGGCCCGGCGCGAGCTCCTTACCCGGGTTCGCGCGCAGATCCAGGATGCGGCAGGGCTCGGTGACTCGACCCAGGCGATAGAACGTGCCATCGCGGCCCTCGGCGACCGCGTGTTGTCGGGCCGCCGAGAGACAGACGCGGCTGCCGACCTCGCGAGCCGTCTGAACGTGGCCGCGGCTCGTGAGCGAGTGCGCGTCGCGCGCTCGGCGGCAGGCGCCGACACGGCGAAGGCGGGACGGCTCCGGCGGGTGACGCTCCAGGCATCGCTCGAAGGCGATACTCGTGGCACCCTGGGCGCTCTGGAGCGCCTCGAGGCGGAACCGGCCGCAATCACCGTAAGCGACGCGCGCTTCACCGCGCTCGATCCGGGGTCGCCCGGAACGAGTCCGGAGATGATCGCCAGCGAGGTGGTCATCCGGGGTTGGTACGTGGCCGCCGATTCGTCGCATGGATCGGCCCCATGAGCCGCGCGTTCGTTTTCCAGCTCCTGCTGATCGGTCTCGGTGTCGCGGCGTTGCCGGTCGCAATCCGGGTATTGCAACCGGCGGAGCCGGCTGTTTCGCTGATCGCTTCGCCGCTGGCATCGGTGCGAAGCGGGCATGGCCCGGTGTCGAACCAGCGTTCGCTCGACTCACTCGTGAGAGCTGCAGCGGCACAGGCCCCGTTTCGGCTCAACCGGAAGCCGTCAGCTGCGCCCTTCGACCCGGATCGTCCCGCGGGCACTTCCGTGGTGGTGCAACCGGCCCCGCGTCCGGTCCTGATCGTGTCGGGGATCGTATGGGGCGGGGGTTTGCAGCCGACGGCGGTGCTGGAGGGCCTGCCCGGCGTCGAGGGGCCTCGTGCAGTGCACATCGGTGAATCGATCGGCGGTCTCACCGTACGCCGAATCCGGGAGGGCACCGTCGTCGTGACGGGCTTGGACACGGCCTGGACACTCGGCGTGAGGGCACCATGGCGCTGACCCGAATCGGATGGTGGATGGCGGCTGGGCTGTTGGCGCTTCCTCCGGTCGCGGCGGCGCAGGACGTTGGCGCTGCTCCCAGCACGGGTGACAGCGTCTCGCTCCGGTTCGTCGACGCCGATCTGCGCGCCGTGATCCAGGCACTCGCCGGCTATCTCCCAAAGCCGGTGCTGGTGACCGCGGTGCCCGCCAACCGTGTCTCTCTGGAGACGCCGGCGCCTGTAGCCCGCCCGACCGTGCTCACGCTCCTCAGGAGCCTGGTCGAGAGCCAGGGGCTCGAGTTCGCGGAGGACTCGATTGGTTTCCGGATCGGGCCCAAGCCGGCGCCCGCCACGGCCCCCGCGGTTGCGCCGGCGGTGGCCGACCAGAGCGGGACGCGAGCGGTCCAGCTCTTCGTCATCCGGCTCAAACACGCCCGGGCCCCCGACGTGGCAGCGACCGTCAACCAGCTCTTCGGTGGCGGGGGCGAGTTCTCGGGGCGCTCCGGTCTCTCCAACGGCACACTCTCGGACGAGCTGCGGCGCCAGAACGTGCCCCCGGAAGCTCCCGGTGCGCCTCCCGAAGCTGCTCCAGTCGCGGGGGGTGGCGGGCCGCGGGCGACGCTGTTCGGTCCGGTGACGCTCGTCCCCGACCGCCTCAGCAACTCGCTTCTGGTCCGAGCCTCCACGGAGGACTTCGACGTCATCAAGGCGGCGGTCGACCAGCTCGACATCCGCCCGCTCCAAGTGCTGATCGAAGTGCTGGTGGTCGAAGCTCGGCGGGACAAGAGCTTCTCCCTGGGTGCCGATCTCTTTCTGCCCAAGCAGAGTCTCGATGGCGGCACTGTCTCGGCCACGTCGATCGGGGGCGGGTTGGGCGACCTCGTCATCCAGCTCATGGGGCTGAGCAAGTACGCGATCGACGCGACGCTCAGGATTGCGCAGTCGAAGGGGAACGTGGAGATCGTGTCGCGGCCGGTGCTGCTCGCCTCCAACAACGTCGAGGCCCAGATCCTGGTGGGCTCGCAGCGGCCGTTCGTGCAGGTGAGCCGGTCGCTACCGACCGACACGCCCACGCGCGACCAGGTCGTGCAGTACCGGGACGTCGGCACCAAGCTCACCGTGCGGCCGACGATCAACCAGGACGGCTACGTGTCGCTAGTCATTCAGCAGGAGATCAACCAGGCGACGGGCGAGGTGGCATTCGATGCGCCGGTGATCTCGACTCGGGAGGCGATGACCCAGGTGCTGGTACGCGACGGTCAGACCATCGTGCTCGGTGGGTTGCGGGACCTGCAAAAAGAGCGGACCTCGTCGGGGATCCCGATCCTTTCAGGTCTTCCGATCATCGGAGGGGTCTTTGGCACGACGAGCCGCCAGATGTCGAGTACCGAGCTTTATCTCTTTCTCACGCCGAGAATCATCCGGACTGATGCGGACGCCGACAGCCTGACGGTGCCGCGCCTCCCGCGAGAGACGCCTCCATGAGCACTCCGTTGCGGTTGGTGGGAGCGCAGCCGCCCCGCGAGTTCTGCGGCATGATCGGCGAGCATCCGCTGATGCTCCGTTTGTTCGACGCCGTGGCCCGGGCAGCGCCGCTCGATGCTCCGGTGCTGATCGAGGGAGAGACCGGCACAGGGAAGGAGCTGGTGGCCCAGGCCCTCCACGCGCAGGGGCATCGCCGCGGGGCGTTCGTCGCTATCAACGTCGCCACGCTGGCCGATGGGCTGGCCGACGCGGAGCTCTTCGGAGCGGCACGAGGATCGTACACGGGGGCGACCGTTGATCGCCGCGGGCTCATCCAAGCTGCGGCCGGTGGGACGCTAATGCTCGACGAAGCTGGCGACATTTCGTCGCAGCTGCAGGCCAAGCTGCTCCGCGTACTGGAGGCGGGTGTTGTGCGACGTCTGGGCGAGACGGCGGATTCGCCCGCGCAGTTCCGCTTGATCGTAAGCGTCCAGGAGTCACCGGCCGACCTGGTTTCCGCGGGGCGGTGGCGAGCGGACTTCTACTTCCGCGTGGCTGGGATCGCACTTCGGGTCCCCCCGCTCAGAGAGCGCGCCACTGATGTCCCGTTGCTCGTGAACTACTTCCTCGGGGTTCTTGGACGTCCCCCGCTCGATGGAGCCGGCGCGAGCGACCCCGCCGGGCACGCGTGGCCGGGTAATGTCCGGCAGCTTCGCCGGGCAGTCGAGCGAGCGGTGTTCGAGTCGCCGGACGGCCGCGTTGTCTTGCAGGACATTCTGGATCGGGCCGCGGCCATGAGCTCACCCGCGAGTGGGGCGCCGAGCCTACGTGCGGCACAGGCTCGGCATATCACGGACGTCCTGCGCGTGGTGGACTATGATGTGCGCGCGGCCGCCGCGCGGCTGGGGCTCTCTCGAAGCCAGTTGTACCGAAAGCTTGGCGTGCTCGGGATTCCGCTACCGCCGGGGCGTTGAGTCGCATTTCTGCGAATGCCGAGTCGCAGAAATGCGACTGGCCAGCCTCGGTCCGTACATCCTCGCCGCGATAAGTTGTTGCCCGGCCAGCACGGTGCTGCGAAGCCTCGGAGGCACGCGGCGTGCCTTAGGCGGCTGCGACCGTCCTCCGGAGCCCTCCCGTGTCGCACCGCCTCCCTTGTCTCCTGCTCGTGCTTGCGAGCGTCTGTGTTTCTCTCTTCTTCACCGCCCGTCCCGCAGCCGCACAATGTCCCCAGATTCCGCAGCCGCCCCCCTCGGGCGGGCCCAGCGCGGGCTTCTTGCGCGACCCGTTTGGCGCACAGCCGGCCATCTGCGTCTACAGCGTCTTAGTTACCCCGCACGCCGGCGTAGGGCCAGATGTTGGGCCCACCTCGACGGGAAACAAGCTCATCTTCACGGTCAAGAACACGGGAAGCGGGGGCTCGACCGACACCTACGACATTACGTGCGGTGCGACGGGCAACGTGACGTGCAGCTCGGTCAAGCCGACGATTATTCAGCTGGCGAATGGGGCATCGGCCACTGACACTCTTTTCTACTCCGCGGGCGCGCCGGGTAGCGGAACAACCGGAACCGTCAAACTCGTCGCGCACGGCTCGCAAGGCGCCAGTACGGCGGCCGACTCAGGGACCTATAGCATCACCGTTGGGGTGCCCGTCGTGGCGCTTGCCGGACTCCGGTACGACGACCAGGACCTGGCCAGGTGCGCGGCGAGCTGCTTCCAATTCGGGTACGCCCAGAGCACGGTGCCGTACTTCAGCCTCGGTACGCCGCAGGCCGTGACGCTGGTCTATCGCGGGGAGCACAACCTGACCCAGCCGTTCATCCACGTCGATGTGAACCCTCCACCCGGCGGGACCGCCCCCTCGAAGTGGTGGCTTCAGGCGACGCGCAACGGAGCTCAGGTCACGTTTGTAAACGGCGAGACAGTGCTGAAGTTCGCGGGCGGCCCGAACCAAGTTCGGCTCGGGGGGCAGCTACCCCGCATCGTGGGGCTGCCGACCGAGGTCGACTCACTCAACATCACGGTTACGGCTGAGTTCACGGGCGGAGCGACGATTCAAGCGCCGGTCATCAGAACAAAGATGGCCATCATCGAGGACCTATACTCGCCTCTCGGACAAGGGTGGACGCTGGGTGGCATCCAGCGAGCTCACATACAAACCGACGGCTCCGCTCTGGTGACGGATGGCAGCGGCTCTGCGTTCTATTTTTCAGCCAACGCGTCGCCCCCTACCTGGTTTGGCAGCCCCCCAGGAGAGCTATCCTACTTCCATCCGGAATACACGGGTCCGACCCTGACGGCCTACACGCGGCGCTACCCGGATTCGACGCAGGTGTGGTTCGACATCAATGGGTACATGACGAAGGCGCTGGACGCCTTCGGAAATACCACTCAGATCAAGTACGACGCGAGCCACCGCGTTGACTCGATCATCGACCCGATGAACCGGGCCATCGCGCTTGCCTATGATGCGAATGGCTTCCTGCACACCATCACGGATCCCGGCGGCCGGGTGACCACCGTGACGGTGCAGGCGAATGCGTTGCTCACGCAGATCACCGATCCAGATACGAAATCGACCAGCTTTGGCTGGACCAACTCGCAGCTGACCAGCGTTACGGACCGGCGTGGAAAAGTTACCACGATCTACTACAACGCGAGTGCGCAGCCGGACAGCATCGCGGCTCCGGCGGCGCCAATCTTTGGATCGGGTAGCCTCCGACCCACGACCCGCGTCAAGCCGTGGCAACTGGCGGGCGTGCCGTACTCGCCAACCAATGTGACGCCGTTCACGCCGCCGCTCACAAGCTCCGTCGAGGCGCAGATCATCGAGCCCGGATCAGTTTCGGGGTCGGCTGTCAACCATCTGAAGCTAGATCGCTGGGGCCAACCTCTAACGATTACCAATGCGATTGGAGATGTGACGACCTTCACATACGACGCAGCCGGTCAACTCGTATCGCGGGTGCTCCCGTATTACGGCTCGTCCGCTGACAGCATCGCCCGCGACACTTTCGGCCTGGGGATTTTCAACCGAATCGCGAGCGCCCCCGGCCTCCACTTTCGCCGGGCCGCGTACGGGCAAGTGGATAGCATTTGGGGCGATAGCACCGTCCCCGTTCAGCAGGCGCATGTCGGCGCCAACGGTCGCATCGACTGGGTGGCAGTTGCTGGCGTCATTCGTCAGTCGATGTGGTACGACAGCCGCGGACGGGTAGACTCAGTGCTTGATGGACGCAAGCAGTTCATAGCTCGGTATCACTACGATGCCACAACGGGGAACCCGGACACTGTGTATGCGCCGGGCGGCATCAAGACCGCCACGACCTACGACACGTTCGGCAGACCCACAACCGTCAGGGCACCAGGTTTCGCCACGCAAACGATGTACTACAGCACGCTAAACCGCGTGGACTCGGCCAAGACATCCGATGGCGTTACAGGGCGAACCGTAAAGTACGGCTACGATGAGCTCTTCCTGCGGGCTGTGACGGACCCCAAAGGACAAGTGGACAGCCTGTTCTACAACGACCTTGGTTGGGTGACGAGCGAGAAGGATCCGGCTGGAGGCGTGTTGCAGTCAGCCTACTCGCTGGACGGCGATCTCAAGCAGTGGACGAACCGCCGTGGCCAGGCGATCACGTACACCTTCGATACTGCGCACCGGATCACGCAGAAGGTGGGCACCAACACCGACACGTTGACGTGGACGTACGGTGCGGCAAGCACGCGGAAGGTCACTGCGAAGAGCCCCGTCGCCACAGACACGGTCGTGTTCAACGTTTTAGGCACGCCGGATTTCTTCAAGACCTACATGGCCGGACAACTATTCACCCGCCACTACCTCTACCGGGAGACCGGACAGCTGATTGCGGACACCGTGTCCGGCGGGAACATCACGTCGTGGCAGCTGCGCCAGTACACGTACGAACCCCCGACCGCGCTCTTGGCGAGCATCAAGATCGGAGGGCGGACCACGACGATCCGGGCAGATTCCAACATGGACGCGCGGGCAGCAACGTTGCCTGGCGGCGAAGTCGACACCAACACGCTCGGGAACCTTCGGGCGCCGCTTGATCTGAAGACCAATGCCTCGTACGCGACCACAACCGACCGCCTGCTGTCGCTCGACAACGGGTACCGGCTCCAGCAGCAGTTCAAGAACTTGACCCCAGCCGCGGGGAGATTCTTCGCCTACGATAGCCTGGGCGAGCTCACGAGCGCATCGGACAAGCACTGGACGGCAGCTCTCCCGGGGAACTGCCTGAACACCGTGTTTGGCTACAACTGCCAGGCCAGCGGGAGCGGTTGGACGACGGACAACTCGACTTCGTACAGCTACGACGCGGCGGGCAATCGGACGAGTCAGGGAGGCATCTATGGCTCCGCGAACCGGATCACCGCATTCAACGGGTGTACGTACGGCACGGATGCGGACGGCAATGTTACCAGCCGCACGTGCACGGGGCAGCCAAGCCTGACGGCCACATTTACGTGGAGTGCCGAGGGCCAGCTCAAGTCGATCACGAATCAGGGAAGCACGTATAACCTTCAGTACAACGCCAGTGGCCAGTTGATTCGGATCGATCTCGGTGCCACGCCCCAGGCGCACTACCTGTGGGACGGAGGCAATTTGCTGGCGGAACTAAATGGGGCGGCCAATGGCAAGCTGGCCGAGTACTCATACTATCCGGGCCTGGACAATCTGCACGCGCTCATTCAAGGTGCAGCGCTCTACATGGCGCATGCAGACGGAATGGGCAGCGTGATTGCGCTAACCGATTCGACGAAGGCGCTCCAGCGTACCTATGCTTACGACGATTGGGGAGTGCTCATCAGCGGCACCGACACGCACAACTTCGGGGGAGTAGATCGCGCGCGCTGGAAGGGGGCAATAGTTACTTCAATCGCGGGTGGTGATCTTTATTATATGCGAAACCGCTGGTATGAGCCGCAGACTGGGCGCTTTCTCTCGGAGGATCCGTTGGGGTACGGCGGCGGATTGAATTTCTATGCATACGCCACCAATGATCCCGTCGGGGGTACTGACCCGACGGGACTGGATGACAAGTGCACCTGGGATCAGTCAACAATGACCGAAACCTGTCCGCCGCCGCCGCCGGTGCCGGTCAACAGTCCCGATCCTTGCATGCTGTCCATATACGGCGTGTACGTGCCGGGGTGTGGTGGCACGCCTCCCGGCGACGACTTCGGATTTCCCGGCGGAGGAACTGTCGGGCACGAGCGTCCCCACGGTCACGGGGCGCCGCCGCCGCATTCGGGGAACCCGGCGCACGGTCAAGCCCCTGGACAACCGGCCTCGCAAGGCCCACAACCAAGGAACTTTGTGATCTATGACGGCCGGTTGTTAGGCTGCCCAGCTGTGGCGTCGAACATAACCGGTACAATTGCGTCCGGGACAACGACGGCGGGTGGGCGTTGGTCCGGTGCGACTCAACCGTCAATGTGGACCGTCTACGTTGATGAGGCCAGGCGCATAAAGCTGGGGGGCAGATGGATCAACACAATTGAGCGTTGGCTGCGCCCCCTGCTTGGAACTGTACCCTATGCGGGCTCAATTGGGGTTTGGGACCCAGCTGTTGGCGACCGGCTGTGGTTTAGCATAACCGGGGATGTACATTGCTTCCCAGGTGTCGGCGTGTTCACGGGGGTGCAGTGAAGGAAATGTTGGCGAATTCACCGTCATGAGCGCGGCGGACCTGCGCAACGGTGAGTCGAGACATTGCTTGAAAATCCAAAGACGGCGGAGCGACGTTGCTGCGTCCTTGTGGCTAGAGATGATGAACTTCGACAAACCTATTGATGACGCGGGCCTGGCTGCCGCACGAATCGCGATCTTGGCGGCTAACGCCAGTATAGGCGCGTCTGGTTGCCAGCAAGCCACTTATGTGATTCCCGATCTGGGTTCGGTGGCGTTTGAGGCTGCTGCGCGCGAGCTTTGGTGCCGCGCCAAACCTGCCGAACTGCGAATTCAGCAGCGGGGATCGGTTCGAGATCTGTGGAGTTCAACCCTGCGAGCGCCAGATGACATTCGACGCCACGCAGAACGGACAGCTCACGTGCTACGATCGTGGCATGCTGGCCTGCGCGCTGACAATGCTCCTCGTGGGGCTCTGATCCGCTTATCCCACGGGGAGGAGACCCTATGTGAGCCTCTCGAGGCTTGGTGGCAGTTCCTTCGCGACTACGATTGTCCGTTCGGGGCACGAGGCGAGTTGACGGTCGGCCGCGACGATTGCCGGTGCTACGCCGAGGTCACCCTTTCAAAGCCGAGTGACTCTACGGTCCGCTTCGCTTAGATAGTTGACTGCAGGTTCATGGGGCCTTTGAGCGATAGTGCGGTGGGGCGAAGCGGCGTGGCTTGGGCTGTCAAGAGTCTACCCACTTGATGGTGAGAACACCGGCAGAACCACGCTGTTGGAGCTGGGCCGGGATGAGGGGGCTATCTCACCGGCGCAGTGCGGCGTCCTCTGGCGAGTTCGCCGGGCCGCTAATGCAGCAAGACAACGATGTGCGAACTTCGCAGGCTTGCGGGCTGTCATGCTGCTACGCCGCGCGACAAGTAGTGGGGAGGGCTGCACGCTACTGAGCGTCTTGGGCCACGTACCCGTCCAACACCCGGGACTATGAGGTCACGGCGCCTGTCTGCGGGGCCTTCCTCCCTCCAGGGAATCGTGCGGTCTTCAGATCTTCGTTCTGTCATTTCTAGACGCCTGCGAAGACACCTTGTCCTCGCGCTCGCAAGCGCATACTTGGCCCTAGACCTGACGAGAATTACAGTGAGTGTGGTCGGTGATGACGCCCGGTTTGCCTGGCTGCAATCGTTGCTAGGGGCGGCCGCGGTGCTCTTGTTTCCGGGCGCCGCCGTGTACGTTTGCTGGACCTCGCAGGAGCTCTGGTTCGTGGATGCGATTCTGAACACGTGCTGCGCCGGCGCTATTGCTTGCGCTTTCGAGTCGGATGTGCTCACCATAAGTTCGCAAGTCTTGCTCCATACATTTGGCCACCGAATGGCACTTGTCCTGGCAGATCCTCCTGTTGCGGCGATCGCCATTGTCCTGATATCGATCGCGGCCATTGCGGCTAGCATCCGGGCGATCGGGTTGACGGTGCTCAGACGGCGATCGTCCAAGACGGCCTGACCCGTCGCCGGGCGCCGCAGCACACCGCGATCACCGAAGGCACAGGTATAGCCTGCTTGTTGATCCTGCCGCCCCCGGGCCAAATCAAGGCAGTCTCACCGGCAGTGACAGAAGGCGTCATTTCGGGCCAGCGCGCACCAACGTTACGGTAGCGTAAGTCATTACCGTTCAACACTGATCCGCACTAGCCGTCACGCGGAATCGGCCTCACAATGCGCGAGGTCGGGGGTTCGAGCCCCTCATCGCCCATACCCGCAAACGGAAGCCCGACCGGAGATCCGTCCGAGCGGGGCTTCGTAGTGACATCGAATGCCGCGAGGGCAATGACGATGCCAGTGTCAGGAACCCCCGACCAAGTTCCAGCACCGCGTATAGAGGGCCAGTTCGCGCCTCGTGGGGACTGTGATCAGCTACCCCTACGGTCTTCCGAATTACTTCGAGGCTCCCTTCGTTCGTATGACCCCCGACTACGAGCTTCGATTTGAGAACGGAACTGCGCGGGTGAATTTGGTCGTCCCGTCTGACCCGATCCCCGGCGCGATCTTCGACGCAGTGGAAGCCCAAATCCGGGCAAAGTTCTCAGTGCTCGTCGGCTCCTGACGCACCAGCCTTTTACGCTCAGCGGCCGGAGCGTCGATGAGATCGGTTTCTTGTAACCCCTGTAGCACGTCAGGAGGGTTGAATGTGCTGAGAGTGGCGTACTACGCGGCGGACCATTGTCGGCGTCTATGAGCCAGACTCCGACACCAGCGAAAGAATCAGCGGCAACGAGAACCTTCGTGCCTGACCACCTGAGCCAGGTGCTCTCGTCGTAGTTCACTCCCGGCAAGAGCGAAGTGCTGAACGATTGCGCTTCAACTGAGTACGCAGCCAGTATCCCCACAATGCTGAGGCAAGCTAGATGCAACCCAGCCCGGTTGGCTGTTAGGAGCCATGCCGCATCGGAGCCGCCGGGGGGCGACGACTCCGCGCAGAAGCGGGTATCATCGCTAGGCCCCGACTCTAGAACCGAGAACGAAAGCGGGCGCCAAATGCCCTCCCTCACTCATCGATCAGGACGACCCCCATTATTGGCCCCGCAATAGCCGCGGGAATAGCCGCTATTTCTAGGATTTCGGCCACTGTTTGTTGAGACCACAGCATCGGAATGCCAAATACAACGATCACTGGGAATGCGATCAAGAACCCCATTAGTGCCCCCCCGAGCCACCACTGCCGCAAGGGCTCCACTAAGACGAAGACGACGCCACCGACCGCTCCTCCGACAATGCAGCATACTAGGTAACTGAGATAGGAGAGGTGCGCGCTGTCAAAGATGCGACCTCCACTTAGAACCAACGCGAGAGTCGCCAAGACGACAAATACCGAGGCGTAGAGCTCGCCGAAGAGGATGCCCTCAGAAAACCGACGCCTGGGCATGGTACTTCTCTCGTAACCCTGTTCTAAAGGACCAGCTGCGTGCTCCTCGAGGGGCGCGCCCCCGGACCCGTTGTTGGGCGTTCGTGTGTCCGAACTGCTGCATCTGGCAGAGCGTCTGGGAGAATCAAATTCCGAACGGTAGATCGGTTCTGCAGTCCGCGGTCGGCGGGAACAGGCGAACGCGTGCCACATCGGACCGGCACCTCAGACGGGCTAGTCGAACTTGATCTCGCGGGCCTTCCGCCGTGCAGTCTCCTCGTGTTCCCGCACCCGCGCCCGTTCGGAAGCTTCCAGCTGTTCGCGCTCGCGCTCGATCTCGTCAAACTTCTGGTTCACTGTTTCCACGACGAGCTTGAGCGTGTCGCGGTGGTAGCGCGCCACCTCATCGAGTGTTGTCCCGTCCAAGATTATCCGATCGCCGACGACCCGGGCGATGCCCGGGCGGTGATGGACGTAAGCTGCTGCGGACGATCCCATGCTTGCACGAATAGATCATCCCAGCCTTCCGGAGGCGTGGCCGAGAGCTGGAAGGGCACCTCATACAGCGCACTGCGGTGTGATCCATCCATTCGTGGAGTGCCGATCTCATCCTCAATCGCGCCCATGATCCGGATCGGCTGCCTCGCTGTGGGTTTCGGCTCGGCGTCGCGAGGTGTCGGGCCGCCCGCAGTGCCTGCGCTCGGGGGAACGCTGGAGGGGGAACTGGACGTCCGCACAGGGCGTCTTCGCGGCGCCGGCCCAAGCGGCGGCGGTCCCTTGCGCTCGCCGCGAAGGGTCTTGACCAACTCATCGAAGTCCTTGCCGTGGCCGGGGCCGCGCAAATCGATCGTGCTCTTGTCAGCGAGCCAGTTGGGGCAGCGCACTCTGATGATCGCCGGCGCGGAGCGTGGGGATGAACTTGGGCTGGTTGTTCCTGGCGAAGAGCTCCCCGGTCATGATGTTGCCCACGCAGCCGACGCCGCCCGAGCGGCCTTCCGACTTCGCCTTGTACGCGGGCGTGCAAATGATCACGACGAAGTCGCTCTCCCGGATCGCTTGTTCCATGAACGCAGGAAGCTGATCGCCGGGATGCACCTGCCGCTGGTCGAGGATGATGTGCACACCCTGGTGGCGCAGCTCGGTCGCGAGCTCACGAACCCAGGCCTTGTGGGTGTCGTTCTCCCAGCGTAGGAGATCAAAGCCTTGGGATACGCGTCATGTCCTCCGCCCGATCCGGGGTCCGCGGGCGAGACCACAGGCCGGGCCGCCGCTCCACCGGCCGGAGCGGTCGGTTGCGCTTGATCGCCCTGCGCGAGGATCGCGATTGTGTCTTCGATCAACGCCTTAGCCCTCCCGAGAACTTGGTGCGGAGGCGTGCGCTGCTCGTGTCGCTGGAAACTGCCACGGACCCCGACGGTTCCCCCAAAGGATGCCAGGATCATGGTCAGCGTCTCGAACTCCTGCACGAGGTGATGGTCTTCCGGAAGCGCGAGGCGCAATGCCCGACGCACGCCGGCGACCCACTCCTCGTGTTCGGGCGTCGGTGCGTCGGGTGCGGCCAGCCGGGTCGGAATCTGCTGGTACGCCTGCTCAAATCGGGCGCGTGCTTGCGTTTGCTGCGTTTGACTCATGTGGTGGCGAGTTAGGTCCGGCTGTAAATGTAGTCAGCCATCTGGTAATTCGTCGGGCGTATGCGCCGGCCGGCACGCGCACCTCGCGCTCCCAGCGGCTCAACATTCCTGGATCGACTGCGAGCAACCGGGCCAGCGTTGTCTGTGACAGCCCCCGTTCCCGCCGGTAGGCGAGCAGGCGCGCGCCGATCGACCCATCGGCCGGCCAGGGCGGGTAGCCCAGGAACCGAACAATCGCCGGCAGGAAACGAAGCACGGGGTTCGTTCGGTTGAGCTCCCAGTTGGTGACCGTAGCCGTGCTGGCGCCGATCCGCTCGGCTACGTCGCGCTGGAGCAGGGCCAACTCGAGCCGCCGTCGGCGGAGATGGTCACCGATAGTGCGGAGCTCCCGCGGGTAGGCGGGCGGAGGGGGTCTAAGTGCTTGAATTTGAATATGGCAAAAAGGCAACGCAGGGGTGTCCGTGCGGCTTTCGGGGTGACCCGGTGCGCCCGTGCCGCTGCGAGTCGGTCACGGTCGAGCGGTATCGCGCGCGGATCTCGGGCCCGCTGCTCGATCGGATCGACATCCATTTGCCGGTGCCGGCGGTGCCGGCCGCCGATCTATCGATCGGGGCGGCTCCGGGCGAGGCGAGCGCCAGCATTCGGGCGCGGGTGGAGGCGGCGCGGCGGATTCAGCAGGCGCGGTTCCGGGGGCGGGCGGGCGTGTACGCGAACGCGCACATGTCCGCGCGCGACGTGCGGCGCCATTGTCCGCTGGACGAGCCTGCCGAGGGGTTGCTCCGGCGCGCGATGGCCAAGCTGGGCTTGTCGGCGCGGGCCTGGGTGCGGGTGTTGAAGCTGGCGCGGACGATCGCGGACCTGGAGGGAGTGGCCCAGATCGGGCCGGCGCACGTGAGCGAGGCGATCCAGTATCGGAGCCTGGATCGGGCGTCACGCTGAGTCCGTCAAAATAACCTCTCTAGTGGGCTGAAGGTCGCCACGTGGGGTACCGCGTTGGCCTACGCTAAGCTTCTTACAACGACCGGCACCCGCCTGGCGCAACATCCAGGCATGGTGACTGCTAGTGCGGATGCGCTTGAGGCAGGCGCGCTCTGGGCTACGAGCGCCGCAACAGGAGGAACGGTACTTGTCGGCGGTGTGGTTGCGGCCACAGCCTTCTTAACTGGCGCAGACTACTGGGCGAGGCAGCGATGCAGCAATACACCATGAGCCTCAACTTCCTCGGCTCTGGCTCGAGCGCTCTCTTGGACCGGCATCCGGTAGCCGCGCGCGTCCTGGCCTTGATAGCGGTTTTTCTGATCGGGTACGCGGAAGCCAGACTTCTTAGGTCCCGAGGCGTGGCAAGTGGGACTTGGGCCTTGGGTATCGCTGCCGCGTCCATCTGGATTGCCTATCCTGCTACGCCTATCCGGATTGCTGCCGGATTGGGCGCTCTCTTGGTCGGTCTCGCTGCCGTGATTGTGTACTATCGCAAGGGCCGAAGTCAGCCGTCTGGCTAGTTCCTTTCGGAACGCATTCTCTGGCCGGTGGCGCGCGACCTGGCTCTGCGGCGCTCGAAGCATTGGAAACGTACGGAAGGCCCATGACAACGCGACTCTAAGATCCGGCAATGCGCTATGGATACGGGTTGGAGAAATGACCGAAGGACCAGGCATCGGATCTGCTTTGGCACCAACGGCCGTATGTCCCGCCCCCTGAGGGCGATGACTTCAACGACGAGTACTGGCGCGACAGCGAGCAGTGGCAGCCTGAGGGGGATCGGGAGGACTGGCCGGTATGAGGTGTGCCCGGTTCTCTGGCGGTCGCGCCCGACGCCCGGTGACGTTACCCCCGAGAACAGGCCGCGGTAGAATCGGAGGGTCCGAACCGGGGCAACACCATAGTGAACGCTTTTCTGTTCTCTCCGTCAGCCTATCTATGATAGGAGCTCGATGTGAAGCACGGCCTTAAGGCAGCCCTTCCCGGTGGCCACAGACTGGGGGTTAGCTGAAGAATCGAAATGATACTTCTCATAGCGAACGTAATCGCGGCCATTCTTGGAGTTGGCGCGCTGGTTTCGGTCAGTAGAGCTGTTGCCCGCGCGGAGGGCAAGGACCTCTCTTCGCGAGATCGCGAGTTGCGCGTGGCCCAGACTAGGTTTTTGACCTGTTTTTGCGTCACGCTGGCTGTGATCGTCGCGATCTTCGTTGCTCTGGTTCTAGGCGCCCCCGAGGCCGTCTTGAACGGGATGTACGCCCTGTTCGTTGGGATGACGATTGCCACGGGCGTCCTCTGGGGTGTCGCTGATGACAAGAACAATCAGAAGAAATGAACAAGGGCCCGTCGGTCCGGCATCCCAAGCCGCAACCTCGGTGCGCGCCGCGCACGTGCCAGCGACCCAATGACCGCGCCCACCGGATACGCCACGGCGCCGATGGGCCGGATGGGCGAGCCGCCCAGCGGACCGCTTGACTATGTGATCGTGGCAATCGCGGTGATCGTCGTCGTGATCACGACGGTACGAGCCGTGTGGTGACTCATCCGCCCGGGCGAGGACGCGCCGGATCACATCAAACGCCTGGTCCTCGAGGACGACGCACCCCCGCCCTAGCGACGGGCGAACCGACCGCCGCCGCATGCGGCGGCGCCACTCATCTGCGTCAGCGCGGCCACCACCACGCGAGGGTCGGTTCCGGGATCGTCGATCAAGGCCGTTGACCGCGATCCCATACCCTGCTCCTTTCGCCTTTCACGGTCAGCGCGCGGTCT
>JACXTT010004844.1_pt1 | contig 19838 bp, 21 predicted proteins | sample 9270951 | NCBI WGS metagenome assembly JACXTT01 (sample SAMN15532306, study PRJNA645909) | rock metagenome | isolation source: weathered quartz diorite | place: Puerto Rico | collected 2017-06-21 | reverse complement strand
ACGTGGAAGACGAGCGTGACGACCTGGTCAATTTTTCCTGGCTGCACACCATTGGCACCGGAACCGTGCTGACTGTCTCGCCCTTCCACCACTTCAACCGCGCCCACTACGCGGGCGGCTACGTTGGCCAGCCCGATCCCGGTGTCATCATTCCCGATGACGACCGCGGCTCCAACTACTTCGGCGGCGTCGTGTCCCTGGCCGTCAATCGTGGGAAGCACAACGCCCGCGCCGGATTCCAGGTGTTCGGCGCGCGCGACAATCAGCTTTTCGGAATCGTCACCAGCGATGGCAGCAACCCGCCGCTCCATCAGCGCGAAATGGTATGGGGAAACGTAGAAGCGCTCTTCTTCGAGGATCAGTACAAGCTCACCAATTGGCTGACCCTCAACGGCGGAGTCCGGCTCACGCACTTTGGCTCCACCATCAGCCAGAATGCCGTCGATCCACGGGTCGGCGCTGCTCTCCGTATCCCCCGCCTCAACTGGGTCCTGCGCGGTTTCTATGGCCGCTACTACCAGGCTCCGCCGCTGCTCACGGTGAACGGTCCACTCCTCGACCAGGCTGCCCAGCAGGGTTTCGGCTTCCTGCCGCTGCGCGGCGAGCGTGACCAACAACACGAATTCGGTCTCACCATCCCGTTTGGCGGCTGGACCTTCGACGTTTCCAACTTCCGCACTGGCGCGAAAAACTTCTTCGACCACGATGTGCTCGGCAACTCCAACATTTTCTTCCCGCTCACCATCGATCGTGCCCGCATCCGCGGCTGGGAAGCGACAGCCAGCTCTCCCTGGATCGCCGGACGCGCCGAATTCCACGCCGCATTCTCCCATCAATACGCCGAAGGCGCCGGAGGCGTAACCGGTGGTCTTACCGATTTCACCCCGCCGGACGAAGGCTATTTCTTCCTCGACCACGACCAGCGCAACACGCTCTCTACCGGTTTCAATCTCCAGATGCCCTGGCGTGTCTGGGCCGACTTCAACGCTAACTACGGCTCCGGCTTTGTGGACGGAGAGGGCCCGAAGCATCTGCCCTCGCACACGACCTTTGATTTGTCGGTGGGAAAATCGTTCGGCGAGAACTGGGGTGTCCGCCTCAGCGGGCTCAATTTATCTAACCACCGCTATTTGCTGGATAACAGCAACACCTTCGGAGGAACCCACTACGTCAACCCACGGGAACTCTCGCTCCAGGTCAAGTACCGCTTCCGATACTGACCTGTAGGTCCTTGTTTTCCTCCGCGTCCTCCGTGTCCTCTGTGGTTAAAACAACAAGGGGGCACTACGACTGCGCTGAATTGATCTTCTGCAACGCCTCCAGCAGTTCGTGGTTGTTCGGCGCCTGGTCCAGCGGATACACCTTGGCAAAGGCAATCTTCCCGGCCTTGTCCACGATGAAAACGGCCCGCTCACAAATCCCCGGAAACGGTGGCACGTCCCGGAAAACGCCGAACAGTTGGCTTACCTTGCCGTGAGGATAAAAGTCCGCGCACATGGGCGTCTGCATCGTCCCGATCTCTTTTTTCTGCCAGGCGATCTTGCTGGGAATTGAATCTACGCTGATGTCCACCACCTGGGCATTCAACGCAGTAAATTTCTCCCGGTCCGAGTCGAACGCCGGAACCTGCGCCGCGCACGTCGGCGTCCAGTCCAAAGGATGGAAGCTCACTACAACGTTGTTCCTTCCCAGGTAGTCGCTGAGCTTCACCTTTAAGTGCTGTTCACCCTGCACCGCCGGCAACTCGAAATCCGGGGCGGTATCCCCCACCTTCAGCGCCATAGCTTCTCCTTCCTCTCACCATATTAACGCGGCCTTCATTTCAGCACTCCGCGCTGGTTTCCTATCAAAACTAACACTGCTTTAACTTGTGGGCCCGAAGAATGGACAACGCATTCTGCGTCTTTCCGGGCCTCTTGTCCTTAACACCCTGTTCGACTTTCAGTCCAAAGTCCGGGCCGACACTTCCCGCACGCTTGTGCTGGATTTCACCAACGTCCCCTACGTGGATTCCGCCGGAATCGGTGCGCTTGTGGGCGCCTACATCACCCACCAGAAGGACAAGCGCAGTCTGTTCCTGATTGGCGTCAATCACGAGTTCAGGACGCGCTCCAGGTAACCCGCGTCAAGCAATTCTTCCACTTCGTCGACTCCGTGGCGGCAGTGGAGCAGGCCAGCTGAACTGAGAACCGGGAACCAAGAACTAAAAACTGGTTTTCGACTCGTTGATTCCGGAATCGCCCGGGGAAACGAGACTGGCCACAGCATCGTTTATCATGAACCCATGTTTCCCCGTCTGCTTGCCGTCTGCCTGCTACTGCTATCCTCCCTGTCTTTTGCCGGCATCGCTGACAACGTGCGCGGCCAGCTTGCGCGCAACGATTTCGCGGGAGCGAGGCCGCGCTTCAGAGCTATCGCAATCAACAGGGCGTAACTCCCGACTACGTCGAAGCTCTCTCCTGGATGGCGCGCGCCAGTCTTGCCGCCAATCGCTTCGATCGCGCCGAAACCTACGCCCGGCAAACCGAGAGCCTGAGCAGCCAGTTACTGCTGAAACGGCCCCTGGACGCCGAGCCCCATCTGCCCCTCGCCCTGGGCGCTGCAATGGAAGTGCACGCCCAGTTGCTCGCCGCACGCGGCCAGCAGGCACAGGCCGTCGCCCTGCTCCGCCGCAGTCTGGCCACCTATCGCAATACCTCGATCCGTCCCCGGCTGCAGAAGAATCTCAATCTCCTCGGCTTGGCCGGCCAGCCAGCGCCCCCGCTAAAGATCGCCCAGTACCTCGGAGCCAAGCCAATCGCCCTCTCCCAACTCAACGGATCACCCGTCCTGCTCTTTTTCTGGGCGCACTGGTGTAGCGACTGCAAAGCCGAAGGTCCGGTAATCGCCCAGCTAAGGTCCGAATTTGGTCCCCGCGGCCTCACCCTGCTGGCTCCCACTCAACTCTACGGCTACGCCGCTCAGGGAGAAGACGCGCAACCCAGGGACGAACTCGCATACATCGAACACGTCTGGCAGCACTTCTACCCGGGACTGCAGAATGTTCCCGTCCCAGTCAGTAACGAGAACTTCAATCTCTACGGTGCCAGCACCACACCCACCCTGGTTCTGCTCGACCGCAGCGGCCGCGTCGCTCTTTACCATCCCGGCGTAATGCCGTATGACGAACTGCGCGCCGCCATCGAAAAGACGATCTCCCGCTAATAACTGAGAACCGGGAACTAAAAACCGGGAACTGGTTTTTGAAAAGCGCAGAGCCGTCACAAGCTCGGGAACTCGTTCCTCATCTGGTTTTAAGTTTTCGGCGCCGCCATCTACAATCGCAAGCTCGTGGACTCCTCCCGCATCGCCGAATTGCTGCAGCCATTCCTCGATCTCGGCGCCGAAAGCCCCGGTCAAGGCGTCGGGCCTGTCGTACTGCTCCCCCCTCAACTGCGCGATATATCGATATATATCAATCTACTGCTGCGCTGAAACTCCCGAGTCAATCTCACCTCGGTCCGGCGACCGGAGGAAATCGTTACCCGCCACTTTGGCGAATCCTTTTTCGCCGCTCGTCATCTGTTCCCTGCTCCCGAACAGCTCCCAGCCGAAACAGTTCCACCTGTCCACGTCATCGACGTAGGCTCCGGCGCCGGCTTCCCTGGCCTGCCTATCAAGATCTGGGCTCCACGCATCCACCTCACGCTGATCGAGTCCAGCTATAAAAAAGCCACTTTCCTGCGCGAGGTCATCCGCGCCTTAACATTGACAAACGTCGATGTATTTGCCGGGCGCGCGGCGGATTTTCAGCCGGGGATCCCCACACGCCTCCAGAGCTCTCCAACCGTTGGCAAGGAAGATGGCAACGTGGTCACGCTCCGGGCGGTGGAGCGCTTCGACTCGGCTCTCCCAACCGCCGCCCGTCTGGTCACCCCATCTGGTCGCCTGGCAATTCTGATCGGCCAGTCCCAACTCAGTCGCGCCTACAGCCTCGTACCGGCCGTGCGGTGGGGCACGCCCATCAGATTGCCTCTCTCTTCAAGCCGAGTCCTGATCATCGGAAGGAACGAATCAACATAGTTAACCTGCATGGGAAAGTGGGCCAACATCGGGCATTTCGACGGATGTTAGGGCTCCAATTCCAGCATCGCCCCACTTCATAGGCACTAGTGAAATATCCTTCGGGGCCGAACAAGGAATCCAAACCAGAACCGATAGTCTAAACATACCGGAACCAAATCAGTAAAAAGTGGGATGGAGATCACATAATTTGGCTGGTAAATCAAGTCACTAACATTAGAAAGCGGTGATTGTGGAACGATAAGTGGATTAACTATTGAAGTCTCGTCGATTACCCGTGATTGCCATGAATGTTCCACATGGAACATTTCGGTTCACCTCTTCCAGTCATAAGATTACGCTCCGGTGTTCCACGTGGAACAGTCCCCAGTATTTAACGCCACCCCTGGTATTTGAGTCGATATGTTCCATCTGGAACATAAGCAAAGTTTGGAAAACTAGATCTTCAACGAAATGTTCCACATGGAACATTGGCAACAGCTCTGTGGAAATAGCAGGGTCAGACAGGCTGTAACCAGCCTTCTTTCAACGAAATTAATCACTGACACTGCTGCACCAAAATACGTCATTGCCATGGCGCGTCGTTTCACTCTATTCTGAAAGTACTCTCGGTTCTCCACAACCTAAATGGGACGCGTCATAGCGGTAGCCAACCAGAAGGGCGGCGTGGGCAAGACTACGACTGCCATCAACTTGGCCTCATCTTTTGCGGCCGCGGAAGTCAATACTCTCCTGGTGGATTGCGATCCCCAGTCCAATACCACCAGCGGACTGGGCCTGGTAAAACATCCAGAGCGAATCAATACATACCATTTGCTGATGGGCGCGGCCTCTCTCCAACAGGCGGTACAGCCGACCGAGGTCGAGCAGCTATGGATCGTTCCCGCGCACAAGAACCTGATCGGCGCCAACCTCGAATTGGTCGACGCTGAACGACGGGAATTTCGCCTGCGGGACGCACTCACCGCCGTGCGCGATCAGTACCAGTTCATTGTTCTTGACTGTCCGCCGGCGCTCGATCTGCTCACCCTTAACGCTCTGGTGGCTGCGGACGCGGTGCTGATCACCATGCAGGCTGAGTATTTCGCCCTGGAGGGCATCAGCGAGTTGCTGGACACCGTGGAACGGATACGTGCCAGCTTCAATCCCGAGCTCAGTATCGAGGGGGTGGTTCTGACCATGCTGGATGAGCGCACGAACCTGGCCCAGCAGGTCATGTCGGAGTTGAAAAGATTTTTTGGCGACAAGCTTTGTGCCACCACCATCCCGCGCAACATCCGGCTGGCGGAGGCTCCCAGCCACGGCCGTCCCGCGTTGCTGTACGACCCGCGCTCGAAGGGGGCGGAGAGTTATATCCGCCTGGCCAAGGAGATCATTGCGCACCATCTGCCGGCCCAGGAGCCGGCACTGGCGGAGGCGATGGATAGGCCGGCCTAGTAAATTTATATATGTCTATATATTTAAATTGATGCATGTCGATGTTAATTGAGAGGGAATAGCCGAGCTTCGCTCGGCCGGACAGCCGGGGGCGGCTGTTCCCACCGTGAGTTTGGAAGATCGAAGGAACAAAGATCGAGGGAAAATGACAACTACAGCGGAGAAGTTGGCAACGGAAGTTGAGAAGACCGTTCCGGAAAAGCGGAAGGCGCTCGGGCGCGGCCTGGAGTCGCTCCTGCCTGGCGGTCCGCGGACGGTGACCGCCGGCGGAGCGGCAGCAGCGCCGGATGTGACCGCCCATTCCATGGTCCTGCCTGAGGTGTTTGCCCAGGCCCAGACGGTGAGCGGGCAGGCCGTAGTCCACATTGCCCTGGAGCAGATCGAGCACAATCCTTACCAGACTCGCTATCACTTCGACCAGGAGGCCCTGGAGGAGTTGGCGGAATCGATCCGCGCCAGCGGGGTGGTGCAGCCGATCGTGGTGCGTCCGGGTGCGGAGGGGCGCTACCTGCTGATCCTGGGCGAGCGGCGCTGCCGGGCCTCGAAGCTGGCGGGGAAGGCAACCATTCCAGCCATCGTCCGCAAAGTCTCCGACCAGCAGGCGGCGGAGATGACCGTGGTCGAAAACCTGCAGCGGCAGGACCTGAACTGCATGGAGCAGGCGGCGGCCTTTGCCAAATTGAGCCGCGATTTCGGGTTAACCCAGGAGCAGATCGGGCAGCGGGTTGGCATCTCGCGGGAATCGGTCTCGAACTATATGCGGCTGCTGAAGTTGCCGGGGACGGTGATGCAGCACCTGCAGGAGGGTCACCTGGGGTTTAGCGAGGCGCGGGAACTGCTGAAGCTGCCGGACAACGATACGATTGCGGCCATAGCCCAAGAAGCGGTGGACAAGCATTTGTCGTTCTACCAACTGATGGACAGAATTGAGGGAATCACCATAAAGATTCACCAGCGAGTGGACGAGACCGCGCCGCGTGGGGCGCGCTGGATCGATCCCAACGTACGGGCGGCACAAACCGAACTGGAGCGAACTCTGGGCATGCGGGTACGCATCCGCGACCGCAAGGGAAAAGGGAAGATCGTGATCGAATACGCCACGCTGGAGGACTTTGACCGGGTGGTGGAGATGCTGAAGGGGAAGAACTAGGGTTTGGGCGGTTCCTCCCACGCTTCGAACCCCACGAAGGGTGGTGCAGCCGCCTTCGTTCTCATCGAGGCGGGTCGCCCACTCAAGCCCGGTTTTGGCTTGAGTGGGGGCAGTTCTACCACTGGACAAATTCTTCCCGCCGCTCGTTCGCGCTTTCGTGCCGTCCATTCCGACTCGATCTCGACCCGTCCGTCACCGCCGGTTGCTGGTTTTGGACAGCCTCCAACATCCCCACCCGCCCGTCCAAGGATCAAAGGATTTGACATAATCCGGTGCAGGCTCGTAGTATACGTATATCTGTACGGCAGTTACGGCAACCGCACGGGAAGGAGGTTTTTATGAATCCGCAAGTGTTAACCGAGCGCTTTGAGATGCGGCTCGGCCAGTCTGACCTTGATGAACTCGATGCCTGGCGCGCACGCCAGAGCGACGTGCCTTCACGATCCGAAGCCGTGCGGCGGTTGATGGAGCAGAGCCTTGCCGCGGACGGCAAGGAGGACAAGCGCGAGATCAGACTTGGCGACGGCGAGAAGCTGATCATTCTGATGCTCTGCGACCTGTTCAAGAAGCTGAAGCTGAAGAGTGACATCGAGCCTGAATTCGTGGAGGAGGTCATCTACGGCGGCCATTACTGGGCCCTCGACTGGAAATACCCAGGCATCTTTCACGGCCATGAGGACTCCATGGCGGCCCTGCACGAGACAGTCAATATCCTCGACATGTGGTCCTTTCTCGAAGACGGCTACTCGAAGCTCTCGAAGAAGGAAAAGGATCGCGTCGCGGCGGAGGCGGAGCCCTTCGGCAAGCATGTGGTTTTTCACGGTTTCGACGGTAACGGCGAAGGCGAGTATATCGGGATCGCACGTTTCCTCGTCGAGCAACTCGACCGCTTCACCAAATTCACAGGGCGGGAGCTCAATGCGCACATGCCGACGGTCGAAGCTCACCGACGCATGCTGGCTGTCTTCGAGCCATTCCGGCGCACAGTGATGGGCCGGGATCTCGACGTCGAGGAGATTATCGAGATTCTCAAAGCTATGCTGCATCCGAGCCGTCGGAAAGCCCAGGCCTAAGCGACACAATCGAATTTCACGCGACGGCCGGGTGCCCCACACGGCTTCATTGCCCCTTGCTCTCGCCGGTGGATGGGCCGAAACCCCAACGTTCGCGCATGCGTTGCCGGAATCGTTCTCGCTCTTCAGGAGTCATGTGCTCACAGCGCTCTTCCATGCGACGGCGGAAACTGGAGCGGCCGGAACCGTGCCATCCAAATCCGCCGAAGAGGATGCGGCACAGCGCCAGAAGTCCAAGGGCTTGCCAGAAGGCGATCTGGCGCCAGCCGAAGAGCGGCGGCAGCAGCCAATTCCACAGCTGCAGCACTATTTCGCCGCCGATGGCGATAAATACCAGCATCCCTAGAATCGCCAGCGGAGCAATAAAAATCCATCTCTTTCTCATGTTCAGTTCCCTCATGCTTTCGTAAATTCGTCGTAAATGCTTTGCAATCGCTCACGTAGATGCAGCACGGCATAGCGTTTGCGCGAGAGCAAGGTATTCACGCTCACGCCGGTCTCGGCAGCCATCTCCTTAAAGCTGCGTCCTTCCAACTCGTGCCCAACAAACACCTTGCGCTGCTCCTCCGGCAGCTCGTCGACCGCCAGCTCGAGTTCATCGAGAAGCACGTTGCGGGCGTAAAGCGCGTCCGGTCCGGCATCGGGCGAAGGCAGCAGGTCTTCCAACTGCAGCAGTTCGTCGTCATCGTCGTTATCGTTGCGCGCGACGGCGGTATCGCTGAAGCTCTCCGGCCTCTTCTTGCGGAAAAGATCGGTGATGCGATTGCGCGCCACGCGAAACAGCCAGCCGGTGACGTGCTCGATCGGCATCAGCAGGCGGTTCGCTTCCACCAGCTCGTAGAAGACGTCCTGCAGAATGTCCTCAGCGTCGCGCGGGTCGGGCACGCGCTGGCGAATGAAGCTGCGCAGCCGGGACTGCTCCCGCTTGACCACTTCGGAGATCCGCTGGTCCTGTTCGAGTGCCATCCGCTCCAGGCTCGCCGCGTCCTTCCTCTACGCTTGTAGACGAATGAGGGGGTGTGGATATTGTAGGGTTGCTAAGTTGCTGCGGACGATAGCCCGCCCCGACCCGGGAAAGCACATAAAGTGGCATCATTTGATGCTATAATTAGTGCCTGGAGTTTCTATGAGAACAACCGTTGCGCTTGATGACGATCTCGTACGCATCGCCCAGGAATTCACCGGGGTGGCGGAGAAAACGGCGTTGATTCGTGAAGCTCTCAAAGCCCTCATCGAACGGGAGAGCGCCCGCAGATTGGCGTCCCTGGGAGGTTCAATGCCGGAATTGAAGAATATTCCACGCCGCAGGGTGGGGTCGAATTGATTCTCGCAGATACGTCGATTTGGATCGACCACCTTCGCTCGGGAAACAAAGAAATGCGCAAGCATCTTAACCAAGGGAACATTGTGATCCATCCGTTCATCATTGCGGAACTTGCTCTTGGATCCCTGCAGGAGCGCACCAAGACCCTTGCCCTGCTGGACCTCTTACCACAGGTGCAAGTGGCGCAGCTGAGCGAAGTGAGGCAGATGATTGAGGCTCGTCGTTTGTACAGCCTCGGCATCGGTCTAACCGACGCGCACCTAATAGCCTCTGTCTTTATCAATCCGTCTACGCTTCTGTGGACAAGAGATAAGCGGCTCCGCAAAGCCGCCGAGGGTCTTGGCATTCATGCCAGTCTGGCTTAAGAGTGGCTGTGGAGCAGCCATCTCGCTTACGTCGTTGGGGAACGGGCCCCCGTATTCCCACCCGGCAACCTACAAAAGTCAAAATCGCCCGTGTGTCGAACGCCAGTCATACAGCCTAACCAGCCGCTGACGATGAGGCTGCGGCGTCCAGCGCTGGCGGCTTGGCGCCCTTGATCAAAAGCCACAGCATGATCGCAATCTCGCCGAGCTGGGCGGGGAAGGCAATCTTAGAGACGATATCCTCGTATTGCGGCAGCAGTAAGCCCGTAAAGCTCATGGCCAGGTAGGCGAAGCCGTTGATGACCAGCCAGACGCCCAGGAAGCGGGGCAGGAAGCGCGACCTGTACACCAGGATTGCTAAGGGGAAAAGCCATAGCCCCCAAAGGACCTCGGCAGCAACGATCTCCTGGCCATGAAGACGGAGGAACAGCATGGCCAAGGCGTCGCGCTGAGGTTTCTCGAATACGGACAAGAAATCGGCGCCGCGCACGAGCATCAGGACAGCAGCGTCGTTCAGCACGTTGAAGAAGTCGATGGCGGCTGGCATCACTCCCCCGAGGATCACCATCAGCACAGCTTGGTTCTGGTCCACTCCCTTGAACAACCGGTACAGAGCCAGCACGAGGAAGATCAAGATGGTCCCGCAGAACAGGTCGCTGACGATGCCGAGACGGAAGAGCAACTCGTGGGCGGCGATGTTGTTGGCCGTCACGGTCGCGTTCCCACGCACGTACAAAGTGCTGGGAATATAAATGAGGCGGAAGGGGGCGAAGACGGCGAGGAGCAGGTACAGGAATCCGGCGACTCTCCCGGGGTTGCGGGTCGAGCTCATGTTCCCTCCCTTGTAAGGGCCTGGCCGGAGATACGGCGCGGGCTGCCAAAAAGTTCCGCCACACGAGCAAAGGCGGCTCGTGTGGACGGCCACCTTCGAGAGTAGAAATGCGCGTGATAGACTGGGCGGCCCTATCCTTACGGGAGCTGGAACAAAGAATCGTCGCGAAGCGTTTCTTTCGCGATCAGACTGTTCGGGGAAAACCAGTTTGCAGTTGAACCGTTCTCCGTTCTCAGTTGAAGCCGGAAACCACCTCTAGCTGCCGGCTGAGAATCCGCCTACGTTGGCTACCGTCAGGCGCAGGTATTTATGGGGATTCACGGGAGTGTCGTTGATGCGGACTTCGTAGTGGAGGTGGGGACCGGTGCTGCGTCCGCTTTCGCCGACGTATCCGATGGTGTCTCCGCGGTGTACATGCTGGCCTGAAATGCAGGCAAAGCTGCCCAGGTGGCCGTAGCGAGTGGTGATGCCGTGACCGTGGTCAACCACTACGGCGCGTCCGTAGCCGCCCATGAAGTCGGCAAATACCACCACTCCGTCCGCCGGCGCAACTACAGGCTGCCCATCACTCGACCCGATATCAACCCCGCTGTGGAAAGCCCCTTCTCCGTTAAACGGGTCAATCCGCTCGCCAAACGACCCCGTGATGGGACCCTCCACGGGCCAAAGGTTGGGAGCGGAATTCGCCCGCAGCCAGTCGGCCGTGGTGGCATCGCGAGTAAGGCCCAGAGAAAGCCCGGTCATGGTGGCGCCATTCAGCGCCGAAGCCTTGAGCGCGCCTAACTGGTCCAGGGAAGAAACGATTTGGGCGCTGCCAACATTCTCCGAAGACGCGGTCACCATGTTGGGGTCGGACTTCAGGCCATAAAGTGAAGAAACTTCACCGGCCAGCGAGCCCAAAGACGCCACCTGGATATCCCGCTCCTGCGCGACCTGCTCCAGCCGCGAATAACGATTCCTAAGGTCGTCTTTTTCGGTGCGCAGTTGGTTGTAATGCGACACCTTCAGCACCATGCGCAGATACGAGCTGGCGATGCCAGTCAGGCTCACGCCGACGATCGCCGCGCCCACCAGCAACACGTAGAGATAGTGGACGGGAATATGGACCTTGCGAAGCTGGCCGTCGTCACCGCGCGCGACAAAAAGGATGTAAAAGCGTTTCTGCAATTTCTTCCTTTCCGTTAGTTACCAGGATTATTGAGGCTCCGGTCGTCTGAGCCGAGCGCAATCCTTAAATCCGGGCCAGCCTCTTGGACTGTGAATCGACGCCGTAAATCGCCCGAATCCTACCGGAACCGGGATGACCGAAAATTAAGTGCCTGCAATCCCTACTGGATGCAGTACTTAGTTCGGCCAGGGTTGTAAGAACAGCTTGGCAACGGTAACAAAGTAGGTTCCCCTGTGTCAACGTAGGGGAGGCTTACCAAGGCGGGGTGCCCTGCCATGCCCAGGAGGACGAGTTACTCGGTGGTGACCTTGGGAGGGTAGGTAACGTGGCCGTGGCCCGCTTCGGCAGGCCCGATTCGTAGAGACGTTTGGATGCCGTAAGCGAGACCTAGCAAAGCTACGTCTCTACGTAACATCTCATCCCTGGTCGGCTTCCAGCCCAGCTCTTGCTATATTGATTGCGCCTTGCCTCTGCCTGAAAAAGCTCTGATTGCCCGCATCCGCAGGGAAGCCACGCCAAGCGGCATTCTCCTGGGCGGCGGAATCGGAATGGGGGACGACTGTGCCGTGTCCCGAATTCTTCGGGGTCATGAAGCCCTGGTCACAACCGATTTCAGCCTGGAGAACATCCATTTCAGGCGGGCCTGGCACCCGGCCGACTCGGTGGGACATCGCTGCCTGGTGCGCGGGCTCAGCGACATCGCAGCTATGGGAGGGGAGCCCCTGGCGGCGTTTCTTTCGCTGGCCCTGCCGCGAAGCTTGCCCCAGAACTGGGTGGACGGATTTTTCCGCGGCCTGCTAAAGCTGGCGGCGGAATTTAAGGTGAGCCTGGCAGGGGGCGACACGGCCGAGTCCCCGGACGGGATCCTGGCTGACATCGTTGTGCTTGGGTCCGTACCCAGGGGAAGAGCGGTCCTGCGCTCAGGCGCCCGCCCCGGGGACGATATCTACGTAACCGGGGAACTGGGCGCTTCGGCGGCCACGCTCATGTTGCTTTACGGCGGGAAGAAGCTCAAGCCGGCAGATTTTCCCCGTCATTTTTATCCTGCGCCGCGGGTCGCTGCCGGGCGGTTTCTCCGCAAGAATGGCTTGGCTTCGGCCATGATCGATATCAGCGACGGACTCTCCACGGACTTGGGCCATATCTGCGAAGAGAGCGGGCTGGGGGCCGAAATTGAGGCGTCGGCCATTCCCGTTGCTGCGATCGGGAAGCCGGCGCGGAGGGTTGATCTGTATCTCGCTTTGCACGGTGGGGAGGATTACGAACTGCTGTTTACCGCACGGCCGGGAAAGCGAGTGCCGTCCCGGGTCGCGGGAGTTGCCGTCAGTTTGATCGGGCATGTAACTCGCGGACGTAAAGTCTTCCTGCGGGGAGGAGATGGTGTGAGGCGGGAATTGCCGGCGCGGGGATGGGAACATTTTCGCAAGGCGGACTGAAGATTTCAGATTGTAGATTTTAGATTTTGGATTGTAGATTCTAGATTGTAGATTTTAGATTGATCCAGATGGGATCATTAGCGCCCCAATCTGAAATCTGCAATCTTGAATCTGCAATCTTGATCTCCGATTCAGGCACCTCTTCTGCCTCTACTCTCGGGTTTGGAATGGGACTAGAGTAGTTCCATGCAGGCTCTGCGTATTTGCCGCCTTATGGTTTTAGGGTTCGCGCTGTCGGCACTGGCCCAGCAGCCGCCAGCCATATCCGCCGTGGACAACGATTTCGTCCAAAAGCAGTTTGGATCTACCTGTACCCTGATGCCGGGGCCGCCGCAGGTAAAGGCGGACATGGATGGCGACGGCATTGAAGACCTGATCGTTGCCGCCCGCTGCACCAACGCCCTGGTGGACCAGGCGGAGAATAACTTTACGGTGATCGATCCGTACAACAGCTTTTACGGTTACGGAAATACCAAGATCACCACCCAGTTTGCCTCGGAGGACCCGGCGACACGGGGTCTGGTGCTGCTGGTCATCCATGGCGCCGGCGCGGAAGCCTGGCGCGCCGCGACCCCGAAAGCGAAGTTCGTGATTATCAATCTACCCTTCAAACAAATTGCGGTGAAGAAGCTGACCGTGAAAAAGAAGACCGTGATGGCGATCTACGCCGAAGAAACCGGCGGCGATCGCATGACCTCGGCAACTTTTTGGGACGGCAAGAAGTATAGGTACCAACCGATTGGATCCAGCATGGAGCAGTGACCCGGACATCGGGCGTCAGACCTTGGCCCTCGGGTCCCCGATTTGGAGACGTGGTCGGGTATCACACGCTCCAAAAAAGACGTAGCGAGCTACGTCTCTACAACATGCATGGCACGAAGTCTGGAGCTGAGGGCTGAGGTCCGACGCCCGACGCCCGAATCTATGAACCTTGAACAGAAGCTCGAAGAACTGAAAAAGCGCGACCGCATGGCTGCGGAAGGCGGCGGGAGCGAGCGCCGCGAACGGCAGCACCGGGAAGGCAAGATGTCGGCCCGCGAGCGGATTGAATTTCTGCTCGACGAGGGCACCTTCGAGGAAACCGACAAGCTGGTGACCCACCGCTCGACCGACTTCGGCATGGCCGAACAGAAATTCTACGGCGACGGCTTTATCACCGGCTATGGACGGATTGAAGGGCGGCTGGCGTTCGTCTTTGCTCAGGACTTTACCGTGTTCGGCGGGTCGCTGTCGGAAGCCAACGCCGCCAAAATCGTCAAGATCATGGATCTGGCCGCCAAGATGGGCGCGCCCGTGATTGGCCTGAATGATTCCGGCGGAGCGCGCATCCAGGAAGGGGTGGCGTCGCTGGCTGGATATGCGGAGATTTTTCTGCGCAACACCTTGTACAGCGGAGTAGTGCCGCAGATTTCGGCCATCATGGGGCCCTGCGCCGGCGGCGCGGTGTATTCGCCCGCCATTACGGATTTCATCCTGATGGTGGACAAGACTTCGTACATGTTCATTACCGGGCCGGATGTGATCAAGACAGTGACGCACGAAGAGGTCACGAAAGAGCAGCTAGGCGGCGCTCATACGCATAACGAAACGTCCGGCGTGGCGCACTTTATGGCGCACGACGACGCTGAATGCCTGTCCATGGTGCGCGAGCTGCTCAGCTTTATTCCCTCCAACAATCTCGACGATCCGCCACGGCGGGCGTGCAGCGATCCCATCGACCGCGCCGATGCCGCGCTCGACCGCATGGTGCCGGCTGAATCGAACCTGCCCTACGACATCAAAGATGTGATTCATGCCGTCGCCGACGACGGCTACTTCTTCGAAGTGCAGGAGCACTATGCGAAGAACATTGTGGTTGGATTTGCCCGGCTGAATGGGCGTTCGGTGGGGATCGTGGCCAATCAGCCGGCGTTTCTGGCGGGCACGCTCGACATCAACGCATCCACTAAAGGAGCGCGGTTCGTGCGCTTCTGCGACTGCTTCAACATCCCGCTCGTTACGTTTGAAGATGTGCCCGGATTTTTGCCTGGCATCACCCAGGAGTACGGCGGAATCATCAAGCATGGCGCCAAGCTGCTGTTCGCGTTTGCCGAAGCTACCGTGCCGAAAGTCACGGTAATTACGCGCAAGGCCTACGGCGGGGCATATTGCGTGATGGCTTCAAAACATATCCGCACCGACGTGAATTACGCCTGGCCGACGGCGGAGATCGCCGTGATGGGCCCCGAGAGCGCGGTGGACATTGTCTACAAACGGGAACTGGACCAGGCCGATAATCGCGAAGCGGTCCGCCAGAAAAAGATCGAGGAATTTCGCGACAGATTTGCCAATCCGTACGTGGCAGCGGATCGGGGGTTTGTCGATGCTGTTATCCAGCCCCGGGAGACGCGGAAGAAACTGATTCAGGCGCTGGCCATGCTGGAGACCAAGCGGGATAAGAATCCGCTGAAGAAACATGGGAATATGCCGCTGTAGGACCGTGTGGCGCGGGCGCCCTCGCCCGCGAACGCCTGCGCTTATTGCTTACTAGCTGAAAAATTTGACGTCCGGTTTCAACTGAAGTCCGGGCGCTACTCACATATCCATTTCCGAGTCTTGTTCCTGAACCACATCGCACTGGACGTTGAGCCCTAATTCCAGTCGCGGCGTGAGATCTATTCGCGGGCCCTGCAGGGGCTTTGCCTTCTTAACTTTTCCGTTGCCGTTTGTGTGATAGCGGTTTGGGTTTGCGGCGAAATCCAGCTTTATGTTCTTGCTGACGACCGCTGCAGCGGGGAAGTCAACGCCTCCCGTCGCAATCGACATCAGGGAAGCAGGGAGCCGCGGAATCTTGGGCAAGACAGCCATGGAACGCAGGAGTGGCCAGACAGACGAAAAGTGGTGCGGAAATTAAGAGTCCCGAGGTGATGTTGAACCTGTTCGTCTCGGCCAGTAGTTCGCTTTAGACCCTTGCTGACCTGCACTCGTGATCTCCTTGCGGAGACGACGGGGCGCGATCTGTACTTGGGCTCCGGGCTTACCGCCAACCGGAAAAACTGTTCAACGCCTCGGGACTCTATCTTGCCTCTGACGAGTGTTCCTGTTCGCCTCAACCAGCGCTTAACTATAGACCCTTGCCTGGCCCTCCCAGACTCACCTTGCAATGCTTCGGGGTGACCGCGCTTGAGCCCCGGACGCTGCGCCAACCGGGTAAACTTCAGAACGCGTCAAAGAACGAGGTTGTTTTTACTCCTCTCAGTTCTATAGTCAATAAAAAACGCTGTGATTTATCTCGTTTGCATGCAATGGAGTGCGGGCTCTCCACAAGCGGGTGACCGGATTTGGTGCAATGAGCCGGCCGAGATTGATTTCGTGTCCTGTTGGGCAGGCGGTTTTCGCGGCGTTTTGTGGCGTTTGTTCCGGGAAGAAGCTATGGTCCCTCTTGTTCGCGCAACTTTGCTCTTGTGAAAATTTCTGGAAAAATCAACTAGTGTGCGGGTTTGATTGTTGCTTGACAGGGCGGGTGTACGAAGAAAAAAACCTGCCGAGCGTTGCTCGGCCTGGTCCCTACATGGCCGTTGCTAGCATACAATCGCGGCGGGGGAGGAAATCTATTATGACGATCTTCAATGACGCTCGGGGCCGGGTGATCGAGGGGAATTCCAATCCGGTGTTCCGGCTGTTCGGAATTGCGTTTGCCGCATTTTTGGCGGCGATAGCGTTGTTTGCGTCCGTGGCTCGGGTGGATTCAGGCCACGTCGGAGTGCTCACGCTGTTTGGGCGGGTAACCGGAGAAGTGTTGCCGGAGGGAGTTCATCTGGTCAACCCCTTCAAGGTCAACAATGAATTGTCGATTCGCACACAGGAGATCAAGGAATCCGCCAGCGTGCCTTCGAGCGAAGGCCTGGTGATGAATCTGGATACGTCGCTGATCTACCATCTCAATCCCGAGAAAGCCGCCGAGGTCTACCAGAAAATTGGTCCGAACTACATGGTGGTCCTGGTGGAACCGAACTTGCGGGCGGCGATTCGCGAATCAACGGCGTCACACTCCGCCAACGCGCTCTACACCGGCGAACGGGAAGCCGTCGCCAAGCAGATCTACTCTCAGCTCGCCGATAAACTCGGGGAACGCGGAATCCTGGTGGAGAGTGTGCTCTTACGCGACATCCAGTTGCCAGCTACATTGAAGTCGTCGATCGAGTCCAAGCAGCAGGCGGAACAGGAAGCTCTGGCCATGAATTTCCGGCTGCAGAAAGAGACGCAGGAAGCGCAGCGCAAGCGGATTGAGGCGGCGGGTATTCGCGACTTTCAGCAAATCGTTGCGCAGGGGATCAGTCCGCAGCTGCTGGAGTGGAAGGGAATTGAGGCGACCGAGAGCCTGGCCAAGAGTACGAATTCCAAAGTCGTCGTGATTGGCAACAGCAAGAACGGGTTGCCGCTGATTTTGGGGCAGTAGGGGATCAAGCCTGCAGGCCCCGGGGCGTTCAACACAGCGATGGGGTAGAACCCCATAGGCTCTGACTTAGGCGGAATTACTTCCGGTTTGCCCGTCACCCGGCCACAGTCAGTAAAGACAAGGCGACTGGTCGGGAGTTGTTTCGGGACAAGAATTATTTGAAACGGCCTTACTCTAGGTTCCGCGGCTTACTCCACAACCGCGCTCGCCGTGACTATGGCCGCCGCCATTGCGAGCTTGTGATCCTTGTCCCAGGGCGGCCCGACGGCCCTCCGCACCTGGAGGAAGTGAGCGTCGAAGTTCTCTACGCGCAACGCCTGGCTCGCCGCACCCAACACCTTCTTCGCGTCGTACCAGTGGACGGGCCAACCGCGCGCCTCGGCCGCGGAGGCCAGGGCCTTGCGGTACATCACCCAGTCGGCAACGTTCTGCGCACGGTAGTCCTTGATTCGCTCGGCAATCGTGGGTGGAAGCTGTGGGCACTTGCGAAGGGCGACACCAAGGATACGCGGCACCGCCATCGTGACAGCGTCCAAGGCAAGCACCGCGTGCCTCTCGGCCGACACGCGCACGCGCTCTACTAACTCCACGGCCTCGTCGAGCGGGAGCCCTTGGCCTTCGCTGTGGTGCGGAATCTTCGGCAGGCCCTCGCCCACGAGTTCCACCCTGCGGCGGTCGAGGAGCGTCCCATCGCGCGCCACCGTCACCAGCACCGCCCAACCGCCGTGATCCGATACCCCGATGATGCCGCCGTTCTTCGACATGATGTTCCCTCACGCCTAACTTCGCCCCTTTCAGGGCTGGGATCTGGTTGATTGGCTCCGATACAACAACTCAACCATACCCGTCTTGTAAGCGACTACGTCCTTCAGATGCCATCTCTCTTCGGTACCGGAGTGGTCAAACAGTCGCAGCCCGTCACCCAACAGGACCGGGACAATCGACAATCTGATTTCATCCACCAACCCGAGCCTGAGAAAACTCTGGCACAGCATCGCCCCGCAACGGGGCGCGATTTCGGATGCAACTACCTACTGGCTGCCTGCGCGAGAACGTTCTGCCAGCTCGACACGATATGGTATGAGATCTTTTGGCGAGCCCAGCTAACTCGCAATAAACGCCGTAGCGTTTACGGATTCCGAGCGGTTTGTCGGCTACACGGAAGTAATCGCAAAGCCGAACTTTCTGGCCCGTGGATTACCCTCATGTCGGCTACTCACGCGACCCACAAACCGGCTTCTGCGAGGCAAGCACGCCACTTCACGCCGAACACCCTCAAGCTAGCGCTCATGGGGCAAAACTCCCAGCTAGACCTTTGACGGTACAAGGTAAGGAACAGCCCATTCGCCGATGGCATGTAGACCGCCACAGTCCAAACACTTGGTGACGGCAAAACGGGTTGCGCAGCGCGGACAGACGGCTTGTGTCTGGAACGTGTCGAATGGCTGGCCGCACCCCGAACACTTCCAGAAGTCTCCAACCGGCGGAGCTGTCTTGCACCTGGGACAGGCAAACCATTCGCGCCGCGGCAACTTTGCCAAGCGCGACAATGCTTGCGCCTGGCGCAGGCCCCTCCAACAATTCATCAGGGTGAACACGGAGAGAACGCCAAGCCAGGGCGATTGTATCCACAGGGCGAGGAAGACAAACCCAGCCGCACCGAGCAAGCCGATGATCGCGGCCACCATCAAGCTGCGGGCGCGTCCCACCAGAAACCAAAGCAGAGATCGAAGAATTTGGCCGCCATCCAGGGGATAGATTGGCAGGATGTTGAACATCAGCAAGCCCAGATTCATGAACCAGACCGCCCGCAGCAGCGCGTGGGCATTGGGCATGGCCTGCGCCCAGCCCAACGATCGGCTCAACCAGCCGAGTACCGACAGGAGTGGAAGCAGGATTGCATTCACCAGCGGCCCTGCAGCGATGCTCCAGAGCGTGGCTCCTGGGCGGGGCGGCGGGTCCACGTATGCCACCCCGCCCATAGGCCAAAGCACGATCTGATTTGCCGTTCCTCCAACCTGCCGGCAGGCCAGTGCGTGGCCATATTCATGAAGCGTCACAATGAGAAACAGCGCCAGATATTCGAGAACGTTCCAGCTGATAGAGGAATAGGTTCCGGCCCGGCCACTGATTTCAAATGCCGCCACCAGAAACCACGACCAATGCAGGAATACATCAACTCCCGCGAGGCGAAATAGACGGACCGATCCTTGGCGAAGGCTCGTCACTCGCGAGACTTATAGCACAGGCCACTCAGCAAACAAAGGAATAGCGGCCCGCGGTAGTGGCTGATTAAGCCACTACCCGGCCCGCGGTAGCACGGAGGTCATCACCAGACGATTGTCTATGATCCTGAAAGACCCGCGCTGCTAACATACCGAAGTGGCTGCTCTGCTGGATGTCCGGAACTTGACCGTCCAATTTCCTCGCCCAAGCAATGGTGGAGGACCGGGTGCTCCCGCCGCGCTCACGGCCGTTCGGGATCTCACCTTCTCGATCGCGCCCGGCGAAGTCTTGGGGCTGGTCGGCGAATCCGGTTCCGGAAAATCCGTT
>JACXTT010004843.1_pt1 | contig 19842 bp, 21 predicted proteins | sample 9270951 | NCBI WGS metagenome assembly JACXTT01 (sample SAMN15532306, study PRJNA645909) | rock metagenome | isolation source: weathered quartz diorite | place: Puerto Rico | collected 2017-06-21 | reverse complement strand
GCCGCAATCTCGTTGTTAAAACAAGCATTCGAGTTCTTCTAACATGTTGCCGAGGTTAGGCATCATCGGAAAAACAAACACCGGCAAGACCACTTTCTTTAACGCTGCTACATCATCTACTGCCGAGACATCGACATACCCATTCACCACAAAGAAGCCCAACATTGGGAGCGGCCGAGTCCAAACGCTATGCGTTTGCCGCGAGGTCGGGCTTAGCGATAAACCCCTTAATTCATCATGCATAGACGGCTGGCGGTTCGTCCCGATCGCGATGATCGACCTCCCGGGCTTGATCAAAGGAGCATGGGCCGGCAGAGGGCTAGGGACTCAATTCCTTAACGTAGTGTCAGAGGCCGACGCGCTACTGCACGTTGTTGACGCATCAGGCAGCGTCGACGAGGAGGGAAAGATAACCCGGCCCGGAATGGGAAACCCAGTAATCGATGTTTACGACATAGAAGAAGAACTCACACTCTGGTTCAAGGTAGCCATCGACCGGGCCTTACAACGAGCTAAGAAACGAGCAACGGGGAAAACCGGCTATTCGGAGCCAATCGCTAAAGAGCTAGTTGGAATCGGGGTCAAACCGCCACACACCAAACTCGCCCTCCAAGAGGTGGACCTTGAAACTAAGCATCCAGCAAAGTGGACGGACGAAGATTCCAAGAGATTTGCAGAGAGGGTTCGAAGCATTTCCAAGCCAACCGTGATAATCGCAAACAAAATGGACCTCCCCTACGCCGAAAAGAACTTCGAAAGGCTAAGGGATGAATTCAGAAACCAGCTTGTGATCCCTGCCTGCAGCGAAGCAGAACTGGCTTTGAAACGAGCCGAAGAGAAGAAGTTCATTGAATATGTTCCCGGCGAAGAATCGTTCAAAGTAAAACAAGAATCGGAGCTAAGCAAAGACCAGGCTTGGGCATTGGCTTACGTCCAGCAACGAGTCATGAACAAACTAATGCAGACTGGCGTCCAGTTTGCTCTAAACAGTTGCGTCTACAAACTGTTGAGAATGAACACGGTGTATCCCGTGGAAGACCCGAAATCGCTGACTGACAAGAAGGGAAACGTTCTGCCGGACGCCTATCTTGTCCCCTATGATTACACTGTGCGGGATCTGGCACGCGAAATCCATTCGGAATTAGCTAAGAAAATGGTTTACGCGATGGACGTTCGGAATGGGCTCCGACTACCAACGGACTACGTATTGCGCGATAGAGACATAATTTCAATAGTTTCGGCTACCGCTAAGAAATAGCATCATTTACTAGGATTCCATCGGGAATAATTCGAACAAACGTTAATAACGGCTCGCGGCTTTCGAACGCAACAAAATCCATTCTAGGATTTACCATACAAAGGCATTGAGCATTAGCGATGGGAGTAGTCATAAGTCAACTCAGAAATGTTCCTGTCGAACAACAAGAACTTGAGATTGTTGAACGGAAGGGTCTCGGCCACCCAGACCATATCTGCGACGCAATAATGAACGAAGTCTCCGTAGCTCTTTCGAAGGAGTACATTAACGAGTACGGTACAGTCCTGCATCACAACATCGACAAGGCACTACTCGGAGCGGGGGAGGTGAGAAGGAAGTTCACCGGGGGAGAGATTATTCGACCGATGCTCCTAGTCTTCGGGGACCGCGCCACCTTTGATGTCGACGGCAAACCCATCCCAGTCGAAGAAATAGCCGTCCAAACCGCTAAGAAATGGTTCAAGAAGAATCTGCGCTATGTGGACCCGGACAGACATGTGAAGTATCAGGTCGAGCTTGCCCGAGGTTCTGAAGCCCTCCAAGATATCTTCGGGAGAAAGGGACACTTCCTAGGCGCGAACGATACCTCCGCCGCTGTCGGGTACGCGCCCATGACCGACACCGAGAAGATAGTTCTAAGCACAGAACGTTTTCTGAACAGCCCGAGCTTCAAGAAGGAGCACCCAGAGACCGGCGAAGACGTCAAGATCATGGCGTTCAGGGAAAAGGATCACTTGGACCTAACGATAGCTCAGGCCTTTGTTGACCGGTTCATCGAAAATGAAGTCGAATACTTCGACAGAAAAGCCGAAGTGACCGAGGAAGTCACTAGGTTCGTAAAATCAAGGACAAAAGCGAAGACGGTCAATATCTCTGTCAACACACTGGACAAGAAAGGTAGGGGAATGGGAGGAATCTATCTTACCGTCCTTGGAACCAGTGCCGACGATGGAGATGGAGGGCAGGTGGGTAGGGGAAACCGCGTCAACGGACTCATACCTCTGAATCGCCCGACATGCTCGGAGGCTGCAGCTGGGAAGAACCCCGTAAGCCATGTCGGAAAAATCTACAACCTGCTTACCTATGAGATGGCAGATCACATACAACAGAAAGTCTCGGGTTTGCAAGAAGTCTACGTGTGGCTTTTGAGTCAGATCGGCCGGCCCATAAACACTCCGAAAGCAGTTGGGGTTGAGCTCGTGCTTGAGAAAGGTGTCGAAGTTAGGGAAGTCTCGAAACCCATCAATGATATTGTCAAATCCGAACTAAACAATATCGGCGACTTAACCAAGCGATTGACTCAGGGCAAGATAGCGATCTGCTAGAGACAACCTATCGATGAATTTGTTCCGGGGAAAACTCTCCGGAAAACTGGTAGGAGTTGCCTCCCTTCCGACCCTATTCCTCTATCTCCTTTCCTTAAGCTTGGGTGTGGCAGTTATCGGACTCACTCGGCTTGGTCAGGAGATGAAGGATTCTGTTTCGATCCAGCACCTTGGAGTTCTCTTCGTGTCATTTAGGCTACCCGTTGCGATCGACTCGCTGACCTCAACACTCTTCGCCTTAGGGATTTACTTTGCATGCTTTGCCGTGGCGTTTCGAAGCAAAGGCTCTGCCACTCCACTTGAGAACCATGGCATGGTAAGTCGCGTCCCAAACTGGCTGGTGGTTATGCCCATACTCTCTTCAACACTTCTGGCCTTCGTGCTCGTCCTGTCAAGTGCACAAGAGAGCTTTGGGTTACCGATCGGCGCTCCGCCAAGCGCGCCCTTGCCAATCTTGTTCGCAGGACTAGCAACGGCTCCAATCTCGGAGGAATTGAACTTTCGAATCACAAGTCTCGGGCTCATAGTGGCAGCAAGCACTCTTCTCTTCGCAACCCAAGAAAGGCAAACGGAAAGGAGGAGAACGCTTCTACTATTGTCTTTCTGGAAACCAGACGCAGCGAAAGCACGCGCGGGGATGAGGACTGTCGCCCTTGATGGGGCCCGAGGCATCAATCCTCTCGAGTGGGCCATGCTCCTAGCGAGCTCTGTGATTTTTGGTCTTTCACATATCGGCCCACCTTCCGGCTGGGGTCCCGGCAAAGTTACCACAGCAGCCCTCTCCGGATTCGTGATAGGACTCTGCTTCCTAGTCTATGGCGCGTATGCAGCAATATTGCTCCATTGGTTCTTCGACTACTACCTTCAGTTTTTCTCCCTTCTGATTACAGGACTCTTCGCCGACCGGAGCCTCCTCGCTGATGTGTTCTCGACTCTTAACGCCGTAACTTACTACTGGTCGATCGTCCTCGCGGTCATAGGAGTGATTGGCCTCATAATGTTCGTGACGAAGAGAGAACGCGCCAAGGCATCGGCTTTAGCCTTATAAGACACATCGGGAGAAAATTTCCTCAGAGAACAGGGGCTTTGTATCACTACCAGGTCAAATGATCCGGACGTTCTGGTCATACGCTAGATTCCGCATCTTACACAATGGGAGTGTTCTAATTGGCACAAACTGAACCAGGCACTGATACAAAGCAGCATGAATTCGCAATCGCAAAGGTCTATGATCCGCAAATAGAAGAGCCTAGAGTCCAGAAGACATGGGCCGAGAATCGAATCTATCAATTCGACCCGAACCATCCTAACAAACCCACTTACAGTATCGACACGCCTCCCCCTTACCCCAGTGGGGACTTCCATGTCGGGAACGCTCTCAACTGGTGTTACTTCGATTTCGTAGCCAGATACGAACGGATGCGAGGCTACAATGTCCATTTCCCCCAAGGATGGGACTGTCACGGACTACCCACAGAGGTTAGAGCGGAACAGACGCGTAAGATCCGCAAGAACGATGTTCCCCCCGCAGAGTTCATCCAGATTTGCCGGACTCTCACCGAGGAATACATCGCAAAAATGAAGCGAACGATCATCCGGCTTGGGATCTCGACAGACTGGGCGCTAGAGTACAGAACGATGGACCCCAGTTACTACCGGCTCACACAACTCTCCTTTCTCAGGCTGTATAACAGTGGTCATCTCTACCGGGGAGAACACCCTGTAAACTGGTGCCCGAGATGCGAAACAGCGATTGCCGAGGCTGAGGTCGAGCACCAGGAACGCAAAGGTGTGCTGTACCACATGTCCTTTGACCTTGAAAACGAAAAGCTTGGAATCGCCTCCACTCGACCAGAACTATTGCCCGCCTGCGTTGCGATCCTAGTAAATCCAAAAGATGATCGGTATCGGTCGATCATTGCCAAAAAAGCAAAGGTTCCGATTTTCAGTCAAATCGTTCCGGTCATAGCCAACCCCGACGTAGACTCATCCTTCGGCACCGGGGCTGTGATGGTCTGCACCTTCGGCGACAAGATGGACGTGAAATGGCAGAAAAAATACGGACTCCCACTCATCCGTGTAATCACTGAAAACGGCCGACTCTCAATTGAAGACCCACGGTTCAAAGGAGCCCGAGTCGAAGAGGCTCGCAAGCGAATAGCCGAAGTACTTTCAGGCCAGGGAAGAATTTTGAAGGCTGAGCCGCACACCCAAAGCGTAGGTGTTTGCTGGCGTTGCAAGACACCAGTCGAAATAATCTCCAGGCCACAATGGTTCATGAAAACTATGGAGCTCACGCAAGTCGTTGTCCAATCCGCGACTAAACTGAAATGGATTCCAGAGTACGCTAGGACACGACTCGTGGATTGGGCGAACTCTCTGGATTGGGACTGGGTGATATCGAGGCAGAGAATATTCGCCACACCCATCCCGGTATGGTACTGCAGGAAGTGTTCTCATACGATGGTACCAAAGGAGTCAGACTTACCTGTCGACCCAAGGCAAGGAAAGGCACCTTTCGAAAAATGCACTAAGTGTGGAAGCGTCGAATTCATGGGTGAAACGGACGTGTTGGATACGTGGATGGACTCGTCAATCACCGCTCCCGTGCACGCAGGTTGGCCAGATGAGAGTGAGAAGTTCCAGAGACTCTTCCCCGCCAGCCTCCAACCGAATGGGCTTGACATCGTTAGAACGTGGGACTACTACCTGCTCGTCAGAAGCCTTGCCCTCTTCGGAAAGCCTCCGTACAAGACTCTACTCATTAACGGGATGGTCCGAGGAACCGACGGACGCATGATGCACAAGTCCTACGGCAACTATGTCGAATCAGGCGAGGCTATGACAAAGTATGGTGCCGACCCACTGCGGCAATGGGCGGCTGCCGGAGGGTCGACCGGCTCGGATATACCGTTTCGGTGGACGGAAATGGACCACGGCAAAAAGTTCCTCACAAAGCTCTGGAACATCGCCCGATACATTATCACCTCTACTCCTCAAGTTCCCGTTGAGAGGACGAGGGATCAGCTTCCATTATTGGACAGATGGCTCCTTAGCTGCCTCCAGAATCTGATCGAGAGGGTAACAGAGCATTTTGAGAATCGGGACTTCAACCTAGCTCTTGAAGCAGTGCGAGACTATGCATGGCACGCTCTTGCGGACGACTACCTTGAAACTGTAAAACACAGATTGACCCAGGACGCAAACGATGAGGACCGAGAGAACGCGCAGTTCTGCTTGCACCAAAGTCTCTTGGCCATCTGCAAGCTTCTCGCGCCCATATGTCCTCACGTAGCCGATGCGATATTCCAAGAAATGCCAAAGCCCAGCGACGAGCCTCAGAGCGTCCACACCTCAACATGGCCCAGCCCAAATAAGCAGTGGACGTTTGAAGGCGCGCTACCCGACGGGAAGACTCTGATCGGCGCGATTGCCCTTTCGAGACGAAAGAAGGCGGAAAACGGGATCTCCCTCAAGACCCCGATAAAGACACTCAGGATATCAGGAACCCTTGAGCAGCTGAAGGTCCTGAGGGAGAACCAAGAGGTCATCCTAAGGACGATCAAAGCCGATACACTAGACCTTAGCGAATCATCGAGCCTCGTTGTTGACATATCTCAATAGGAACCCGAAACAACTCGATCCGAAAAACGACCCGCGAATCAAGCCGGATTACAACAACCGGCAACGTCGAAAATCGAGGTTATGTCGGCCGTCTTACGGTAAACTCTTAATACAAAACACCGAAGCTACAGCTCAAATCGAGTTTGGACCGAGTCGCTGAGTGTATATGAGGAGAGTTTTTCGGGCGATCTCACAGCAGTACTATTGCGCTCGTTTGGGCTTGAATGAATAAACACAAGAAAAAGGAGGAAAGAAAAATGTCGGAAGAGGAAGGAGAGGAAAGCTACGAGGGAGCACAGCGAGAGGGCGAGGGGGAGGAACGAGACCAACAAACCCAAGAAACGTTTCGGCAGGGCTACGGAAGCGGAAGACGAAGAGCCGCCGGTGGTTATGGCACGCGAGAGAGGAGGTACGGAGGGCGACGCGGCGGCGAATACGGAGGAGAACAACGAGGTTTCGGCCGAAACCGCGATAGAGAGAGAGATCATGGACCTGTACCCGTCGAAGAGGGACAAGAACTCACTCTGACCATCGACGCCCTAGGAAGACATGGTGACGGAATAGCACGCCTTAACAACTTCGTGATATTTGTGCCGGGAGGAAAGGCGGGCGAGCAGGTAAAAATCAGGATTACCACAGTTCGAGGCAGCTTCGCTACGGGCGAAATAGTTAGCTAAGAAATAAGAGGTGAAAATATGCGAATAGGCGAACTCAAACCCGGAATGAAAAGAGTCGATGTCAGAGGGAAGATTGTCGACGTTGAAAATCCGCGGGACGTTCAGACGAAGTTCGGTCCAGGACAGGTGGCAACTGCCACACTACAAGACGAATCCGGAAGTGTCAAGGTGACACTTTGGAACGAGAACATCAACAAAGTCAGCGTTAACGACACAATACAGATCGAAAACGGTTACGTTGACAGTTTCAGGGGACAGCTTCAACTGAACGTCGGAAGATACGGCAAGATACTCGTCAACCCCACGGCGCCAGAACCCGGGATTCAGCAGTAAGAGTCCCTTCACTTGGCTCTCGCTCGCGACAGAACTAAAGGCGAGTGTCCAAGCCCACTGCCATCTCAACACCACCCTCTTATGGCACAGTTTTCCTGAACTGGTCCAAATGGCTTCTTCCCGCTCACCAGATCCCCGGACAAGCACATAGTTTCAATGAGTGGGCAAGAACGCGCTGGTTAGCCACCCAGTAATCACAAACAGGTCACTCCTTGCTCCGGTCGCACGATGACGGCCCTGCCCGTCACTACTCTCTGAAATCGACGACCTTCGAGGTTGTGTCGCTGGATGTGTCAGGCGAGCCAGTCTCTCCAGCCATTCCGAGAGTGTATCTGGAGAGAACCGATTTTCTCTGATCTTTCTCGACTTGAGCGACAACTTCTATGAACCCTTCCAGTCGCGTGCCCGCAATCTTCTTCTTGAGGAGTTGGTCGACTTGGAATATGCCAGACTCGTTGTACATGCTGATTTCAACGACAACTGGCTTGCGCGTCGACCTCCGTATCTTTACATCACGGATAGACATCGCAGAAAGAGCGTGAATGTCTTTCTTGCCTGCAGTGAACGGAATCCTGGCACGGCCTTCCTTCATGTCTAGCGCGTCAGCGACTCGCACAACCCCCGCTTCAAGGGTGAACTGGGGGATTTCCGACTCGTGTGAGTAGATTGTGTGTAGTGTCTCAGCGGTAATTATGGCACGCTCTCGGTCTGGGTAGATTCCGGTCAGAAGCGAGGGTATGATCTGCGAGGCAAGCGAAACGCTCAGGATGTGGTGATTCTCCCGGTGGGCTATCATTCCTAGGTCGTGTAGGACTGCTCCAAGAAAAACGACTACCTCGGCATCGTCGTTCGTCATCTTATGGTCCGTGACTATGCTAGGCTCGACTTTGGCATCCAGAAGGTTACGCAGGATCTTGAGCGCAATGTTTGCCACGATTGCGAAGTGGACCCTTCCATGGTCCGAGAGCCCAAGTCGGCGAACCGCGTTGACGTTAATACAATCCCACAGACTCTGCAGATACTCGTCATTGTTGACGCGTTCCAGGACTGCCTTGAGTTTCAGATTGTCATTGTATGGTAGGTTGATCATGATTGGAACCCAGAGCGCTTGGTGTGAAGGTGTCAACAAAAGCAGCGGAGGTTGAAAAGGATTCTGCGATTTCTCGTACGCGTATCAGAAGGGGCCGGCACTAAACCTTTCATTTCTCCCAGAAATGTGTGTCCTTGACCAAGCGTGAAATCCCAAGAGTTTCAGGATATCGACTATTCCATAGAACATCAGACAGCCCAGATAGTTATGAACCGCCCGAGCGTTTTGAACGCGCTTTCCCAGCGAATGTTCAGGGATCTCGCTCGAGCCTTCCGTCAGGCGCGCCTCGATGAATCTGTCAATTTCGTTTCTTTGACCGGTGCAGGCAGGGCATTCTCGGCAGGTCTTGATATCGTGCAGGTTGCAGGCCTGAAAAAGAGGATGGATGCTCGAAGATTCGTCTTTCGGCTCGTTAAGCCGTTCTGGGATAATTTCCTCCACTGCGACAAGCCCATAGTCTCACTGGTGAACGGTCCGGCGTACGGTGCGGGAGCCGAGATCGCTCTGTTCTCCGACTTCGTCATAGCATCTGAAAATGCGGTGTTCGCTTTCTCCGGGGGGCGTGTCGGCGCTTTGTGCTGCATCTCAGGTATTCTGGGGCAACTAACGCTGAACGGTAGGAGGGTCGCGGAGATGAATATGACCGGACACTCTCTGACGGCTCAAGAAGCGGTGAAAGAGGGCATGGTCAACTATGTCGTTTCTGAGGGCTCTCTTCGGGACAAATTTGCGACCCTAAGAGATGAAATAATGAGAGTATCGCCAGACTCTAATGCGAGTTTCAAGCGAATCCAGAGGAGCTTGGTTCCAAAGTACGCATACGCGCGAGCGTACAATGAATTGTTCAGGACACTCACAACCGATAATTTCATCAGAGGTGTTGATGCATTTGTCGCGAAAAAGCCGCCGCAATACTTTCCGCGTACTAGGACTTGAGTTTGTACACGGCGGGTAAACAAGGGCTTAACAACAGGGAATCCATCCTATTCTGTTCGAGAGGAATAGTAAGGTTTGAGAGGGAGAAACTGGAAGGGCAGAAGTGTCAGAACAGAAGTGAAGACGCTTGAGTGTCCTCGATGCCACGAACACGTCCGCCTCGACAGATACACCGCGCACATCACCTCGTGTCCACAGCCCGTAGCTCCCGCTAGCGCCCCTGCAAGCGCCTGAATTCAGGCCTTATGTTGTTGGAAACAAGAGCAGCCTAGCGTACGTCTACCCTTTCGCTACTCCGATGGGGACCATCCGCACAACTTTCGTTCCGATCCCAAGCTGATGGCTGACCTCCGCAACCCTATCGACATCCTTGTAAGCGTCGGGTGCTTCTTCCGCAACGACTTCCAATGCGGCCGCCTTGATTACTATGCCACGCGCCTCGAGGGATTTCTTCAGGTCGGCGCCCCGCCATTTTCGTTTTGCGGCGGACCTACTCATGAATCGTCCCGCGCCGTGAGCTGTCGTCCCGAAGCTGAGCTCCATTGATTTTGGTGCTCCCACTAGGACCCAGCTGCTGGTCCCCATGCTGCCTGGAATCAACACGGGTTGCCCTATGTCTCGATATTCCTTTGGGACGTCGGGATGCCCGGGCGGGAATGCTCGAGTCGCTCCTTTTCGATGGACGATGACTTTCTTCATCCCTCCCTCCACTTTATGCTGTTCGACCTTGGCGATGTTGTGGCACACGTCATAGACAATTTTCATATCCAGTTGGTCCGGAGACTTTCCGAATACTTTCTCGAATGCCTGTCTGGACCAATGAGTAATCATCTGTCGGTTGACCCAGGCAAAATTCGCCGCAGCTGACATTGCAGGGAGATACTCTTCGGCCTCGGGACTTTTCGAAGGACAGGCAGCAAGCTCTCGGTCAGGAAGGTTGATGTTGTATTTCCTTACAGCTCGTTCCATCACTCGCAGATAATCACTACAAGTTTGATGACCATAGCCACGGCTTCCGGTATGGATCAGAACGAGGATTTGTCCTGGTTTTGTAATCCCAAACCTTTCCGCGACTGGTTCGTCAAAGATGCGCTCAGCTTTCTCAATCTCAATGAAGTGATTGCCGCTTCCAAGGCTGCCTAGTTGCGACGCCCCACGAGACTTGGCGTTGTTGGATACCCTAGAGGCGTCAGCAGCCTCGAGACATCCTCCTTCCTCGATTGTCTTTGGGTCGTCCGGCCAACCGTATCCCTTGTCAACGGCCCATTCAACGCCATCTGTCACGACCTTGTCGAGTTCAGAGGTTGAGAGTCGGATTTGGCCTTTGCTTCCCAAGCCAGATGGAATTAGGTCGAAGATAGTGTCGACCAGTTTTGCGAGTTGGGGCCGTACTTCTTCCTCGGATAGATTTGTTCTGATCAACCTGACTCCGCAGTTTATGTCATATCCGACTCCGCCTGGGCTGATCAAGCCCTCGTCGAAGTCAGTCGCCGCAACGCCTCCTATTGGGAATCCGTATCCCTCATGACCATCGGGCATGGTAATGCTATACTTGTAAATGCCATCTAAGTGGGCCACGTTTACGCACTGTTGGATGGTCATGTCAGTCTTCATCTTCGCCACTAACTCATCGTCAGCGTAGATTCGCGCGGGAACCTTCATTCCTCGGCTGTAGGTAGGAGAGACTTCCCATGTGTAGGGCGCAACCTTCTCCAATGGTATCTGCAAACTAGAACGGCCTGCCGGGCGCTGTTCAAGACTTGTCAACCGCGGTTTCCTTCCTTCTTGTTAAGGCAAGGTAGGGGCCCTCTATAAGCCTCGTTTGCAGATTCTGAGCTACTGTCCTGCTTACAGGTCTAACAAAAATCGTACCTCGGCATGTTCTTGGTCGCTTTCGATTGACATCTGGTGATAGGTTATTCCCTTGACGCCTACTTTTCTTCCATGCCTCCCCTGATCATAAGGTTCGCCGAGAATGGATGCTTCAAGGTGAAATCCGGAGTCTTCTTTGAGGATTGAATGAACGTCAAACTTACCGAAGACTTTGTTCTCAAGTTCAAATTTCAGCAACAAAGCTTCCAGCCAGTTGTAAAGTAGTTCCAATTTGTCGTGTCCATCCGCCTTAACTTCCTCGTTCTTCAAGGGTCGAATCAAATTTGTGTGAACCATAGTCTCGAAAAGAGCGATCCCCGACTGGGCGAACGCGAGTTCGAGGCTAGGTCCCCAAGCCTCGATAAAGGCGTCCGTGGTATGGTCGAGAAATCGAAAACCTCCCCTTGCATTAGTTGGCAGCCTTTTCCGCGCCTCACTTACCGGTCGACAAATGTACTGGAACCGTTTATTAGGTCAACAAAGAAGTGCGAGAACGCCCCCGCGACTGACGATGCCTAAAGTGGCGGGGCTTCGAGGTGCCGGGATGGCTGAGCGGTTAAAGCGACGGCCTTGAGATCCCGATTGGAATCAAAAGAGAGCCAGAAAGTGGAAAAGACACGATAGCCGTTGGGCCTTTGGCCCTCGTGGGTTCGAATCCCACTCCCGGCGCCACCTTTCGAAAGCGTTTGGCCTGAAGGATCCCTTAGGTTACTCTCTGTCGATACTGTTTGATCATTGGAGTCGGCGTAGGGTCAATATTATTGAGATATGCAAGGTAGATGGAAACATAATCGAGAAAGAAAATCGGTGCCATGAGCCTACCCAACTTGGAATAAGAGGTGACCCTGACCTCATGAGCGGTTCTATTGGAACCTAAGATCGTCCTACGAAAGCTATCCAGCATTTTGCGCTCCCATGATGATTCTTGCGTGTCACGGACGAAAACCGGTAGGAGGTCATTGTTTCGGTTAGACCATGCCTCGACTTCGTTGTGCCCGGCCTCAGGCAAGAGATCATATCTGGCAGGCACCTTGGTATTTTCGTTCAACTGGTTCTTGAATCTGCGCGCGACACTCGACAGTTGTTGAAGAGCATAGATTGCCGTTGAGCGTCCTCTCAGAGAGAGTGCGAATTGCTTGGCCGGGTTGGATCTCAAATGTCTTACCGTCTCGTAGGCGGGCCGCAAGCCCTCAATCTCGTTCGCGACTTGGTGAATTTCTGTGGTTATCTTTCTCGCCAATCTAGCCTCTTCAAAGACTATGGCGCAGGCGGCTACCATTTGATGCAGAGCGGCTCTGGGCGCAACAGTCGGCCGGACAGCGAGATAGGGTTCGTTACGGAGGGCGCAAAGCCTGGCCAGGCTGCCGCCCGTCCCGATTCCGACTCTACTGCATCCTCGCAACCCGGCAGCACGATAAAGGCCAAGCGTTTCGAATGTCTCGCCTGAATAACTCAGCGCGATAAAGAGAGTTCTGTTGTCCACGAACCTCGGGAGACTTCTGTTCCTGACTACGACAATGGGTATTTCTAGTCTCCCTGAGAGCCAGTTTACGATTACATCTCCAGCGATGGCCGAGCCACCCATGCCGCCAACAACCACTTTTTCGATTTGATGTGGTCGGAAGCCCGAGAATGGTTCACTCTCAAGGACTCGGCTTGCTAGGGGATTGCGAAGCAATTCTGAGGACCCGGTGAGTGCTCCGATCATGTTTGAGGGGTCGATGCGGGGGACTAGGGACGGGTCGTCAAGGAGGCTCGCCGTCTTACTCTTTGTCAATGATCGAACTTTTCGAATATCCAAGGCCAGAATGTAAGCGTTAGTCGGGCTGTCGAGTTAGAGTGCTGTTGACTCCTGTCAGCTCATGAGAACTGATATCTCCCACAATAATCAGGTTGCTAGAGCTATGGAAAATCAGGCTGTGAGGCCAGCTCACTCAGCAAGGAAATTGGCGGTAGCATTGCCGGGGAGCCTCACGAAGGATATTCCGCACCTACGAGAAAAAACTGCAAGGGTGGGGACAATTGCTCGGGCTTTGGCGATCTTTGGCGTCGACCGAGTGGTAATTTATCGGGACGAACCGTCGGCCAAAGGATGGCAGGAGGCCGCTCTTCTCGAGAAGATACTTCGCTTCCAAGAAACGCCGCAGTACCTCAGACGTCATGTGTTCAAGCTCGACCCGGACTTGCAGTACGCGGGCACACTTCCTCCCCTTAGGATCCCCAGTCATCCAGACAGAGAAGAGCCAGCAATCGGACTGGTCAGGGATGCGATTGTATTGTCAAAAGATGGGTCGGGTTCAAGAGTAGAGGCCGGGTTCAGACAGTTAGTCTCGGTGCGCGAAGATTTTCGGGTGAACCAGCGTATTACAGTTAGACTGAGCAGAGTTGGACCCGATCTGCAAGCAGAGGCTGTTGACGCTCGCGGGTTACGTATATATTGGGGTTTTAGAGTCCAGCGGGAAGACGCCAGCCTTTCGAACATCGTTGGAAGAATGGGACAAGACTTGACTCTCAGTACCTCGCGGGACGGGGCAGATGTGCGAGTGGTGGTTGCGGACTTGCGAGAAAAATGGCAAGCATCACATAAACCCCTAGTCTTGTTCGGGTCACCGGAAAGAGGAATCGAGGAGATCCTCTCAGACACTAATAGTAGTGTTGAGAAAGTTGCAGACTTTAACCTGAACATGGTTCCGGGTCAGAGTGTTGAGACAGTACGGACTGAAGAAGCACTCATGATAAGCCTCTCAGTCCTTAGGATATTGGAGAAAAACTGAGCGATGGGGCACAGAAAATGGAGCGCACCAAGGCGCGGCTCACTCGCATACTTACCACGAGGACGAGCCGCTCAGTGGACTCCGAGAATAAGATACTGGCCCGATTACGACGGAGCACCAAGGCTCTTAGCGTTTGCAGGATTCAAAGCTGGCACGACTCATGCCACTGCCACTGACAACCGTCAGGGGTCGCTGACCTTCGGCAAGGAGGTCGCATTTCCCGTCACGGTTGTAGAGACGCCACCGCTGACTATTGTGGGAGTCCGATTTTATGAAAAATGGAATGGGTCTCTCCGGACTTTGGGCGAGGTCTGGACGCCTGAGCCATCAAAGGATCTTGGGCGGACCATCAAGGTTCCTGAAAAATTCGACTCAGAACGTGCATGGCAGAAAATTACGAGTGCGAGCGCCCGGGTCGCAGAGGTCCGAGCGATAACCGCAAGCCAGCCAAGGCTTGCAAGGACTGGCCAGAAGAAACCTGACCTCTTAGAGGTCAAGATTGCCGGTGGAACAAAAGAGCAACAGACGGAATTTGCAAAGGGTCTCATTGGGAAAGAAGTCAAACTGGCCGACGTATTCAAGGAGGGTGGCCAGGTCGACGTTATCGGCGTCACGAAAGGAAAGGGGATCCAGGGACCAGTCAAACGATTCGGGATAAAGAAGCTCAAGCACAAGTCAAGGAAAACTGTCCGCGGCGTTGGCTCTATAGGCCCATGGCATCCACACTTTGTCATGTACTCCGTTCCTAGAGCGGGACAGATGGGCTTCCATCAAAGGACAGAATACAACAAGCAAATCCTACAGATCGGCATGGGCGATAACGGCGGCCAGGTCACGCCCAAAGGAGGCTTCCTAAGATATGGCCCTATCAAGACAGACTTTGCATTGCTGCGAGGAACCATCCCGGGTCCCGCTCGAAGAATGGTAGCCATCCGAATTCCTGCACGCGGAGACATCGAGGGAGAACCACCCAAGATAGAATCACTGAGCCTCGGGTCAAAGCAAGGAGCCTAACATCGCATGAGCTCACCTCGGACCGTCAAAATCATTGGGAAGGAGGGGAAGGAAACGGGGGACGTTGACCTGCCTGAAGTCTTCAACACACCCGTCCGTTATGATGTCATCAGCAGAGCCGTAATCGCTCAGCAATCTAAGAGTTTCCAACCACAAGGACGCAACAGAATGGCAGGGAAGAGAACAACCGCCGAGTCCTTCGGGGTAGGACGAGCTCTGTCGAGAGTTCCTCGAATTAGCGAACCTCCCCTTTCAGGAGAAGGCGCGTTTGCCCCGGGAACCGTGGGAGGACGCCTGGCGTTCCCGCCGACACCGCTAAAGAAAATCGTCAAAATGGTCAACCGCAAGGAGCGAAGGTTGGCGCTACGGTCCGCGATCGCGGTTACTGCCAAGAAGGATCTAGTGAAAAAGAGGGGGCATCGATTCGACGAGTCTCTCGAGTTTCCCGTCGTCGTTTCGAATGAGGTGGAACACTATTCGAGAGCCTCCCAAGCAAAATCATTGCTCTCGACGCTCGGTGTCTGGGATGATGTCGAGAAGGTTCAAGACACCGCCAAGGTTAGGAACCACAAGAAGAAATTCCGGGTCGGGCCTTTGGTTGTCGTGAGCGATTCTCGAGGTGCTCAGAGAGCTTTCGGGAACATTCCAGGCGTGGACGTGGTCCGAGTGAAAGACTTGAGCGTTGAGGACCTTGCGCCCGGAACTCTTCCAGGACGCTTGACGATGTGGACGGAGGATGCGATAAGAGAGCTCGGCTCTCGGAGTTGGTAGAATACTCAATGGCTAGACTCGAACCCGAAGAAGTCATCGCATATCCAGTAATGTCAGAGGATACTGTAAAACTGATAGAAGCAGAGAACAAGATCGCTTTCATTGTCAACGTGAGAGCCAACAAGTTTGATGTCCTGAGAGCAGTGGAGGAACTGTACCAGGTCAAAGTGTCCAAGGTACATACTCTGACGGGACCGGATGGAAGAAAAAAGGCGTATGTCAAGTTCAGTCCAGAATCCAAGGCGTCCGACCTAGCTGTCAAACTTGGAATACTATAGGATGATTATTGGTAGAGCGTAGATGGGCAAGAATATTCTCGTACAGAGGCGTGGGCGTGGCACGCAGCAATTCCGTGCGCCAACGCACAGGAGAATTGCTGCGGTCGGCTATCGGATGGCGAATGGTGGGGGCGAGGGGTTCGTCCGAGACCTGATGCATGAGGCCGCTCGGGGAGCGCCGCTTGCTTTGTTCAAGATGAACGAGGGACCGGAGTTCTATTCGACAGCGCCGGAGGGGCTTTGGGTTGGGCAACGGATTGTTGTTGGCGATGAGGCGCCCACAGAGACGGGGAACGTAAAACCTCTGGGTAGAATACCGGAAGGAACGATGATTTGTAACTTGGAGGTCAGACCTGGCGACGGCGGCCGTATGGTACGCTCATCAGGTGGATACGCGCTCGTCGTCGCTCACACTCCACAGGGAACAGAGCTGAGAATGCCTTCTGGCAAGTCCATTTACATGGACGACCGTTGCCGGGCGATGGTCGGCGTTGTTGCGGGTTCTGGACGAACGGAAAAGCCGTTCTTGAAGGCAGGGCCAAAGTTCTTCCTTCAACAGTCCCGAGGCAGAAAATGGCCTGTGGTCAAGGGACAAGCAATGATCGCAGCCTCGCACCCGCATGGAGGCGGACGCCACAAGCACGCGGGCAAGCCAACCACGGTTGGAAGGTGGACGTCGCCCGGACGGAAGGTCGGGAACATAGCTGCTCGGCAGACGGGAAGGGCCAAGCGGAAGGTCCGCTAGTCGGAGAAGGTTAATAGTACCAACCTAGAGTAGCAAAATGCCAGAGTAGACAAGGATGCCCCGAGTCTTCACCTATCGCGGACATTCGGTGGATGAGCTACGGCAGATGAGCATGGACGAGTTCATCAAACTCCTGCCGTCAAGGCAACGTAGGAGTCTGACGAAGGGGCTGACAAACGAGCAGCGGACCTTTCTAGAACACGTGAGAGCCGCGCGCAAACAGAACGGCGGTAAAGACGGCAAGCCGGCGCCGGTCAAGACTCACTGCCGCGACATGATCATCATCCCAGAAATGATCGGTCTGACGTTGCACTTGCACAGTGGCAAGTCGTACGAGGCCTTGGAGGTCAAACCAGAAATGATCGGACACTATATCGGCGAACTGGTCATCACTAACCAGAAAGTGGTTCACGGCACGCCTGGAATCGGCGCATCAAGGTCCAGCATGTATGTTCCTCTGAAGTAGACCTAGGAAAGAAAAGGCCCGGCAGTCGAAAATACCTGCGCAGAACTTTTAGGCTTGCCGAATAGAGTGGGTTCTGGGGCTTAAACGCCCGCCTCGAGAGAGCCGGGCTGAGAGAAGATGTTCGTCTTCACGGTGAGGCTTAGGGTGTTAGTGACGCGGGCAACAGCCCCGATTTGGATTTTTGGGTAATCTCGTCAAGGCTTTTAGCGAGAGTACTTCTAAACGACAGTCATCATAGGGTCAGAGAAACTGGAAGTTGTCTGAAGTGGAAAGTCGAGCGCGGCTCGCAACTCAGGGCACTGTTGAGACAATCCAGGAGTCTGAGCTGCGTTCTCTGCTCGAGTCGAAAAAGAATCCTCGCGCCTATTGGGGTTTCGAGTGCTCAGGGATGATGCATCTTGGGTTCGGCTTGATTTGCGGAGACAAGATATTGGACATGTTACAGGCAGGCTTCGAGTTCATCATATTCCTGGCAGACTGGCATTCCGTGATCAACAACAAGCTGGGCGGCGACTTGGACAAGATCAGAACAGCAGGCGAATACTTCAAGCACTGTTTTACCGCGCTCGGAATTACTGCTGAGAAGGGACTGCTGAGTTACAAGTGGGCCTCAGAGTTGGCTGAGCGGCCGGCTTACTGGGAACGCGTTATCCGCGTCGGAAGAGCCACTTCCGCCCAGCGGGTAATGCGTGCTTTGCCGATTTTGGGACGCGAGATGGACATGTCAGACACAGATGCGGCCGCGTTGCTGTACCCGCTGATGCAGGCAGCAGATATTTTCGAGATGAAACTGGACGTTGCCTGCGCCGGGATAGACCAGAGGAAGGCACACGTCTTGGCTCGGGAGGTCGGGGACCGGTTGGGCTGGGGTAAGCCAGTCTGTATTCACACGCCGTTGTTAATGGGGCTCGGGGGAATCGTCCAGGCTGAAGGAGGCGGTTATGATGAGGACCCGAAGCTGAGCCGGATCATTGCATCGAAAATGTCAAAGAGCAAGCCCGAAAACAACATTCTCATTCACGATTCTCCCGCTGAGATTGCTGACAAGCTTCGGCAAGCCTACTGCCCGCCGAAGATTCTGGAGGGAAACCCGGTTTTGCAATACTACAAGTCGGTCATCTTTCCAAAGTTCAGCGACGTTGTGATAGAGCGTAGCGCGAAGTACGGTGGAAATTTGGCTTTCAGGACTTATCAAGGCCTGGAAAAGTCGTTTCTGGAAGGTAGTGTTCATCCTCAAGACCTAAAGTCGAACTTGGCTCGGTTGCTGGCTGAGCGGTTGAAGCCGGTACGCGATTACTTCGAGAAGCATCCGGACCCTCTAGAAGCGATGCGGAAGATTGAAAGAACGCTCCGCGCGAAAACATAGAGCAGCATGGCTTACAGTAGTCATAGCTCTCGTGCAGGCCCGAGGGGGCGTAGTGGCCCGCGACGCTCGTTCTACACGCGAAAGCTGGAGGAAGCAGAGCGATTGTTCGAGGGCCTAAGAGAGATGTCGGCCAGAGGCGTTCCGATAATCGTGGAAGGAAGGATGGACGAGCAAGCATTGCGAAAGTTGGACATTAATGGAAAAGTGTACTGCCTCAAGGCGCACGGCGAATCGAAGCTCAGCTTCGTGGACAAGCTGGGTACGACCGAGGATGAGGTCATCCTACTCACCGATTTTGACCGCGAAGGCGCGGAGTTGCGGTCGTGGTTGTACGCGGAGCTTTCGCGTAGACGGATAAGAGCTGAGGACAAGTTCTGGAGGAGGATTCGGGCCCTGGTAAAGTCTGAGGCGCACGCTGTAGAGGAGCTGCCTAGCTTTCTCCGGACCGTCCGGCTTAGGTCTCTGGCCTTGAAGTGATAATGTTAGAGTCGGTCGACGCGCTTGACTCCGCAGCCCTTGCAGAGCGTGATGACCCAGGCACCGAACACATCGTACCTATGACTTGTTTCATGTTCCGTTGCTCTGTTGCAGGACCAGCACCAGAGCATCTCGAGAAGGCCCAATGATGGATTGTCGAGTGAAGCCCTGCGCTTCGAAGATTATCGTCCGGAGATTCGGATGAATAGCATTGACATGAAACTGTCATTATGGGCCGGCGATGGCCTGCAAAGCGATAAATCCGCAACGCTTGGTGGTAGGTTGTTTCTAGGGTCCTTAAGCTTGAGGCGTGGGAAGGTAGAGATGATTAGGGGAATCCTAGAGGCTGCACGCCGAGGGGCTACTAAGACAGAGATCGTCTACAAGTCCAACTTGAACTTCAGAATAGTCGACCAGTGCCTAGCGGGACTGTTGAAGGCGGGCTACATGGCTGTGCGGAAGTCTCGGGAGGGCAAGGCATTGTTCTACACGACCGAGAAGGGATTGTTGTTCTCGGGAGAGCTGACGAGGCTGAGCAAGGCGGTCAGCGAGCTTCTCGACCCAGGTCAGCAGGCGGACACTGCGGCTTTGGCGCCGACGGCCAGGAGTATTGTCTAAGGCCCGGGCTCGCTGTAGATATTTTCGTGCAGGGGGATGAGCCACGTCAGTTTTCGCGTGGCTTCTGTCCGTCTGATTTGTTCGGACTCGGGCCCGGGAAATTCTTGCCAGGGGGGTGTGCTAGAAAGAATTCTTGTTTTTCTACCGTTTTTTCAGTTTCAGCCATCTCAAGTTTCCTCATGGTTGAAAGAAGATCTTAGTTTCGCTTTACAGGATGA
>JACXTT010004842.1_pt1 | contig 19845 bp, 9 predicted proteins | sample 9270951 | NCBI WGS metagenome assembly JACXTT01 (sample SAMN15532306, study PRJNA645909) | rock metagenome | isolation source: weathered quartz diorite | place: Puerto Rico | collected 2017-06-21 | reverse complement strand
ATGTTAGATGCGCGTGCCGGATCTCCTCCGACTGCAGTTGAACTATTACGACGACACGTCAAGGATGGCTCACTGGAAGGCCTCGATGCCCTGCTTCGCGATTGGGAGCATTGGTCCGCGGAATTGCTGGAGAGTCACCTTTCGTATCCGGTCCTCGCGTACTTCCGGTCGCAGCACGATAATCAATCCTGGCTCGGGGCGCTGACGACAATACTCGATGCCAGCGCGATTGTTATGGCCGTCATTAAAGATCGTCCGGCCAGCCAGGCGAGCCTCACATTCGCGATGGCGCGCCATACGGTGGTCGACCTAAGCCAGGTTTTCAGTACGCGTCCCGATCTTGACAGCGTCAAGAGACTCGATGCCGCAGAGCTCGCGCGTCTGCACGCGCATCTTCAATCGTCGGGTCTTGGTACAAACGATCCTGAAGGCCATCGCCTCGAGCGCTTGAGGCGAATGTACGAACCCTACGTCGAAGCGCTTGCCGGATATTTGCGGATGGAAGTCCCACCATGGATTCCCGCCACTTCACAAAAAGACAATTGGCAAACGACGGCTTGGAAATCCGACCGGTGAATGCAGACGTCTGACGGAAATGAGACATATTCCCCTCCTCATGAGGAGGGGTGCCTGCGCTACTGAGAAAATGACGCGAAGCCTCCTTAGCGAGCGCAGGCGGAGTGGTCGCTCACAACGAACCTGGTGTGTGGGCCACCACCCCGTCCGCTCCCAATAAGGTTGCAGCGCGATATTTTCTTGAAGTCGCGGCCACCCCTCCTCACGAGGAGGGGATTAAGCCGCATTCGAAACACCGGCAAAACTCAAACTGAAGGTGTTGCTTTTCGCGCCCTCATCCGATACTAGGCGGGTGAAGAAGGATTCTTCGACATTTCGATTCGCCGTCAGGTCCTTACGGCACCGCAATTATCGCCTCTTCTTTATTGGCCAAAGCATTTCACTGATAGGCGGGTGGATGACCCAAGTTGCCGCCAGCTGGTTGATCTATCGGCTGACCGGCTCGGCCTGGTTGCTCGGCTTACTGGGTTTCTCCGGCCAAGTACCTGCATTACTTCTCGCTCCGTTCGCGGGCGTTTGGGCGGATCGGTGGAATCGGCATCGGACCTTGAAGATAACGCAGACGCTTTCGATGCTCCAATCGTTTGCGCTTGCGGCGGTGGTATTAACGGGGCATGGCAATGTGTATAACGTCGTCCTGCTGACAATGTTCCAGGGCGTTGTGAATGCCATCGATATGCCGGCGCGCCAGGCATTCCTTGTCGAGATGGTTACAGCTCGTGCGGATTTGACGAATGCCATTGCGTTGAATTCTTCAATGGTCAATGGTGCGCGCCTCATCGGCCCGTCTATTGCCGGAATCGTCGTTGCCGCTGCCGGCGAGGGCTACTGTTTTTTGATTGATGGATTCAGCTACCTTGCGGTCATTGCATCGCTTTTCATGATGACCTGCGCGGCCAACCTCTCATGCGCTGCTCGAAAAAACATCTGGGCAGAATTGAAAGATGGCCTCAGCTACATCCGTCACTTCAGCCCGATTCGTTCCATTCTCATGTTGCTCATCTCCGTTAGCCTTGTGGGTATTCCTTACTCCGTGCTCATGCCCGTCTTTGCAAGCGATGTGCTGCACGGTGGGCCGCACACACTCGGATTCTTGACGGCGGCAGCGGGTCTCGGAGCTCTGATCAGCGCGATCATGCTCGCGACGCGGCGGACAATCCTCGGACTGCAGAAGCTCATCGCAACCTCGGCGTTCATTTTCGGCGCGGGTTTGATCACGTTTGGGATGTCGCGTTGGCTTTGGCTTTCGATGCCGCTCATTTTGATCGTCGGCTTTTCCATGATGCAACAGGTGTCCGCCAGCGCCACGATCATGCAGACCATCGTGGAGGAAGATAAGCGTGGAAGGGTGATGAGTTTTTATACCCTCGCCTTTATCGGCGTCGCGCCATTCGGCAGTTTGATCGCGGGTTTCGGGGCGAGCAAGATTGGTGCTCCGTACACAGTCGTTGTTGGCGGCATCCTTTGTATGGTGGCGGCGTTCGGATTTTCACGCCGTCTGGAACGAATTCGAAAAGTGACCCAGCCTATCTACATTCGGCTCGGGATCTTGCCTGAACTGACGCCCCCTGAGTAAGGTCTGTGGGCGCTTTACGGGCATGTTGCCCAACACAGCTCGCGAAGCGAGCGGCACAATTCTAGCCACGCGCGTCAGCGCGTGGTCCAAAATGCCAACGAAATCCAGTCCCGTGAGGGACGGCACAACGCGCGAACTCGTGCTGTGTCGTCCCTACGGGACTGGTCCTGCTATCTTGGATCGATTCCACGGGCTGACGCCCGTGGCTAAAATTGTCCAGCCGCTACGCGGCTGCGTTGGGCAACAGGCCCGTAAAGCCCGCGCCTACACCTGCGCCGTTCTGGTTAGCGAAGTATGTAGTGAATTTAAGGTACCGGCTGGAATCCCGAAGCGTCGGCGAGCTGCTGCAACGTCATCACCTCTTCGATAGGTTTTCCGTTGATCACCCAGGTTGGATAGCTCTTCACTCCGGCATTCTTGCATTCCGTGGATTCGGGTGTGCCCTGGCCGTTTGGACTGCATTCAATGTAAGGGAGCCGGTTGGCCGATGCTCCGAAGTAGGATTTTTGCTGTTGGCAGTGCGGGCACCAATAGGCTCCGTACATTTTTGCACCGCTTTGTGTGAGATGGATTGCGAGGGCGTGCGCCATCGGGTCTTCGGCCGCCGGTGGTTCGCCCAATACGCCGGTGTAATTAAGGTGAAGAATGAGCACGCCTGCCGCCGCTACGGGTGCTGTCTTCGCGAGCCATGAGCCCCACGAAAAACTCTTCATTGACTCAGGACGTTGCCATGTCACGAGGACGAAGATACTCGTCATGAGCGTGAGTGAACTCAGGCAATACGGACACGCGGCATGAAGAATTGTCAACGAGACTGACGTGAGATAGACACTGTAGACCAGACCGAAGAAAGCCACAACCCACGCCGTCCGCCAATGTTTGCCGGCCCTCTTGATCAACGCCGTTCCTGCCAGCGTGGCATACGCAGCCAGTCCCCACAGCGATGTCGGCAAACCTAGAAGTGTCGCCCACCGGCTGGATAAAACAATGTCGCAACTGCTGCCCACCGCGCATCCTTTGACGAGCCCGCCGCGCCACTCCGTCCATGTCAAGTAACTCGCCAGAATGATTCCGATCAGAGCAAGGATCAGGAGTGGCAGATTAGGGGAGGTTCTTAGAGGATCACGCTCGACCGCCAGTCGTCCGGCATCCGGCCGTTCTCGCCGTGCTTTAGCTTTTTTTCCCATCGCAGCATTATGAGCATTTCAGTTAAGCGTGTGAAGTAACTCCCTTCCTAATTTAGGAGGGGAGTCCTCGGGAGCGCAGCGGGGGAGGTCAGGAATTTGTCCGACCTCCCCGGCCGCGCCGAGTCTGAGGTAGCGAGACCGTGTTTGATCGGCGCGGCCGCCCCTCCTCGGAGGAGGGGCGAAAAAAATAGCAGTAACTCTCCTCCTCTATTCGTATCGCAATGCGCGCATCGGGTCCACTTTCGATGCGCGATGCGCGGGAATGAAACCGGCGCCGATTGCGACGAGCGCCAACAAAATAGCAGCGCCAATCAGCACACCCGGATCATGTCCCTTGATTTCGAAAAGGAGTGATTGCGCTGCGCGACCGAGGCCGAGAGCAGCCACGAGGCCGGCGACACCGCCGATGATCGTCATCACGCCGACCTGACGCAAGATCATGCTTCGGACAAGTGCAGGCGCAGCGCCGAGGGCCATCCGTACACCGAATTCACGGGTACGCTGCGCGACGGTGTATGCAAGCACGCCGTAAAGTCCGATAGCGGCGAGCAGCGTTGCAAGGCTGGCAAACAATGCAGACAAGATCGTGACGATCCGATCCGGGGCGACATTGTTCATTACGGTCCGTTCCATCGTCTGAAGTTCTTCGACCGGAAGGTTTCGATCGATTTTTGCGACGACAGGTTGAACGATGGACGACAGCTTAGCGGTTTCCATTGCCCCCCGAACGTAGAAGCCGATACGGCCGATGGATTCATCCTGACGGTACGGCAGGTAAAACACTGGTGGGATCTGCTGTTTGACTTCGCTGTATTTCGAGTTTTGCACTAGTCCGACAATTTCATAGTCGAGATCTCCTGGACCGCTGGAGTCCGGTTTCATCCGCTTTCCAACCGCATCACGACCGAGGTGAAATTTTCTGGCGAACTCTTCATTGACGATGGCGACCTTCGGCGCGCCGACTGCGTCGGAATCCGTGAACTCGCGCCCCGAGATCAACGGAGTTCCCATCGTCCGGAAAAATCCAGGTCCGATGACGTTGTAGCGCGAATTCGAGTCTACATCGGGACCGCGCTGAAAGCCCTGGACACTAACGTCGTTGCCGGAATTGCTGTTGCTGAGCACCGGCACACGCGACGCCGATACGCTCGTCACTCCCGGTTGTGCTCGAAGTTCGGCCTCGAGTTTTTCGAACAAAGCGCGCGATTGCTCCGGTTTGTATCCGTTCAGAGCCGGCGAAAGTCTGAACGTAATCATGTTGTCGATCTTCAATCCCAAGTCCACACGGCTGATGTTGAAGAGACTCCGGGTGAAGAGTCCTGCGGAAACCAGAAGCATCATGGACAGTCCGATCTGAATTGTCGCGAGCGTTACGCGGAAGCGTGCCGCACTTCGGGCGCCGGCCGGCTGGCCGGTTTGGCCTTTGAGCGCGGAGAGCACGTCGGGACGAGTGCTGAGCATCGCCGGAAAAAGACCAAATAGGATTCCTGTGCCGAGCGTCACGACCGCCGCGAAAAGAAGAACGCGAAATTGGAGGTCAAACTTCAGGATCATCATTGCGTTCGCCGGCAGCAGTGACGCAATGAGATCAACGGTCCAACGCGCAACGACAAGTCCTGCGATGCCGCCGAAAATTGCTAGAACACAGGATTCCGTCAGCAATTGCGTGATGAGATGCCGGCGGTTGGCACCGATCGATAATCGAATGGCCATCTCCCCCGTCCGCCCGGCAGCGCGGACCAGGAGCAGATTGGCGATGTTCACACACGCGATCAGAAGGACAAGCGCTGTAACGGCGAGCAACATCGCGAGCGGAGTTTTCGCCTCTTTGTGCATTGAGCTTTGACCTCGCAATCCTTCTTCAAGCAAGACCTGCTTGGCTTTGAACCGCGTCATCCCCTGATCGCTCATACCCTCCTGAAGAGGCACTTCGACATCATTGATAATGGCGTGATAGGTCACATTGAGCGCGGTTCTTGCCTGTTCGATCGACGTGTCCGGCTTCAAGCGCGCGAATAGATATGCCCAATAGTTTCGCCGTTGATCGAAACCTCTGAAGTTCGGTTGCATGAATCCGTTCATCGTGATGGGAACGTATACCTGTGGAATGGCTCCCAGCGTTGTACCTTCGAACCCCGCAGGCGCGACACCGACGATCGTCATCGACTGTCCGTTCACGATCAGCGTTTCGTTAAGAACCGCAGGACTCGCTTCGAATCGTGATCGCCAATAGGCATGGCTCAACACGACGATGGGAGATTCACCAATTGTCCTGTCATCGCCAGGGCCGAGGAGCCGGCCCAGCGCAGGCTGAAGACCCAGCGCTGGAAAGTAACTGCCCGAGACGAGCAGCCCTTGACCGCTTGTCGTCTGACCTCGATACGCCAGGTTTACGGCAAATATCCGATGCGCGGCGATATCCGTAAACACGGTTTGAAATTTTTCAAGATCCCGAAACATCGGATAACTGAAAACAGCGTCGCAATCGCCCGCTTGATTACAGGATTGTGAGCCGGGCTTTGGTTGCGGCGCGGACAGGTTGACAAGCCGGTTCGGCTCCCGCACCGGCAATGGCCGAAGAAGTATTTGATCGAAAATGGAGAAGATTGCCGTCGTCGCGCCAATACCAAGGCCGAGCGAAAGGATGGCGATGATCGTCACCGAAGGCGTCTTCACGAGAGTCCGTAGCGCAAATTGAAGTTTCTTCATGCGGATGCTCCAGTACTCGGTTGCATGCCCCTCCTCGGAGGGCAACAACATACTTCGCTAACCATCAACAATGCAGGTGTAGGCGCGGGCTTTACGCCCGCGTTCAAGTTCAAACAGAAAATTGTTTTGGTGATTGAACGCGGGCGTAAAGGGCGTGTTGCCGAACACAGCCGCGTAGCGGCAAGACAATTCTAGCCACGGGCGTAAGCCCGTGGTCGAGCGAAAACATATACGATCCGTCCCGTAGGGACGGCACAAAGCTAGAATTCGTGCTGTTTCGTCCCTACGGGACTTGATTCCGCGAGGAATTGGCACCACGCGCTCACGCGCGTGGCTAGAATTGTGACGCTCGCTTCGCGAGCTGGGTTGGGCAACACGCCCGTAAAGCCCGCGCCTACGCACATGACTTAATAGTTGGTTACTCAAGTTAAAAATCCCACGAACAGCTATTGAAACGTTGAAAGCCCACTCAGGTTGGCAGCATTTATACGACGCAAGCTCAGAAATGTTCCACTTTTCTGCTATAACCTTCCTGCAAATCATTCCACAAATGGACGCGATGGAGGGGAACCTTCATGAGCAGAGAAAGCCGATTCTTTTTCATCTCGGGAGCAGTGCTGCTGTTGCTCGGACTAGCTTCCGTCGACATATCGTTTGCACAAGCAACGAGCGCCTCATTGGGTGGAGTCGTTCAAGATCAGACCAAAGCCTTGATCCCAGGCGTGACCGTCACGGCGAAAAACGTCGGTACCGGCGTCGAATTGACCACCGTTACCAATGATTCGGGTTCCTACAATTTTCCGAGCTTGCTGCCTGGAACATACGAAGTGACGGCCGAGCTGCCGGGTTTCAAGCCGACCACGTACAAAGGGTTGGAAATCGGCCAGACACAGGTCCGGCAGGATTTCACGCTCGAGGTCGGTGCGGCGTCGGAAACCGTCGAGGTCACGGCGACGGTCGATTCGGTTTTGAAGGAAACGTCCGCGTCCGTCGGCGACGTTCTAACGCAACAACGCGTCATGGATCTCCCGCTCATCACCAACAACGTTCTCGATCAACTGTTCGTGTTACCCGGTGCGAAACACGGAAACTACAGCATTCCAGGAGCCGCGGATGTCGACACATTGGCGGGCCAATACCTCGATAAGGTCAACGTCACGCGGGATGGTGTGAGCATGACTAGCGGCCGTTACTCGGCCCTGGCGTACGGCCTTCAGTCGGTTACCAACATCAATCCCGATCTGGTGGGCGAAGTTCGTCTGATCCTGACGCCTGTCGATGCTGAGCTGGGCCGTGGAAGCGCCCAAGTGCAGATCACGACTCGCTCGGGAACGAATCAATTGCGCGGATCTGTGATGTGGCACGTCAAGAACTCTGCACTCGACGCCAACACGTGGGTCAATAATCACACCTATTCGGCCGACTCCACGGGCCGTCTGCAGCTCAATCACAAGAACTGGTACAACAACCACGATGTCGTTGCGAACTACGGAGGGCCGATCAAGAAGGGCAAGACGTTTTTCTTCGCCGCGTGGGAGCAACAGGAAAGCCGCAACCGATCGTTGGTCAATGCGACCGTTCTCACTGACGCGGCACGTCAGGGCATCTATCGTTATTACGAAGGTTGGAATCCGGCGAATCCCGTTCAGGTGCCCACGGCGATCACCGGCAGTCTCCTTTCGCAGGTCGCGCCGGCTGTGGATTTCTTCGGCAATCCTACGCCGCCGGCTGATAGTGCGAAGCTGCGCTGCATGAGCGTGTTCGGAAATCAACGGTACGACGAGAAGACGAACGCGCTGCTGCCCAGCACTGCAGCCGATGCGGCAAATCTTTGTCCGGGCGGCACGTTTGTCTTTGGTCCTTCTCAAGGCGGTCTTTGGGATTCGCAACGAGCGACGTCGGATCCGACGGGATACATTAAACAATTGCTGAGCGCTATGCCGCACGCAAACGCCTACAACACGGGCGATGGACTGAACACGGCGACGTATCAGTGGGTGCGCCGCCGCTATGGAACTGGAGCCAACACAACGGGCAATGCTGTCGCCGGAGTCGACCCCGACGCGAGCCGCAAGCAGTTCAATATCAAAATCGACGAATACCTCACCACCAAACATCACCTTGCTGCGAACTGGAGTTTTCAGAGAGAAGAGAGTACGAGCGCGATCGTCAATTGGCCCGGCGCACTTTATGGCCAGTCGCGCCGGCGGCCTCAGACATTGACTGCGAGCGCAACCTCCACGCTCTCCCCAAACCTTCTAAACGAATTTCGCTTCGGCCTTCGATATGAGAACGGCAACGATCTTGGTCCATGGGAGAGTCCCGACGCGTCGGTTCGTAACGGCACCAAACAATGGTTTTTGAAGGGCGGAACCAACGCCATCCTCGGTTCTTTCTCGCCGGCGGCGCCGGGTAGCCTCACCTATCAGGCCGCTGTGAATTCCAATCTGACCGGGATGCCCGCCAATGGCGCAATCAATTCGACGTTTGCAGGATCAGGACACACCGATCCGCTTTGGAGCTACGGCGACAATATCAGCTACACCCGTGGCCTGCATGCCTTCAAAACGGGCGTTGAAGTTCGTTTCACTCAGTCCAATGGATACAGCGGTTATTCCTATCCGGCCGTGACACTGGGCGCGTGGCCGGGCAATGCGAGCGCGCTCGCGGGCACAAACAATTTCAGCGACGTTTTGCCGGGGTTACTCGGAACGTCTGCTTCGACTAACGCGACCGCCGCCCGCACGATCGTGTCGAATCTTCTGTACTTGCTGAATGGATCTATCGCGAGCGCAAGTACCAACTACTGGGTCAACTCCGCAGCGGATGTGACAAAAGGGAATTGGCAAGACATCGCGACTCTCGGCAAAAAGTTGCGGAATCAGGTGCAGAACGAATACAGCGCATTCGTGAAAGATGATTGGAAGGTGAGCAAACGGTTGACGCTCAATCTGGGTGTACGTTGGGACTATTTCGCGTCTCCATACATCCAGCAAGGATTCACCGCTGCGAGCAAGGACCTCGGGCTGGGCTTGTTCGGCGTTCATCAACCGGCGAACGTGAACGACCTGTTTGGAGATTGGCTGACTTCGCCGCCGCATCTTTATCTCTCTGGCTACGGTTCCAACGCTGTTGGAGCCGACGCGTTGGCGTGCACGAAGGGAGTCGCGAATCCGAACGGAATCCCAACGTCGACGTGCGATCCGAATCTTTTGACTTCGATCGAATTCGTAGGACCCAACACGCCTAATCCCGGGAAGCAGGTGATCCCCAGCAATTGGAAAAATTTTGGTCCGGCCCTGGGCTTCGCATGGACGATCCCGTGGTTCGGCGACGGCAAAACGACGATGCGCGGCGGATATCAACGGAGCTACGGAACCGCGAGCCGTAACGGCGCAGCGCTCGACAACCTCCTTGGATCCGCGCCGGGAGTTGCGATTGCGGGCACCTTCAATTCAACGGATCCGCAGTACCAACCGATCCTCAACAGCGGAAGAGTGCCCAATCTCTCAGATACCGGGAATCTCGTTCCCGTTAAGCCGATCACAGGTCCGGGCAGAACGGTTCCCATCTACGGCCATAGCATCTCCTTCGAAGCATACGATCCGAATTTCAAGCAACCGTATGTGGATAACGCGACGCTGTCGGTGACGCGACAGCTCCGCAAAAATATGGTCCTCGACATCAAATACATCGGAACGTTTGCGCGCAGGCAAGACACCACCTTCAATCTCAACATCTACAGCATCTTTCAAAACCGGGAGCTGTTCCAGGCCCTGGTGGATGCGCGGGCAGGCAAGGATCCCGTGCTTCTTGATCAGATGTTGGCTGGACTGGATATGCACGGACTGGTGGGAACCGGCTACGGTCCGGTCGGAACCGTCATCAATGGTGTCCTGCAGACGGGGGCCGCACACTTACGGCGAAACTCAACGTTCGCGACCAACCTGGCGAACGGAAATTTCGTTGGTGTGATCAACTCGCTGGTGACGTTGTCTGCATCGAGCATACCCACTACTGGAGCGGCGGGAGCTATCGTCAATCTTCCGAAGAATCCGGATGGGTCCAGTATCGCCGGCATCGCCGCTCGGGTTCTCCGCAACGCCTGCGATCGGATGGCCAACGGATTCTCATATGTCCAGCAAACCACGCCCGGTGTATTTACGCCGGGGTTCGGCGCGGCGAACGCAACGCCGCTGCGTTGTTTCCCTGAAGACTATTTCGTTACGAATCCTCAGCTCCAATCGGCGGACACCACCGGCCGATACCCTTTGCTGCCACAGAATTTCAACTTCACGAACTACAACGCGATGCAAATCCAGTACACGCTGCGACCGACGCAGGGCATCACCTTCCAGACGACATGGTCGCTGGAAAAATCCATGTCTACTCCGCCTCCTTATTTCTCGCCGACCGTATTCGTCGATCCACATAACCCGAAAGCGGATTACCAAGTCGACTGGAGCACCACATACCATGACTTTCGCATCAACGGCACGTTTGAGCTTCCTCTCGGGCCGCACAAATTTGTCCTGGGCAACGCGTCAGGCTGGAAAGCGCGTCTTCTCGAACGGTGGGCGGTGAGTGTGGTTGAGCGCTATAGCAGCGGGCTGCCGCGCGATCCCTACGCGGCGGGAATGTTGTTCAAGCAGGGAAATGGTGATCGTCCATATTCTCGTCCGGATATCATCGGGCCATGGAAGGACCCGAAACACAATGTACAGTGGGTCGGGAACACGGGCTGGCTGTACGGTTATCCGAGTCCGTATGTGTCCTTCAAGGACCCGCAGTGCACAAACCTCGTGGCGAATGGCCCGATTCCATCCAATCCCGATGGTTACAACTTCGGCACAAATTGCACGTTAACGGGGCTGGCGCAAATTACATCCGCAGATACGCCAGGAGCATTTCCTGTGCTCGACATGAATGGTAAACCAACTGGTCAATATGCCGTCGCGGTGCTCCAGAATCCGCAGCCCGGGACTCAGGGTAATCTCGGTCATAGCCATCTGAATCTAGCGGCGCGCAATACGATGGACGCGGCGTTGAGCAAGACGTTCATTCTGAGCGAAACGAAACAGCTCATCTTTCGCGCCGACGCGACGAACGTGCTGAATCATCCGACGTATGGCGAGCCGAACAACAACATGCAGAGTGCGAACTTCGGACAAATAACCAGCAAGGGGCAGGATCCGCCTCGCGTGTTTCAGGCTCAGATCCGACTGAACTTTTAAGCTTCCATCAAGGGCCCGAGCCTCAGGTTCGAGCCCTCAAAATGAAAAACTATTTAATCGTGATTTTCTCGACATCCCATAGCGTGCAAGACCCCTTGTAAAGGATGTTGTCCGACTGTGCGTGTATCGCGTGAATCAGGCAGCCGGTCTGGCCGCGGCCCAGACTGGTTTGCGCCCAGCCGAGTAGCTTACCGGTGTTCCGATCAAGCTGGTAGAGTTTGCCATTGCCGTCGCCGCTGTAGATGTACTTCGAAGTAACCTGAATCGACCATGGCGCGCCTATGCCGGTGATGGTTTTCTTGAAGTTCAGATCGGTGTCATAGACCTGGATGCGAAAGTTGCCGCGATCGGCGACATAGACGAGGTTCTGCTGTGCGTCCACTGCGATTGCATGCACCGTGTTGAACTGATTTTGGCCCGAGCCGCGCGTGCCCACAGACTTTATCCACGTTCCGTCCTTGCCGAGCTTGACGACGCGCGAGTTGTTATAGCCATCGGCAACAAAGATATTGTCCTGTGAATCCCAGGCGAGGTCTGTTTCCCGGTTGAACGTGCCGACGCCTCCGGACGGAAAGCGTTCGGTATCCTTCTCACCGCGTTCGACGAATCTTTCGAGATAGTCAATCGCTTCCGGCTTGCGGCCGAGGACCATCTTGACCATGCCGGTCGGATCGAATTTGACGATCATGTTCGAGCCTTCGTCCACCATCCAGACGTTATCGTATTTATCGACTCGGACACCGTGGGCGAAGGAAGCGGCATAGTTGTCCGGACCCCACAGCTTGACGAACTTCAGGTTTTCGTCAAACTCGAAAAGCTCCGCAGCCGTGCCGCCACGCGAGCTGCCGCTTGTACCGGTCCGCGAGTAGACAAACAGGTGACCTTTCGAGTTCTTGGAAACCCCCTCCGTTTCACCCATCGTGTGGCCGGGGATGACGAGCGGCAGTACTTCCTCCGTGATTTGTAACTTCGGAGTGGCCGCCTCGAGTTCAAGTTGTTGTCTCTGCCTCGCCTGTGCCTCCGGCGAGTTCCCGCCGCCCTGGCCGTGCAGGCGCAGGGCAACCGCACCGGTAACGAGACAGAAGACCAAGCACGATATCAGCACTGAAGAACGGTTCATGTGTTGAATCTCCTCTTTGGAAATTAAATGTTAACGGGAGGCCGAATCGCGCTATGGTACACCCAACCGGCTCGTGCCGAGCTTTAATTTCCGCAGAAAGGAGCGGCAAATGTGCCTTTTAGATTGTAGAAGATTTTGGCTGATAGCGGTGATCGTGGTCACCTGGTTTGCGCTGAATGGAACCAGCGTCCACGCCCAAGCGCGCGGAGGCACTCCGCAGACCGATAAAGTTCAGCCGGTCAACAGCGGTGCCAATCCGTATCGCGTGATGCGGGATTGGGCGCACATCGAAGGAAGACCGTGGGGCGGCTCCAATGGCGTTGCCATCGATCGCGACGGTAAGACGGTGTGGGCGACCGATCGATGCTCGCCAGGGACCACGCCGGGATGTTTCGGTACTAACGCGAATCCGGTCCATCATTTCGATGAGTCGGGCAAAGAGATCCGGACCTTTGGCGGCGGGATGTTCGTATGGCCACATGGCATCCACGTTGATCGAGACGGCAATGTGTGGGTGACCGACGCGCGGGCGGAACAAAACAAAGGAAGCGTGGTCGTCAAGTTCAGCCCTGATGGGAAAGTTCTTTTGACTCTTGGAAAGCCGGGCGTGAGAGGAAATCCTCCAGAAGCGCTGACGGACCCAACGGACGTTGTCACGGACCCAGGCAATGGCGATGTGTACGTGGCCGAAAGCCATACCGACGTCACCGATCCCAACCTGATAGGACGAATTTCCGTGTTCAACAAGAACGGAAAGTTTCTCCGAACGATCGGCAAGGCAGGAACCGGGCCGGGCGAGTTCCGGACACCGCATGCACTTGAATTCGATTCGAAAGGACGGCTGATCGTCGCCGATCGGCACAACCATCGGATCCAGATCCTGACGAAGGACGGGAAGTTCATCAGTGAATACGACGACTTCGGTCGCACCAGCGGGTTGGCCATCGACAGAAATGATGTCATCTACACGGCCGACTCCGAGTCGACCGAAAGAGTTCACCCGGGCTGGCTCAGGGGCATCCGGATTGGGAGTCTCAAAGACGGCAAGGTGACCGTCTTCATTCCGCCTCACAAGACGGATGCTTCCGACGGCGCCATGGGCGAAGGCATCGCGATCGATGCGGCCGGCAACATCTACACAGCCGAAGCCACGCTGAGGGGCGTGACAAAATACACCAAGAACTAAAGGGTGCCTTTATGCCTCCGTGTTTTCTAATCGAGTTTAATCGCTGAGCGATACTTCGCCGTCAGCATGGTGACGCAGACCAGACCGAGAGAAACCAGGAGCAACGACGACGGTTCCGGAACCGCCGTAGTGCCGAAGCTACTGTTTGCGTCTACCTGAACCATGACGTTGGGCGCTGTGTTCGTCGGGTTGGATGGCGTGACGGGTCCTGGGTTCGTGCCTAGGCAGCCGTTGCAAGCGCCGATCGAGGCGATCGTGGCGCCGGCGACAGGACTGCCGGCCCCATTTGTAAACTGGAGAGACGGATCGGTCTGGCCGAATGGCGCGTTCTTGGTGGTGAAGTCGACCAAGAGAGTGACCGGGTTCGTCAAGAAGAACGCCGGGTTGGCGAACGTGACGTGGATCGCGATCTGCCCGCCGCCGCTCCCCGTTACGCTGGACATGCCCGGATAATTGTTCGGGCCGAAGTTATCGAGTGGGATGGGTGAACCGTTGGGAGTCGCAGCACAGGTGACACCAGTGCTGCAAATTCCGGTAAGGTTCTGGGCCGTGAAATTGTTGCCGCCACCCGCTTCGATGAATCCCTCGAGAATCATCGTGCCGTTGGTGTACCCGGTGCCGGTGAGCGGGTTGGAATCCTTGCTCGGATCGAACCAAATGCGGAAGAAGTTGTCGCCGCCGCTGATGCTGGTTAACTGGGTCAGCATGGACGTGGGGTTCGTACAGTCTGGGAGGCAGGTCTGGCTAACCGAGTTCAGAAACCCCAGGTCGTAGGTCCACTCGTAATTCACATTGAGCCCTGTGCCGGCGATGGGGCCGGGATTGTCGAAGTTAGCCAGGTTGCCTTGGGCGTAGACCTGACTTGTACCGGAGCCGAGATTCAACATAATCGAGTTGCCCACGTTCCAGTCCAACGCCCCGACCTGGATGAGAGCTTGCGGGCCAGGCCCGTCGGGATCAATCGGAACAATCGTGCTTGCCTGGGCCGGGACCGCGAGCGCCAACGCCGCTACCGCTAGTGCCGCTAAAACTGTGAGTGTCGAACGAAAATACGCGAGGTTCATATCGGGACCTCTTTGGATGATTGGTTTTCATCCGCACGTGCAACAGCAATGCCACACCTTAAAGATTCTTCAGTCCTCTGTTTAACTTGTTGATCGATAAAGAAGTTTTTCGCGCGACGGAGAAGGTCTGTCGAGTATTCGCTTCCATATTCCGAATTGAAAACCGTAAGGAAACCAGACAACGCGTCCTGCGCTTGTGGTCAGAATTCAAGAAAAGTATGGGAAGAAACAGATAGTTAGGAGCGAAAAATCGAAATTGTAAGGAAACCCGACAAACGGCAACTATGCTAAGACAGAAGAGAAATTGAAAATTGGACGAATCCTGCATCTCAAATCCGAGATCGGAAACTTCAAATTGGACGGGTCCAATTGGAAATTTCGGATCTCGGATTTGAGATGCAGGATTCGTCCAATTTGAACTTTCCTGTGACAAGGGATTCCTCAAGTATGTTGCTACCAGCGGAATTCAGATCACGGGTTTGTAGACGGGCCCGTCTTCTTCGTTCGCGTGCTGATAACGCAATAGATCATTGCCCGCAGCGGCGCCATTGCGGTTGGGGAAGAAGTAAAGTTCAGTTCCATCCCAAGACAGAGCACGGACCGCCATCGAGCGCGGTACTGTTCACATTCGGAAGACCTGCTGCGACGCATGGCGCTCAGAAGATGAATGAGCCATCGCGGACTGCTAACGCAACAATCTCTCACTACCGCATCTTGTCTCGAATAGGCGCGGGCGGGATAGGTGAAGCCTACCTCGCGCGAGATACCAAGCTTGATCGGACTGTTGCGCTGAAGATTCTTCCGGCCGGGTTGGCCGCCGACCCGGAACGGATGCGACGATTTGTCCAGGAAGTCAATGATCGTGCTCTTCCGTTGACCTCTTGTGTAGGCTCGAAGCAGAATCGAGGATAGCGGTTTGAAGCAGGCAATGCCGTGGCGCTCTTTCCGACATGTCGTCCACCGCTTTCGTCTTCAATGAGATCGGTCATGGAACGTAATCGCTTAGCCTTGGTTCCGCGTTAATCGGCGCGACTTTTATGGCGATCACCATCGGCACGCAACTCGGCCCGCACGAAATCACAGCACTGCTCGGCAAAGGCGGCATGGGTGAGGTGTATCGCGCTCGAGACACGAAGCTGAAGCGTGAAGTCGCGATCAAGATTCTGCCGGACGAGTTCTCGCGTGATGCGGACCGGCTGAGCCGGTTTCAGCGGGAAGCCGAAGTTCTCGCTTCGCTCAATCATCCGAACATTGCCGCCATTTACAATCTGGAAGAGGCCGATGGGTCCCGGTATCTGGTACTCGAACTCGTCGAAGGGCAGACACTCGCGGATCGGCTGAAGCGCGGTCCGGTGGCGATAGACGAAGCCTTAACCATTTCCAAGCGCATTTGTGAAGCGATCGAAGCGGCGCATGAAAAAGGGATCATCCATCGCGATCTGAAGCCGGCCAATATCAAGCTCACTTCCGATGGCGTCGTAAAAGTGCTCGACTTCGGTCTCGCGAAAGTGCGCGAAGCCGAAGAACAGGTTTCCAATCTTTCCAATTCACCAACGCTGATGACGGCTGCGGGGCAGGGCATGATCCTCGGCACCGCAGCGTACATGTCGCCCGAGCAGGCAAAGGGGCAAGAGGCGAATCGCACGTCCGACGTGTGGGCGTTCGGCTGCGTGCTCTATGAGATGCTCACGGGCCGCGCACCATTCGAAGGCGAGACCTTGAGTGAGGTTTTCGCAGGAATACTCAAAGAAGATCCGGACTGGAACCGGTTGCCGACAGAAACACCGGAAAACATTCGCCGCTTGCTGCGACGTTGTCTGCACAAAGAACGACGGCTCCGGTTCCAACACATCGGCGATGCACGCGTCGAGATCGAGGAACCACAGAGCCCGGCAGCCCCGCCAGTTGTGCCGCGGCGACGCGAGCGGCTCGCATGGATAACGGCATTGGTGGTTGTGGCGGCTCTTGCCGCTGCGATGGGCATCCGGGAGTTCCGTGGCGCACCGCCTGCTGTTGAAATGCGCTTCGAGATTCCGACGCCAACGACGCCAGATCCTGCGTCGATTGCGATTTCTTCCGATGGACAGAAGATCGTGTTTGTCGCGGAATCGGAGGGTCGGTCCAAGTTATGGGTGCGCCCTCTGGACACCGTTTCGGGGCGAGCCTTGGCTGGAACCGAAGGAGCTTCGTTTCCATTCTGGTCACCGGATAACCAGTCTGTCGGCTTTTTCGCGGATGGAAAACTGAAGCGGATCGACGTTGACCGTGGAGCCGTGCAGATTCTCGCCGATGCTCCAGGGGGCCGCGGCGGCGCGTGGAACCGCGACGGCACGATCATCTTTACTCCGAACTCGCAACAGTCCGCGATCTTCCGCGTTTCTGCGACGGGAGGTACGGCTTCCGCTGTCACGCGAACGGAGACTACGAAAGAGACAAGTCATCGCTTCCCGCAGTTCCTTCCCGATGGACGTCACTTCCTGTACTACGTCGTAGGCACTCCGGAATCGCATGGCGTCTATGTCGGTGACCTTGACGGTTCGCGTGCGCGACGACTACTCGATGTCGATTCAGCTTCGGTTTATGAATCTTCCGGACACCTATTGTTTATTCGCCAGGGCACACTGTTTGCGCAAGAGTTCGATGTGACTCGTTTGGAACTGAAGGGAAATCCGTTTTCGGTTGCCGAACGTATTGCAACCGCGAATACCGCTCAAGGATCTGCCGCGGTATCGACCTCTTCAGTGGGTCCGTTTATTTATCGGACGGCTTCGGCGGGTGGCCGGCGTCAATTCCTCTGGCTCGATCGTTCGGGCAAGGGAATTGGTAAAGCCGGCGACCCTCTGGGCGCGGTCACACTTTCGATTTCACCCGACAGCCGCCGCGTCGCACTGCAGCAGCAGATCAACAATAATTTCGACGTCTGGTTACTCGATCTTGCGCGGAATGTGATCAGCCGGTTCACGTTTGACGCTGCGGTAGACTCTAATCCTGTCTGGTCTCCCGACAGCCGCCAGGTCGCATTCCAGTCGAACAGGAAGGGTGCGTTCGACCTTTACATAAAACCTGCAATTGGCCCGGGAAGCGAAGAACTACTGTTGGCAAGTGGGCAAGACAAAAGAACGCTGGACTGGTCGCCTGATGGTCGATTCCTGCTCTATGCGGATCTTGATCCGAAGACCGGGAGCGACATTTGGGCCGTGCCGATGAGCGGAGCGAATGCAAGCCCGGCGCGAAGCGCAAGCGCGATAGCGCGCAGCGGCAAGGAGGAACGCAGCAATCAAGAAGCGAATGGAGATCGGAAACCATTTCCAGTTGTCCACACGAACTACGATGAAGACTTGGCGCAGTTTTCTCCCGATGGAAAATGGATCGCATATCAATCCAATGAGTCCGGCCGCTATGAAATTTACATCCAGCCGTTTCCCGGCCCAGGAGGCCAAACACTAGTGTCCACCAATAGCGGCGCTCAAGTGCGCTGGCGCCGCGACGGCAAGGAATTGTTCTACATTGCGCTCGATGGCCGGTTGATGGCCGTCCCGATTCGGATCGCCTCCAACTCCCAGACGATCGAGGCAGGCTCACCGGTTCCGTTGTTCGCCACGCATGTGGGCCCAGCTTTGTCTTATCCGTTTAACCAGCAGTACGATGTCTCACCGGACGGTCAGCGGTTCCTGATGAACACGATTATCGACGAAGCCCCATCACCGATCACAGTCATCTTGAATTGGAAGGCCAAACCATAACGTGGTCAGCACGTTTTTCTTTGAAATTGCCTAGCGGGTTCGGTTAAAAACCACGTAATCACTCTATGAACACTTCAGCCGAATCGGCTTATCGCCACGAGCGCTTGGCGCCCGGAGCGCTACAGATTCCGGGCACGGTTCACATGCATTTGAACATCGGCATGAACCGCCATCTTCAGCGAAAGTTGCGGCGGTATTTCCTTCGATCTGAAGTCCTCGCGAAAGAGAGTTTCATCGTCGGTCGAGGCCACATGGCTTCGGTCCGAATCGGTGTGCGTGAAGAATTAGCGGAAACGGCATTGCGGAGTTTACGCGCAGCGGACGATCTGAATGCGGACTACAGAGCCGAGTTGGAGTATGTGCTTGCCAGGCAGGATACGAGCGGCGCCGTAACGATTCTCGAACCGGTCGATGCCGCCTACTGGTTGGATGTCCGGACCGGATACACGCCTTCCATGCCGGACAACATTCAAGTGCACCACATGGTGACGATCCCGAGAAAAGGAGCCAAGACGCCGATCACGCTGGCTAAGCTCACAGCAAGTTCGAATGGACTGAATGTCTCCGCGTGGTCGGAATTTGCGAAACCCGACGCATGGTGCTTCCGTTCCACCCGAACTGTTCCGATGCGCGCAGCAGAAGCGGTTCGGAGCGGCGAGATCGAAGCCATGCTCCGACACGACACCGCAAAGCTCACTTCATTATTCAAAGGTGTAGCCGGAGTTCAGACTTCCATTTTGGTCGAGCAAGTGATGGCGTGTTGGGAATATCCGTACCAGGCTGCGAGGAACAACCGGCACCGCATCTCGACGAGACAATTCACAGGGATTTCCGACCTGGAGATGACCGATTGTTATGAGATCTGCGAACAATGCGGCACGGAAAGCCCTGTCGCTGTCCGTGACGAAACGCGCCGCAGCGCGATTCTGAAAAATATGGAACCGTTTCGCCGCATGGTCGAGGCGCAGGGTCTGACGCCTCGCGTCGTTGGCCTCGCATTGATTCCCACAATCGTCGGCGTCGACGGCCCGCGGTTTGCGGATCATTTCTTCACGCAAGCGGGAGCGTACGCCTCATCCCAAACCGATGCGGATGCTCTTGTGGAGGCGTATCACAACGTGATCTTTCGCGTGTCCAGGATGGGATACAGTCCCGTGATGTCGCCTCCCGAAGACACCGAGGATGTGTTCTTGTGGTCCACGGTCGTTGACAAGTTGGAAGTGTCGCCGCCGCCGAATCCCAGTGCTTCCCCTCCGGCAGCGGTGGCACAAGCGGCGGGTCAACAGAGGTTCAAGCTGACGCCGTCGAAACAGTACAAGAGTTTCGAAGACACGATCCGGGAAGAGTTGCGCGCATACATGCAGCGTTCCTCCAATCCACTCCTACGCACAGCGGGATTGGCCGGCATTCCCTTCCTCTATTCGCGCGGTAACTGCGGCCAGTCCCTGAG
>JACXTT010004841.1_pt1 | contig 19845 bp, 17 predicted proteins | sample 9270951 | NCBI WGS metagenome assembly JACXTT01 (sample SAMN15532306, study PRJNA645909) | rock metagenome | isolation source: weathered quartz diorite | place: Puerto Rico | collected 2017-06-21 | reverse complement strand
CCGCTGCTCCGCATCCTGAGGGCTCGGCCGACGTCGAGCTCCACGACCGTGAAGTCGTAGACGGGATGACCGCCGATCGTTTCGTAGGTCCGCCAGGTCTCGGGCACGCCCTGGCTGTTGGCGCGCTGTCCCGTCCAGCTCTCCACCACGACGATCTCCATCGTGGAATCGAGCGCGGGCGCGACGACGAGGGTGGACGCGCCCACCAGCACCAGGACGAGCAGCCATCGGAGCCCGCGCGCGATCAGCATGGACACGTACCAGAATACCCGTCTTCTCGCGCGCTTACGTCATGCAGCCGTAGAGGCGACTCAATGCTTCTCGGCCCCCACCGCTTTTGCCATAATGAATCGCTCCACTGTTCGGCCCCACTGGCATATTCGCCAGGCGTTCCCACCGGGGAGACCACCGATGCACAAGTCATTGCTCACGATCACCGCTCTGGTCATGGTCCCGTTCGGCATCGCCGGATGCGTCTCGAAGACCGAGTACGACAAGGCGATGCAATCAGCCGAGGTCCAGTACAACGCGCTCGAGACGCAGAACGCGCGCCTGAAGGGCGACCTCGCGGACGCCGCCAAGCGCAACGAGGAGCTCGAGCGCACGCTCGCGATGAAATCCGGCGAGCTCGGCAAGACCATCGTCGACCTGCGGCAGCGGGTCAGCGCCCTCGAGGGCGACAAAGCCCGGCTCGCGCAGGAAGTGACCGACTCGAACAAGGCGCGCGAGGAGAAGGTGCGCGAGGTCAGCTCGACCTACGAGCAGCTGGTCAAGAAGATGAAGGGTGAGATCGACAAGGGCCAGGTGACGATCTCCGAGCTCAAGGGCAAGCTCACCGTGAACATGGTCGACTCGATCCTCTTCGACTCGGGTAAGGCCGAGATCAAGCAGGAAGGCCTGGTCGTCCTCGGCAAGGTCATCGAGATCCTCAAGACCGTGAAGGACAAGTCGATCCGCATCGAGGGGCACACCGACAACAAGCCCATCGTCGGTCCGCTCACCCAGCGCTATTCGACCAACTGGGAGCTGTCGGCCGCGCGCTCGATCAACGTCGCCCGCTATCTCCAGAAGCAGGGCATCGAGCCGGGCCACCTCTCGGCGGCCGCCTACAGCGAATACAAGCCCGTGGCCGACAACGGGACGGTCGAAGGCCGGGCGAAGAACCGTCGCATCGAGATCGCTCTGGTTCCGAAGGAGTAACCGACCGCGCCGTCTCCGCTTCGGCCTCGACGCCGCCGGCTCACACGCCGGCGGCGTCGTCGCGTCAGGCTTCGATCACCGACCAAGCGCGTCCGCGCTGGATGCTTGACCCGCGCCGCGGCTAGTGGTGCCCGGAGATAACGGGAACCACGAAATCGTGGCGGTGATGCCCGTGCTCGTCGTCCCAGGCCACTTCGAGTCGGCATGTGTCGGTCCACGGCAACGTGAGTGTTCCGGAGAACCGGCCGGCGCCCTCAGAGCAACGCGGGGCCCAGGACCGTCGAAACTGATTCATCTCGGTGACTGAGCGCCACGGCCGCTTTCTGACGGAAACGTCAGAATTCCGAACGTGCGTGGCTTGGTACTCTCACTCGCGACGAAAGATTTCCGCCCGAACAACGCCGGCCGAGCGCGATCGCAATACTTCGGAGGAGGTTTCGAGGATGAAACCCAAAGTGCTCCGATATGTCACCGCCGCCAGCGTCCTGACGGTAACGATGGCTCTCTTGGCGCCCCCGCTCGTGATGCGCGGCACCGCTCAGCCGTCGCCTCTTGGCGGGCACACATTGAAACAAGTCGCGACGATCGATCTTCCCGGCCCCCCTGGACGTCGTTTCGATTACCTGACGATCGATGATGAAGGGCGACAGCTGTTCTCGGCGCACCTCGCAGCGGGGCTCCTCCACGTGATCGATCTGAGAAACAACACGGTGGTCGCGTCGGTCGCCGACGTGCCGGGAGTCGAAGGTGTCGCCTACATCGGCGAAGGCCGTAAGGTCTACACGTCGAACTGGTACGAGAAAAAGATCGGGGTCGTCGATCTCGGCCAGATGAAGGTCGTGAAGAAGATTCCCACCGAGGACAAGCCGGACGGTATCGCCTACGCCGCTCCGTTCCACAAGGCGTACGTCTCTGACGAGCGGGCCAAGGTCGTGGCCGTGATCGATACGCGAGAGGATCGCGCGATCGGAGCGGTGCGTTTCGACAGCGAGACAGGCGTGCCTCAGTACGATCCAGTCGCGAAGAAGGTTTACGTCAATCTCCAAGATCAGCACGTCCTGGCGGTCGTCGATCCGGCCACGGACACCGTCGTCGGCCGTTATCCGATTACTGGCTGCAAGGGCAATCACGGGCTGGCAATCGATCCGGAGCGTCGACGTGCGTTCCTGTCCTGCGAGGGCAATGACATTCTCGCCGTATTCAATCTCGAGACGAAACAGGTGATCGCGCGGCTTCCGATGGCGAAGGGTGCCGACGTCGTCCAATTCGATCCCGGGCTGGGTCGCATCTATGTCGCGTGCGGCAGCGGCGCGGTCTCGGTCTTTCAGATGGACGACCCCGATCGTTTCCGCAAGATCGAAGACGTGCGGGTTCCGAGGAAAGTTCATAGCCTCGTCGTCGACGTCCGGACTCACCGTGTCTATGCGCCGGCGGAGGAGCAAGACGGCCAGCCGGTCGCGAAGATGCTGGTCTTCGAGGCGGTGGCCGGCGCCTCGAGCGGCGCCGGATCGAAATGAGATCGATCGGCCGCCATGGCGAGCCTCGGCGGTCTCCTGAGCTTTGTCGTCGGCATCGGCGTCCTGGCATCGTCGTCAGCGGCATTCGCGTATCGTCCCTTCGTCTCCACTGACGCCGCGGTCGCCGATCCACACGAGGTCGAAATCGAGCTCGGCTACTTCATCCTCCAGCGAACGAACGACGAACACACCTTCATCATCCCGCGGGCGGTCATCAACTACAGCGTGTTCAAGAACTGGGAGCTCGTGGCCGAATTTGCGATGCAGCGGACACCCGATGCCGCGCCGGATGTGATCCGTGGTCCCAGAAGAACGTGTGGCTCGACGCCGGCGTCCGCCGAGGGATCACGAATGCGGCGCCCGACTGGCAGATCACCCTGGGAATCACGTTCAGCTTTGCCGCGTGGCCCGAGGCCACCCCAGCCCCTGCGACCGAATTGTTTCGCGAGACCCGCGCGAGACCTGGAATGCGATAGCGCGGTGAGCCGCCGTGGCGAGCCAGCTCACCGCGCCTCTCGGCGCCCTGGGCGCGTCCCTCACTTCGTGCGCGTGCCGCTCACCTCGAGGTCCGCGAACTCGGTCACGGAGTCGGCCTTGGTCCACAGTCCGACCCAGCCGTCCGCATACGTCTTGTCGTCGTGATCGAGCAGCCGCGTGCCGTCGAGATACCCCTGGATCTTCGAGCCCGTCGCGACCACGCGAAGGGAATGCCAGGCCCCCAGACTCGGCTCGGTCACCCGCGCGGACGCGACCGTGCTGCGCTTGCCGTTGACGAGCGTGTAGAGCCGGAAGTTGTTCTCGAGCGCGTTGGCGCGGATCAGGAAGTAATTACGCCCGTCACGCGCGCGAAAGATGATCCCGCCGCTGGCGTCCTCCTTGCCCGAGATCGGGCGAAAGCGCACGGAGACGTCGACGTCGGCGAACTTCTGGTCTTCCAGCAGCGCGACGGCCCACGGCTGTGTCTCGGCGGTCTGGGCAAGAACCTGGCGCCCGCCCGAGGCTCGCCGGACCCACTGGCCCGCCACGAACTTCCACTTCGCATTTTCGAGCCCGAGATCGTATTTCACCGAAGTCCTCTCCTCTGCCGCCGTGGCGAACGTCGCCGTCGCGAGCAGCAGCGCCGCGACCATGATCTTCATGAGTCCTCCTATCCTTCGCGACTCAGTCCAGGGGCTCGTTCACGACCTTCCAGTCGTCGCCGCGATCCCGATCCTCTGTCTCATGCTGCGCCTCCTTGCAAGCGTGATTCGCATTGCCCGGAGTGCATGATCGTCGCGGCGCGAGCCAGTCGCCACTGAAGAGTTCCTGACATTCATGTCAGATGCGTCGCCTTCGAGCAGCCGCTATAGTGCGAGGCGGATGCGCGTACTGGTCGTCGAGGACGAGAAGAAGGTCGCCAAGGCGCTCCGTGACGGTCTCGAGGCCGAGCACTACGACGTGCGAGTGGCCGCGTCCGGTGAGGAAGGGTTCTTTCTCGTCAACAACGAGGCCTTCGATTGCGTGATCCTCGATCTCATGCTGCCCCAGCGTGACGGGCTGGAGATCCTGACGACCCTGCGCAAGCGCGGCGTTCAGACGCCCGTCCTGATTCTCACCGCCAAGGACACGGTCAGCGATCGTGTGCGCGGGCTCGACGGCGGAGCCGACGACTATCTCGTGAAGCCGTTCGCCGTCCCCGAGCTTCTCGCCCGGATCCGCGCGCTGCTCCGCCGTGGCCGCTCGGATCAGCTCCTCAAGCTCCATCACGAAGACCTCGACATGGATCTCGTCACGCGCCGGGTGGCGCGCGCCGGCCAGACGCTCGAGCTGACTGCGAAGGAGTTCGAGATCCTCGAGTACCTGCTGCGACACCTCGGCCGCGTCGTCTCGCGCGAGATGCTCACGCGCGACGTGTGGCGTGTCGCGGCGCGGGCCACGCCCCTCGACAACGTCATCGATGTCTCGATTGCGCGCCTTCGGCGCAAGATCGACGATCCATTCCCGGTGAAGCTCCTCCATACCGTTCGGGGCGTCGGATTCCTTCTTCGCCGGGAACGTGGATGATGATCGCCCACCCGACGGTCCGCGCGCGCCTCACGTTGTGGCACGCGGGGGCATTGACCCTCGTCATTTGTCTCTTCGCGGTTGGCGTCTTTCTGTTCGTCCGGGCCAGTCTCTATCGCTCGCTCGACCAGCAGGTCCGCGACGATCTGGCGACGATCGAGAAGGTCTATCGCGAGGAGACGGGTGATCTGGGAGAGCTCGCGCTGCGCACGGGCACGCATTTCGAGGTCACCGAGGGCCCGACCGTTGTCCATCGCACCGCCGGTTGGCCGCCCCCGAGCGCGGCGCCATTTCGCCAGGGCGCGCTCGCCGATTCGGCTCATCGCATCGTCGCTGCTCGCGACGAGACGCCGGTGCGTCAGACCTTGTGGACCCTCGCCATCATCATGGCGACTGCGATTCCCTGTGCCGCCGGGCTGGCCCTCATCGGGGGATACTTCCTCGCCGGACGCGTCCTCGCGCCCGTCGGAGCCATGGCGGATACGGCGCGTCGCATCACAGCGGACTCCCTCGATGCGCGGCTTCCCGTGTCGAACTCCTCCGATGAATTCGGCCGCCTCGCGAGCGTCTTCAACGAGACGCTGTCGCGTCTCGATGCGGCTTTCGAGCAGCTGCGCCGCTTCACCGCGGACGCCTCTCACGAGCTGCGGACTCCCCTCACCGTGATGCGGAGCGTCGGAGAGGTGTCGCTCCAGCGATCGCTGAGCGCCGAGGGTTACCGCGAGGTGATCGGCAGCATGCTCGAGGAGGTCGATCGCCTCACGCGCCTGGTCGAGAACCTGCTCCTGCTGACGCGCGCCGAGGCGGGGCGCATTCCGTTGACGCGAGCCTCCGTCGACCTGCGCGACCTCGTCGCCGGCGTCTCGGACGGTCTGAGGGTGCTCGCCGAGGAAAAGAACCAGGAATTGACCGTCGAGCTGACGGGGCCGATCGCGGTGGAGTGCGACGCCACCGTCCTGCGCCAGGGCATCACCAACCTGCTGCACAACGCCATCAAATTCACGCCCCCCAAGGGCATCATCCGCGTCGCGGCGAGCTCGACCGTCGCCGGCGACGCGGTGATCGAGGTTGAAGACTCCGGCCCCGGCATTCCGGCTGCGGATCAGCACCGAGTCTTCGAGCGCTTCTATCGCGTGGATCACTCCCGGTCGAGAGACACGGGCGGTACGGGACTCGGGCTGGCGATCGCTCGCTGGGCGGTGGAAGCGAGCGGCGGGCGAATCGAGCTCGAAAGCGTGGCCGGACAGGGCACGCTGTTCCGGGTCGTCCTCCCTCGTTCCTGACAGAAACGTCAGGGTTCCGAAAGTCGTCGCGCGACTAGACTCCTCGCCAAAAAGGAGAGCGGTCATGGCGACTCGGATGGTCGATGCGACTGGTACAGGCGAGCCGAAAGAGATCGCGACCACGCTGCTCCAGCTCGGCGCGACGTCATACGGCGGCCCCGCAATCATGGGCGTCATGCAGGCCGAGCTCCAGCAGCGACGGAAGTGGGTGTCAAAGGAGCGCTTCCTCGAGGGGCTCGCGGTGGCCAACATGGTGCCCGGCGCCACGGCTACCCAGCTCGGAATCTTCCTGGCCTATGCGCGTGGAGGCTGGTGGGGCGGTCTCCTCGGCGGAGTTGCCTTCGTGGTGCCGGCGTTCGTCATCATGCTCGCGCTGACGATCGCATACGCGACGCTCGGCGTGACCCCGCTGGCGCGCAGCGCTCTGTACGGTCTCGGGCCCGTGGTCATCGGTCTCTTTGCGATCGCGCTCTATCGCCTGGGTAAGACGGCGGTCAGCTCCGTGGCCGAGGCGATCGTCGGCATCGCGGCCGCTGCAGCGCTGGCGACGACGCGGCTGGGTATCGTCGCGATCCTGGTCCTGGCCGGTTGCGCCGGGCTGTTCGTGTTCCACCGCGGTCCGTCCGCCTCCCGCATGCGGTGGATCGCCGCGTTGCTCTTCGTGGTGACGGTCGGTCTCGCCTTCTGGCTGTCGAGAACCAGCTCCGTCGCCGCGTCCGCGGAATTCATGCCTGACCCCAGGAACCTCGTTCATCTCGGCCTGTTCTTCCTCAAAGTGGGCGCGTTCACCATCGGCGGCGGGTTGACGATGATCGCGTTCATACAGGATCAGGTCGTGGGACAGTTCGGGTGGCTGACGCCGCGCGAGTTCATCGACGGCTTGGCCCTCGGGCAGCTGACACCCGGCCCGGTCCTGATGATCGCGGCGTACGTCGGCTACAAGCTCGCTGGCCTCGCCGGCGCGCTGATCGCCGCCGCGGCGGCGTTCCTGCCGTCGTTCGTGATCATGCTCGCCATTCTCCCCATGCTCGATCGCGTCCGTCAGATGGCCTGGATGAAAGCCACGATGCGCGGCATGTCGCCGGCGGTCATCGGCGTGCTGGCCGTGTCGTTGGTGAGGCTGTCGCCAGCCGCCATTCCCGATCCGCTGGCGCTGTTGATCCTCGTCGGGACCATCGCCGCGGCGATGGCTTATCGAGTGGGGGCATTCAAGCTCATGCTCGGCGGCGCGATCGTCGGCGTCGTCCGCGGTTGGCTGCCGCTCTCGGTGCTCACGCGTCCGTTCTGACTGTTCGGATTCCCATTTCGCGGTACATCGCCGCGGCGATGCCCTGATGCTCGCGGGCTTGCCCTCGGCCTACCTTGCCGAGCAGCTCTGCGAGATGGGAATGGCAATGCGCGGCAAGAGGACGCATCCCGAGCTCGTCGGCCAGAGCGAGGGCGTCCCGGTAGTGGCGTTCCGTTATTTCGACTTCGCATGGTTCGCGACGCGAAGCGACTTCACCGAGGAGACGCACACACCATGCCTCGTGGCCTCGCTCCCCATGGCGCCGGGCGAGGCTCAAGCCCTCCTGTCCATGGCGCAGCCCTTCCTCCAGGCGGCCTTCGCGCATGTACGCTTCGCCGAGCCACGCCAACTGCATGGCGCGCCCGACACCCATCGAGCTCATCGTGGTCGCCGATCGCACGACTTCCTCGAGAAGCTCCCGACCCTCCTGCAAGCGCCCAGAGAGCGCGAAGGCATATCCGAGCCGTCCGAGAACCGCCCAGGGTTGGAGCTTCCACGTGCGAACGATGACATGCGCTCGATCGAGTGCTTCGATCGCCGCGCCATAATCGCCCTGCGCGATCGATATGCCACCCATACCCGTCAGGGTCTCCGCCAATGTGAATGGGTGATCCGTGCCGTCCGCGGTACTCAGGGCACGCCGCGCGTGCGCGCGCGCCTCGTCGAATCGCCCCAGGCCGGCGAGAGTCAGGGCAAGCCACGTCGAAGACCAGGGGGCGAACAGCGGCGATAGCCGGGGGCTGTTCTGGCTTGCGCCCTCCGCACACCGCGACAAGTACTCGACCGCGCGGCGATAGTCGCCGACGGCAAAATGTGCCTGCCCGGTTCGATAGAGAGCCTCGATCTCGAGCTCCCTGTCGCCGCTCTCGGCCGCCATGTCGAGGGCGCGCTGGCCAACTTCGATCGCTCGACGATGCTCGCCGGTGACGTTTCTCAATCGGGCAGAGGTGTCGGCGAGGACCCGTCCCAGCCGCGCGCGATCGCCGAGCTTGGTCGCGAGGGCTTCGGCCTCGCGCATAACCATCAGGACGTCGTGATAGCGTCCGAGCGGAATCAACGCGACGCGCAGATCGAGTCGCGTGTCGATGGATTGCGCGAGCGTCTCGGGCGTCTCCGGCAACCGCTCGAGCGCCTGGAGCGACTGCTGGAGTCGCCCCAGTGCCGTCTCGTACGACGATCGTGCGATGGCTCTCTGGGCGGCCAGCCGGAGGTATCGGGCGCCCTTGTCCCATGCCTCGGCGCCGACGGCGTGTCGCGCGAGACGCTCGGCGTCTTCCGCGAGGCGGGCCGGTTGCCGTTGCTCCAGCGTCTCCAGCACGCTCAGATGCAGCGTCCGTCGCCGCTCGTGCAAGAGGCCGGCGTACGCGACCTCGTGCGTCAGTGCGTGCTTGAAGCTGTATTCGAGCTCCGGAAACAGGTGCGATTCGTAGAGGAACTCCGCGGCCTGGAGACGCACCAGACTCCGGCGTAGATCACCCTCGCCTTGCGGAAAGAGCCCCTCGAGCAGCGTCATCGGGACGTCCTTGCCGATCACACTGCTTGCTTGCAGCACGCGCTTCTCGTCCGGCGACAGGCGATCGATGCGCCCGGACAGCAGCGCTTGCACGGTCGCGGGGACATGAATCCCGGGAACATCCGCGGTCAGGCGATACGCGCCGGCGTCACCGGACAGAGCTCCGGTTTCGACGAGCGTTCGAACACTCTCCTCGAGAAAGAACGGATTTCCGGCGGCCCGATCGATGAGCAGCCGCTTGAGCGGCCCGAGCTCCTTGCGTCCGCCTACGAGCGCCTCGAGCAGCGCTTCAGCGCTCTCCGCGGGCAGTGGGTCGACCCGGAGCTGACGATAGTACGTCTTGCCCGCCCAGCGGTGCCCGTACTCGGGCCGATGGTTGACGAGCAGGAGCACAGGCGCCGCGGGAAGACTTTCGACGACGCTGTCGAGCAGCGCCTGCGTTTCCGGGTCGATCCAATGCAGATCCTCCAGCACGAGGACGAGTGGCTGGAGCTGGCTCTCTCGATACAGGAGACGCTTGACCGCCTCCAGGGTGAGCTGGCGGCGTTGAGGCGGCTCGAGTTGCCGGAGCCGATCGTCTTCGGGCAACGCGTCGAGAAGCCAGAGAATCGGGGGCAACATGTCCTTCAGCGTCTCGTCGAGCGTGAGCACGTGTCCGGTCGCCTTGGCGCGAATCGATCGGGTGTCGTCGCGGTCGTCGATGCGGAAGAGTGCCTTGAGAACCTCGATGAGGGGTAGATAGCTGATGGCACGGCCATAGGACGCGGCACTGGCGTGGAGCACCCGACAGCCGACGACGGCCGGGAGCTGGATCAGCTCATGAAACAGACGAGATTTGCCCACACCCGGCTCGCCCACGACCGCCACGACTTCGCCATGACCTCGCTTCGCGCCCTCGAGCGCCACGCGGAGCTGCTGCATCTCGGCATCGCGCCCGATAAAACGGCTCAGGCCCCGGAGTTGGGATACTTGAAAGCGTGTCCTGGCTCGACTTGCGCCGAGCAGCTCGAAGACTTCGACGGGGGCCTCCAGGCCCTGGACTGGCACGGGACCGAGGGGCTGGACCTGCACGAAGGGCTCGACCAGAGCGAGCGTCCGGCCGGTGATCCAGATCGTGCCCGGCGACGCGAGCTGTTCCATCCGCGCCGCCAGGTGTGTCGTCTCGCCGACTGCTGAATAGTCGATGCGCAAATCGGACCGAATCGACCGGACCACGACCTCGCCCGAGTTCAACCCGATGCGGATCCTGACGGCGATACCGTGAGTACGGAACGTGTGATCGGCGTAGGCTTTCACGAGGTGCTGCATGCGAAGGGCGGCGTAGCACGCGCGCACCGCATGGTCCTCATGAGCTACGGGCGCTCCGAACAGCGCCATGATGCCGTCGCCCATGACCTGGTTGACGGTGCCCTCGTAGTGGTGCACCGACTCCATCATTCTCTCGAGAACCGGGTCGAGGACGTTACGCGCCTCTTCGGGATCGCGATCGGCCAGGAGCTCCATCGAGCCTTTCAAGTCCGCGAAGAGCACCGTGACTTGCTTGCGCTCGCCTTCCAGCGCGCTTCGCGAGCCGAGAATCTTCTCGGCCAGGTACTGCGGCGTGTAGGCCTCGGGAGGAAAGAGCTGCGGCTCGTTGAAGGCTGCGGTCAGGGCGCGGCCACATCCGCCGCAGAACTTCTCCTTGCCCTCGTTCGAGAATCCGCAGAACCGGCACGTGGCGGCGAGCGATAGGCCGCATTCGCCGCAGAACAGCCGGCCTTCGCGATTCTCGGTACCACACCGCGCACATTGCACGTCGAGTGCTTCCTACGAGCTCGCTGGCTTCCGGCTGTCGCCGGTCCAGCGCTGAGCAAAGTCCTGGGCCGTCGGCCGAGGTCGGGTCGGAGCCGCGCCCACGTCGGTGCCGATGTAGATGAAGCCGACGATCAGATCGTCCGGGCCGATGCCCAGGCCTGCCTTCACCACCTCGTCACAGGCGGCTTCGCCCGTGCGCCAGAAGGCGCCGAGCCCTTGAGCGAACGCCGCGAGCATGAGGCCATGAGCCGCGCATCCGGCGGAGACGATCTGCTCGACAACCGGAATCTTCGCGGATCGGTCGAATCGCGTCGCGACGACCACGATCACGGGCGCCCGAAGCGCTTTCTCCCGTTCGCGCGCCAGCACGGGCGCACCGGCCAGCGGATTCCGCCGGGCCAGGCTCTCGGCGAGAAGCTCACCGAAGGCACGCCGGGCCGTTCCGTCGATCAGGATCAGCCGCCAGGGCCGAAGCCGCCCGTGATCCGGAGCGCGAGCAGCAGCGTCGAGCATGGCTTCGATAGCCTGCCCTGACGGAGCCGGCTCGCCGAGCTTCGACGCGGAATATCGGGTGCGGAGAACCTCCATCGCTTCCATCAGTTTTCCTGCGCCGGCGGCGCGGTGAGCCGTCGCGGGTGACGGCTCACCGCGCCGCTTCAGCTACCGGCGCTCGGTCGCAGCGCACGCGGCCCGCCGGTAGCGTACCAGGCTGAGATCCCGCCCCGGACATAACTCGCATCGAAGCCGCGCTCCCGAAGCGTCTTGGTCACACCGCACCCGACGTGAAAGCCGTAGGCGCAGTAGACCGCGACGGGGCGATCGTGCGCGAGCTCGCCTATCCATTCGTCCACCCGGTCGGGATCGCGCCAGACGGCGCCTTCCATGAGATCGACCGTTCGGGAGATATGATGCCGTGGCCTCGCGTCGAGCACCTGGACCGGCTCGCCCTTCGCAAGCCGGGCGGCGAGCTCCTCGACGGAGAGGGATGGCAAGCTCTTGTCGGACGGATCCTCCACCGGCAGCGCGTGATCCGCCCGAACCGCCTCCATGCGCTGAATGACGGCCGCCCAGTCGATGTTGCGCATGAACGCGTCGATGTACGCCGTGGCGTTCGCGCCGAAGTCCATGTGATAGGCGTGCTCGTACATGTCGAGCGCCAGCACCGGCGCCGCGTCGATCGCGGCCTCCGCGTGGTTCGTCGCGATCTGGTTCCAGAACCGTCGCTCCCGGCGGGAATAGGTCAGCAGCATCCAGCCCGAGCCTCCGGCAAGAGCGCGCGCGCTGTCCACGAACTCGCGGCGCCACGCTCCAGCGCTTCCGAAGTGCTCATCGAGCACGGCGCGCACCGGCTCGGGAATCTGGTTCCCTTGGCCGCCCAGGTTGCCGAAATAGACCTCGTGGAGCGTGATCGAGCCGATCGCGAGAACTTCTTCGCGCTTCAGGGCGCGCAGCCGGTAGCCCGGCGTCCGCGCGTCGAGCGCGGCCAGCTCGGCGCGGATGGCATTCAGCGTGCGCACCGCGTCGCCATAGTGGTTTTCGTAGTGACTCACGATCAGGCGCTCCGAGATTCCGTTCAGGATCCACGGGCGTACCGCGATCGGCGTGATCTCCTGTTGCATCGTCGTTCTCCCTTTAGTCTCTCTAAGGTATTAGGTTCAAACGCGGGGTGTTTCGGAGGCGCTCGAAGCTATCCCGTCGCCGGTCTCAGCGCGCGCTCTCCGCCCCAGGCGTACCACGCCGAGATGCCGCCGCGGACGAAGCGCGCATCGAAGCCTCGCTCGATGAGCGTCTTCGTCACGTTGCGCCCGACGTCGAAGCCGTAGGCGCAGTACACGGTGACCGGCTTGTCCGGCTTCAGCTCGGCCATCCACTCCTCGACCCGATCGGGATCGCGCCACGTGGCGCCCGCCATCAGATCCACGTGGCGCAACATGTGGTCCCGCTGTCGCGCGTCGACAATCTGCACGCCGCTGCCGCTGGCGATCTCGGCGGCGAGCGCCTCGACGGAGAGCGACGGCACGTCCGTCGTTGACGACGGGTCTTCGTTCGGCGGCGGCTGGTTGCCCCGTGCGGCCTCGATCCGTTTCAGCACGATCGCCCAGTTGATGTTGCGGATGAACGTGTCGATGTACGCGGCTGCGTTCGCGCCGAAGTCCATCTGGTAGGCGTGCTCGTGCATGTCCAGAACCAGCATCGGCGCGGCGTCGACGGCCGACTGCGTGTCGTCTGTCGCGATCTGGTTCCAGAACCGCTTCTGCCGGCGCGAGTAGGTGAGGAGCACCCATCCGGAGGTGCCCGCCAGCGACCGTGCCGTTGCCACGAACTCGCGACGCCACGCATCGGCGCTGCCGAAGTCCGCCGCGATCTCGGCGGCGAAGGCGTCCGGCACTTCGTGCCAGTCCGGCCGACCGAGGCCCGTGCTGGGTCCAGCGCGACGGAACCCGCCGAGGTTGCCGAAGTAGAGCTCGTGCAGCGCGACGGAGCCCATCAGCGAGAGCTCTTCCTGCTTGAGCCCGCGCAGGCGGTGCGGCGACGTACACGCGTCGAGCGCGGCAAGCTCCCGACGGACGGCGTTCAGCGCTCGCACCACGCTCCCGTAGTTGTTTTCGTAGTGACTGACCACCATGGGCTCCGAGAGGCCGCTGAGCGCCGACGGGCGTACGGCGATCGGCGCGACTTGCTGCTCCCGCTGCATCATCATGCTTCCGCCGTAGCCCTGGCCCGCGCGATCTCGTCGGCGCTGTACCGGAGGGCCCGGAAGACCAGGTTGCCCTGCGTGTCTGGTGATCCCGCGAAAAACGGCCGACCAAAAAACGGATTGACATACTCCCAGACGATCTCGCCGTCCTTGGTGACCTCGAAGAAGCGGCCGTAGGAAGACTCACAGATCAGCGTGTTGCCGTTTGGCAGGCGTTGAGCGTTGCCCATGCGTGGCGAGAAGAAATTCCACGCCGGTCGATCCTGGTATTTCCACACGATCTCGTTCGTCGCCGGATTGACCTCGATGGCCCGCGAGAACGGCATCGAGTCATCGAGACGATGGGGGCCGTTGTCGAAGATCAGGATATTGCCGTTCTCCAGCGGCGTCGGCGCATGCTGGCCCGCGACCGTCGGCGCAGCGAGCTTCCACAGGATTTTTCCTGTGTTGCGGGAGATGCGGAGGACGGTCGAGGTGGGTCGGTAGCTGGTGAGGATGTCTCCGTCGGGCAACTCCAGGACACTGTTACCCTGCGCCCACAACGTCCGTGGCGCCTGGATCTCGGTGATGCCGTCTTCGACGGGATCGAGATGCTCCCAGGTACGCCATTCCCAGACGGTCTGCCCGGTCGGCGTTACCTCGGCGAGGTAATCCGAGTACATCTTGCCGGCCTCGTCCTTGGATCGCCGAGCATACTGACCCGACGGGAAGCGATCTTCCTCCACCCCTCCCCTGACGCGCCGGGCGATGTCGTCGGGAACCCGGCCCATACAATTCAGCAACACGTTTCCGTTACGCAGCAGGATCCCGTGGTGGTGGTGGTCGCGATGGCGAACTTCCCAGAGCACCTTGCCGTTCCAGTCCGCTTCCAGCACCACGCCGCCCTTGAACGGAAAGCGACTCAGAAAGCTCTCTTCCGAAGTGCGCCCGTTGTAGAAGAGCGTCCCACGCTCGGTCAGATAGCCGGACAGGCCCGGCGGGTACGGCATGGTCCATGTGTGAACGACATTTCCGTGAAGGTCGACGAGATATACCTTCCCGTCTCCCCAGATGAGCGGCGAAAACAGGGTGAACCCCGGCGCGGCGCGCTCGAGGTTCAGCGCGCGGACGCCGACACCACGGCGTCGGACCGTCTGTTGCTCGACCGCGACCGTCGTCGTCATCGGATCGCCCTCCAAGCCTCGAACTCCGATTCAGCCTGGCCGGGCGCCAGAGCCTGATGAAGCCGAGCGACGTGCGTCCAGTTGATGTTCTCCATGAAGGCGTCGACGTACCGCTCCGCGGAGGCGCCGTAGTCGAGCTGATACGAGTGCTCGTACATGTCGAGCGCCAGGATCGGCGTGCCGCCGGCGAGCGCGTGCGCGTGATCGGCCGCCCATTGATTCACCAGACGCCGGGCGTGATGTGAGTAGCTCAGCAGCACCCAGCCTGAGCCGCCGCGGAGGGCCTTGCCGGTGCCGATGAACTCGCCGCGCCAGCGGTCGACGCTCCCGAAGTCGCGGGCCAGCGCCTCGTCGATCAGGCCCCCCGAAATGCCGTCGCCGCCGAGCCCGTCGAAGTACAGCTCGTGCAGGATCATCGAATTGGTCGCGATCAGCTCCTCGCGCTTGAGACCGTTGATCACGAACACGGGCGCCTTGGCGAAGTCGAGCTCGGCCAGCTGCGCCGCGATGGCGTTCAGCCGGCGCACCGCGCCGCCGTAGTTGTTCTCCCAGTGGCTGACGATGAGCTTCTCCGAGAGCCCCCTGAGCTTCGTCGGGTCGCAGGACAGCGGCTTCACCGTGTGAATCATCGCGCGCTCCTCGGCGCCGGCAGCGCAGCCGCACCGCCCGGCGTCTTCGCGCGCTTCGGCCCCCGACGACTCAGGAACGCCAGGGCGCGCTCGATCAGCCGTCGCCCGATCCCCGGCCCGACCAGATGGTCGTCGACCCATTGGTGCTGGAGCGCGGCGCGCTCAGTGCGTGCCCGAGCCATCGCGAGCCGATCCCGCATGATGCATTCAGCGACGTACTCGTCAGCTTCCATGACGTCCTCCGCTTGCTCGCTGTGGTTTGTGCTGTGTCGATGGTCATGTTGTTACTCAGTGAAACAATAGTTTCTTCGATTGTCAAGCGGACGAGTGTGCAGCATCACTTGACACAGCGATGAAACTATTGTTTCATAGTGTCAATGGGCCCGGCGACGCTCCTCCTGCTGCTGGTTGGCGTGCCCCCGACGCCGTCGAGCCTCCGCGTCCGCGTGTGGCGCCGGCTGCGGTCGCTCGGCGCCGTCCCGCTCAAGCGCTCGGCCTACCTCCTGCCCGACACGCCGGAGCGGTACGAAGATTTCCAGTGGCTCGCCCAAGAGATCCAGCGCGAGGGCGGAGACGCGACCTTGATCCGCGTCCAGCAGATCGAGAACTTCAGCCAGGACGACGTGCTCCGGCTCTTCCACGAGCCACGCGATCTCGACTATCGCCAGCTGGCCGCGCGCTATCGAAAGGTGCTCAAGCGGCTCGAGCAGAAGTCATCGGCCAAGAGCGCGCGGGTGCAGGAGGAGCTGGCGCGGCTCGCCAAGGACCACCAACGCATCCGTGACGTCGATTTCTTCGGGGCCCCCGGCGGCGCCGAGGTGCGGCGTCTCGAGGAGGTCGTCGCCATGCGTACTCGACGTCCCGAACCGGCGCGCCGCGAGGACCGGCCGACCCTCGATCTCACGAAACTCCAGGGACGGCGATGGGTGACGCGGCCGCGCCCGCACATCGATCGCATCGCGTCGGCCTGGCTGATCAAGCGCTTCATCGATACCCGCGCCGAGTTCGTCTTTGCGCCCCCCGCCGAGTTTCCCGCGGACGCGATTCCGTTCGACGCACCGGGCGTGGAGCTGAGCCATCAGGGCGAGGACTGCACGTTCGAGACCCTGCTCAAGCGGGCACGCCTGCGCGACCGGCGGCTCACCCGGCTGGCGGAGGTGGTGCACGAGGCGGACCTGCGTGACGGCAAGTACCCGCGCGAGGAAGCGCGCGGTATCGATGTCGCGGTGCGCGCGCTACTGGCCGCCTCAGCCGATGATCACCAGGTGCTCTCGCAGGGTATGGCCCTGTTCGAAGGTCTCTACGCGACGACGTCTCGAAAGGGCACCTCGTGAGTCTGATCCTGTCGCGGACGGACGTGCTCGAGCTGCTCACGCTGCCGGAGTGCATCGATGCCGTCGAGCGCGCGTTTCGTCTGCACGCCGAGGGCCGCACCCTGGGCCCCGGCGTGCTCAGCGTGCACGCCACGGGCGGCGGCTTTCACATCAAGGCGGCCGGCCTGGTCGGCGAGCGCAGCTATTTCGCCGCCAAGACCAACGCCAACTTTTCGGATAACCCTCGACGCTGGGGGCTCCCCACGATCCAGGGGACGATCGTGCTGGCCGATGCGGTGAACGGGACGCCGCTCGCGATTATGGACTCCGGCAGCGTGACGGCGCTGCGGACGGCCGCCGCGACGGCCGTCGCCGCCAAGTTCCTGGCTCGCCCCGACGCGCGCACCGCGACCGTCGTGGGCTGCGGCGTGCAAGGTGAGCTCCAGCTCGCCGCGATCACGGCCGTGCGCCAGCTGCGCCGGATCTGGCTCGTCGACATCGACCACGCGCGCGCGGAGGATCTGGCGGCGCGCGCCGCGGCCAAACACGGCCTGCCGGTGGAAGCGACCAAGGATCTTCACGCGGCCGTCCGCGAGAGCGACGTCTGTGTGACCTGCACGACCGCGCGCCGCGCCTTTCTCGGGCCGAGCGATGTCGCGCCCGGGACCTTCATCGCCGCGGTCGGCGCGGACAACCCCGACAAGCAGGAGCTCGAGCCCTCCCTGCTCGCCTCCGCCACCCTGGTCGTCGACGTCCTCCAGCAATGCGCCGAGATCGGCGAGCTGCATCACGCGCTGGCGGCAGGCGTCCTCACGCGCGAGCGTGTTCACGCGGAGCTCGCGGACGTCGTGGCGGGGCGGCGCGCGGGTCGCACGCATCCGGACGAGATCACGATCTTCGACAGCTCGGGCACCGCGCTGCAGGACGTCGCGGCCGCGGTCGCCGTGTACGAAAAGGCCAGCGCGACCGGCCGTGGCGCGCTGGTGAAGCTCGATGCCTGAGGCACAACCCGTCCCGCGGATGAGGAGATCGCCATGAAGTGGGTGACCCGCGAACGCGCGCGCGTTGATCGCATCGCCTGTCCGTGGTTGATCACGCGCTTTGTCGACAGCAAGCCCGAGTTCCTGTTCGTCCCGTCCGCCAAGGTTCGAGAGGTCGCCGCGCGCGAGCCGGCGATCCCGTACGACATTCCGAACGTCGAGCTCGGGCATCAGGGCCCACGCTGTTCGTTCGATGCCTTCATCGAGCGGTACGAGCTCGCGGATCCCGCGCTCACCCGGCTCGCGCCCATCGTGCGGGGCGCGGACACCGACGACCGCGCCCTCACGCCCGAGTCCGCGGGGCTCTACGCCGCGGCAACGGGATTTCAGGCGACCAGCCGCGACGATTTCGACAACATGGCTCGACAGTTCCCCATGTACGACGCGCTCTACGCATTCTGCCGCGCGCAGACCGCGACGACATTGCGACCGCGCGTGCTCTTCGTCTGCCTGCACGGCGCCGCCAAGAGCGTGATCGGGGCGGCGCACTTTCGTCGGCTGGCCGCCGCGCGGGGCCTCGGGATCGACGCCGTCGCCGCCGGTACCGAGCCGGATCAGGAGCTGGCGCCGGGCGCCGTGAAGGGGCTGGCCGCCGACGGATTGTCGGCAACGCCGAGCCGACCGCGGCCGGTCACGCGCTACGACCTCGAGAGCGCCGCGCGCATCGTGAGCTTCGGCTGTGACGTCACGCCCACCAAGGGGCAGCGGGTCGATCAGTGGGACGTTCCAGCGGTCAGCGATGGCTATGCCGCCGCGCGCGAGCGAATCGTCGCGAATGTCGAACGGCTGGTTGCCGAGCTGGCGGCTGAGCGCTAACGCCGCGTTCGATCACGCGACTTTGCAGAAAATCGAAAGGGCCTACGGGTGATCGTCCCGTAGGCCCTCGAAGCGTTGGAGCGGCCGACCGGATTCGAACCGGCGACGTCCAGCTTGGGAAGCTGGCATTCTGCCACTGAATTACGGCCGCCCGGCGCCCCCTATCTTACACCGATCGGTCTCGCGCTATTTCCCGTCCTTGAGCGACATGTTGTAGGCCTGCAGCACCTCGTCGCTGCGCGCCTTCCAGTTGAGCCGCTTGGCCACGCCGTAGAGATCGATCTGCTGGTAGAGCGGCACCGCCGGCATCTCATCGACCCAGAGCCGGTTGATTCGGTGGTACTGCTCCAGGCGCTTTTTGTCGTCCATGATCGTCTGGGCTTCGTCGAGCATCCGGTTGAAGTCTTCGTTGAGCCAGTTCACGAAGATCCCCGGCGACCGGAAGAGCGGGACGTACACGGTCTCCGCGTCCATGGTGCCGGTGCCCCAGCCGATCAGCCACACCGGGCCGGCCTTGTGCACGTAGACCATGTTGTTCAGGTACGTCACGAAGTCGTACGTGCGCAACGTCGTCTTGATGCCGGCCTTCGTGAGCTGACCGCTCACCGCCTCGGCCACCTCGGCGTCGCGCACGTAGCGGCCGCGCGGGCCGTGCAGGGTGATCTCGATGCCGTTGGGATGCCCGGAGTCGGCCAGGAGCTTTTTCGCTTTCGCCACGTCGAGCTTGATGGGCTGGAGCTTGGGATCGAAGCCGAAGTGCATCGACGGCAGCATCGTCGCGACGCGCACGCCCTTGCCGTCGAGGACGGTCTTGATGATCTCGTCGGCGTCGATCGCGTAGGCGATCGCCTGGCGCACGCGCTTGTCGGCCGTCGGCCCGTTGTAGGGGCCGGTGGCCTTGTGCTGCGCGTCCATCTGTTGCGCGTAGATCATGAGCTGGATCGTGCGGACCGACGGCGCTGTCGACAGGAACAGCTTGGGATGCTTGTCGATGATCGCGCCGAGATGCGGCGGGATGTTCACCGCTAGGTCGATCTCGCCGTTCTGCAACGCCGCGACGCGAACGGCGTCGTCGGGAATCGGGCGGAACACGACGGTCTTGATCTGCGGCGCCCCGCGCCAGTACGCGTCGTTGGCCTCGAGCACGATCTCTTCGTCCTTCGACCAGCGGACGAACTTGTACGGGCCGGTGCCGATGGGCTTCTTGGACAGCTCGGCGGTCTCCTTGCCCGCCGCTTCCTTGGGCGGCAGCATCGCGCTCTGCGGGAACGTCATCATGACGGCGAAGATCGGCCACGGCTTCTTCGTGTGAACCCGGATCGTGTAGGGATCGACGATCTCGACGCGATCGAGCGGCGCGAAGAACGTGGCGCCGCGGAGCTTGCCCTGCCCCTGCGCCAGTCGCTCGAGGGTGAACTTCGCCGAATCCGCGTTGAACTCCTCGCCGTTGTGGAACTTGACGCCTTTCCGGAGCTTCACCTCCCAGGCCGACGGCGGCACGAACTTCGGCATTTCGGCGGCGAGGTTAGGCACGATCTTCAGATTCGG
>JACXTT010004840.1_pt1 | contig 19845 bp, 19 predicted proteins | sample 9270951 | NCBI WGS metagenome assembly JACXTT01 (sample SAMN15532306, study PRJNA645909) | rock metagenome | isolation source: weathered quartz diorite | place: Puerto Rico | collected 2017-06-21 | reverse complement strand
CCCGGTCCGCGCTCCCTGGTGCGACCGCTGCGCGCAACCCGAGCCGTCGTTTGGAGGCTGCCGCCTGTGCGCGGGGTGGCCCACCGTCTTTCAGTGCGCCCGTTCCGCGGTGTGGCTCGATGCCGGAGCTCGAGCCGCCGTCCACGCGTTGAAATACGGCGGGCTGCCGCGGATCGCCGATGATCTCGCGACTGCGATGACCGGCGTGGATCTCCCGGGACGGGAGTCGGCCTGGCTCGTGCCGGTGCCGCTCGGAGCGAAGCGCCAGTGGCAACGCGGTTACAACCAGAGCGAGCGGCTGGCACGCGCGCTGTCCCGCCGCTGGCGTCGTCCGGTCGCGGATCTGCTGGACCGGACGCGCGAGACGGCGACGCAAACGGCGTTGACACCGGAGGCGCGCCTGGCGAACGTGGCGGGGGCCTTCACAATGAAGAATGTCCAACGTTCGAAGATCGATGAACAACGGGCGTTGAGCCGTGGACATTCGACGTTGATCATCGTCGATGACGTTTTCACCACCGGCGCCACGTTGGCGGATGCAGCCCGGGCGCTCGAGGTGGGGGGCGCGACGACGGTCGCGGCCGTGACCTTCGGTCGGGCGGCACTACCGGACTTCACCTAGGGAGCGGGGAGCGCAATGGCCGTACGCGTGGGCATCAACGGGTTCGGGCGGATCGGACGGAACGTGCTTCGGGCTGCCGTCCTCATGCAGCAGCAGGCTCTCGAGTTCGTCGCGGTGAACGATATCACGGACACCAAGACGCTCGCGCACCTGCTCACGTACGACTCCGTGCACGGTCGATTTCCGGGGACGGTCGAGGCGCGTGACGACGCCCTGGTGGTGAACGGCAGGCCCATCAAGGTCTCGGCGATCAAGGAGCCGGAGAAGCTTCCGTGGAAGGCGCTGGGGGTGGACCTCGTGCTCGAGAGCACCGGGCGCTTTACGAATCGCCCCGACGCCGACAAGCACCTCGCCGCTGGTGCCAAGCGAGTGGTGATCTCCGCGCCCGCCAAGGGCGAGGACATCACAATTGTCATGGGGGTGAATCACCAGAAGTACGACCCGGCCAAGCACACGGTGCTCTCGAACGCGTCGTGCACCACGAACTGCCTGGTGCCCGTGGTCAAGGTCGTGCTCGATCGGTGGGGCTTCAAGCACGGGTTCATGACGACGATCCACAGCTACACCAACGACCAGCAGATCCTCGACCTGCCGCATAAAGACCTGCGACGGGCGCGGGCTGCCGCCTTGAGCATCATCCCCACGACCACGGGCGCGGCCAAGGCCACCGGGCTGGTCATCCCGGAGGTCAAAGGAAAGATCGACGGAATCTCCTTGCGCGTGCCGACGCCCGACGTCTCCGTCGTCGAGCTGACGGCCGAAGTCGGCAAGCCGACCACCATCGATGACGTGAATGGCGCGTTCAAGCAGGCGGCGCGCGATGCGCTGAAGGGCATTCTCGCTGTCAGCGACGAGCCGCTCGTCTCCACTGACTACATCGGAAACCTCTACTCGAGTGTGGTCGACAGCCTTTCGACGAACGTGATCGACGGCACGTTCGTCCACGTGTCATCGTGGTACGACAACGAGATGGGCTACTCGGCGCGCTGCGTGGATCTGCTCGCCTACATCGCCGGCAAGTGAGCAAACGCAGCCTGCGCGACCTGCCGCCGGCCGCGCTCGACGGCCAGCGCGCGCTGGTCCGGGTCGACTTCAACGTGCCGCTCAAGGACGGCGCCGTGTCAGACGAAACCCGGATCCGCGCCGCCGTTCCCACCATCCGGTACCTGCGCGAGAAGGGAGCGCGCGTCGTCCTCCTGTCGCACCTGGGTCGCCCCAAGGGCCCGGATCCCAAAGCATCGCTCAAGCAGATCCTGCGCGACGTCGAGCGGATTCTCGGCACACCGGTTGAGTTCATCCCGGATCCGGCGACGGGCGTCGCCCCGACGCGCCGCCTGCCGCGGGGCGGCGTGGCGCTCGTGGAGAACACGCGCTTCTGGCCCGGGGAGGAGAAGAACGACCGCGCCTTCGCCCAGGTGCTCGCGGCACTTGGAGACTTCTACGTCGACGACGCATTCGGGGCCGCGCACCGCGCGCACGCTTCGACCGAAGCCGTGGCCCGGCTGCTGAAGCCTGCCGTGGCGGGGTTCCTCATGGAAAAGGAGCTCCGCTATCTCGGGGACGCCCTCGACCATCCTCGGCGACCGTTCGTCGCCGTGCTCGGCGGCGCCAAGATCTCCGGGAAGATCGAGGTGATTCAAGCGCTGCTCCCCAAGGTCGACCGGATCCTCGTGGGCGGCGCCATGGCGAACACCTTCTTCCTCGCGCTTGGGTTTCAGGTCGGAGGCTCTCTCGTGGAGCGCGACAAGGAAGACCTCGCCAAGGAGCTCATCGCCCAGGCCGGCGCCAAGCTCGTCCTGCCACGCGGCGCAGTCGTGGCGCCGAGCCTCGCGCGCGCCGCCGAGCGCCGCGAGGTGCCGAGCGATCGGGTCCCGGGCGATTGCGCCGTGTTCGATATCGATCAGGCGACGCGACTCGAGTTCCGCGCGCACATCGTCCAGGCCAAGACCGTGTTCTGGAATGGGCCGATGGGCGTGTTCGAGACCCCCCCTTTCGACGCGGGTACTCGCGCCATCGGCGAGGCGATGATCGAGGCGGGGAAGCGCGGCGCCACTACCGTCGTGGGCGGTGGCGACTCGGCGGCGGCGGTGGCGGGGCTCGAGGACAAGCTGACCCACGTGTCCACCGGCGGCGGAGCCGCGCTCGAGCTCCTGGAAGGCAAGCCACTGCCCGGAGTCGCGGCCCTCGAGGACGCGTGAGGCGGTTGCTCTTCGCCGCCAATTGGAAGATGCACCTGGGCCCCGAGGAGGCCCGGACCTACCTCAAGACCTTCCGGGCACGATACAACCGCCGGGACGACCGCGACGTGTGGTTCTTTCCCCCGGCCGTTTCCATCGAGGCCGCCGCCCAAGCCACGCGCGAGCGCGTCGATCTCCAGGTGGGCGCGCAGGACATCTACTGGGAGCCCAAGGGTGCGTACACCGGTGCGGTATCCGCGCCGCTCGCGCTCCAGGCGGGTGCCCGCGCCACCCTGATCGGGCACTCCGAGCGTCGCCACGTGTTCGGCGAGACCGAGGCCGATACGCGACGAAAGGTCGCGGCGGCACTTGCCGCCGGCCTGCTGCCGATGTTGTGCGTGGGGGAGACGCTCGCCGAGCGCGACGCGGGCCATACGGTGCCCGTCGTGATCCGGCAGCTCGCCGCCGCCCTCGGTGGAACCGAGGGAGCCCCGCTGGCGCGTGTGGTCATCGCCTACGAACCGGTCTGGGCGATCGGTACCGGGCGGAACGCGACGCCCGCCGACGCGAGTGCCGTGCATCGGGAGATCCGTGCGTGGCTCGTCGCGCGCGGCGACGCCCAGCCCAAGGTTCTCTACGGCGGGAGCGTGAACTTGAAGAACGTCGCCGAGCTTCTGGCGGAGCCGGAACTGGATGGCATCCTGGTCGGCGGAGCATCGCTCGATCCCGAAGGCTGGGCGCAACTTGTGCAGACCGCGACCGCGTAGGTATTATCCCCGCCGCATGTACGACGCCCTGTTGTTCATCCTCGCTCTCGACGCCCTGATCCTGATCGCCGCCGTCCTCCTGCAGGCGGGTCAGGGCGGGGGGTTGGCGTCGTTGGGCGGGGGTGCCGGCACCGAGCAGTTCATGGGCGGGCGCCAGGCGACCACCTTGCTCACCAAGATCACGTGGTGGTGTGCCGGCCTGTTCCTCTTTATTTCGCTCATGCTCGCGGTCATGTCGTCCCGCAGCGCGTCGCCGCGCTCGGTACTCGAGGGTGGCGTTCCCGCCCCGGCGCCCGTGCAGCCCACGCCGCTGCCGCTCCCGACGACACAGGCACAGCCGAGCGCGCCGCCGCCTCCGGCTCCTCCACCGTCCAACCAGAGTCGCCCACCCCATCGCTGACCGCCCCCCCCGCCCGGCTTACGTGCTGCTAGAGGACGGAGCCTGGTTCCCCGGCAGCGCACCCCTCGAGTTCGACGGGACGTACGCTGAAGTCGTCTTCACCACAAACCTGTCCGGCTACCAGGAGGTCTTCACCGACCCCTCGTACCTGGGGCAGATCGTCGTGATGACGGCTCCGATGATCGGAAACTACGGCATTAACCCGGAAGACCTCGAGTCCGACCGCCCGCGCGTCGCGGGTGTCGTGGTGCGCGAGCTCTCGGGCAAGCCGTCGAACTGGCGCGCCACCGGGACGCTCGCGGACTGGTTGGCGGCGGCGCGTGTGCCCATCGTCGCCGACGTGGACACGCGTCAGCTCACGCGTCACATCCGCTCGAAGGGAGCCATGCGCGGCGCCGTCGCCCTGGGCGCGGAGCCGAGCGCGGAGGTGCGCGCGGCGCTCGCCGCGAGTCCGTCGATGGACGGACTCGATCTCGCGAGCCAGGCGACGATCGGTGCCGAGTACGGCGAGGGTCCGGGCACGGGGGATGCGCGGCATCACATCGTCGCCTACGACTACGGCATGAAGCGCAACATCCTCAGATTGTTCGTGCGGAACGGTTGCCGGGTGACGGTCGTGCCGGCGGCGACGCCGGCGGCGCGGATCCGCGAGCTCGAGCCGAGCGGCCTATTCCTGTCCAACGGCCCGGGCGACCCGGCTGCGGTGGGATATGCCATTGCGACGCTGCGCGAGCTTGCCGACGGTTCCCTCCCGATCTTCGGGATCTGCCTCGGGCATCAGCTGCTCGGCCTCGCCTTGGGCGGGGACACGGTCAAACTGCCATACGGTCATCGAGGAGGAAACCACCCAGTTCGCGATCTCTCTACAGGTCAAGTACTTATAACCTCGCAGAACCACGGCTTCGCAGTCCGAGGCGATACCTCCGGGGTCCCGGGAGCCAAGGCGCTCGCGGTCACGCACCTTAACCTGAACGACCACACCGTCGAGGGCGTGAAGCATCGGGAGTACCCGATCTTCGCCGTCCAATACCATCCGGAGGCCTCACCTGGGCCTCACGACGCTCAAGGGCACTTCCAACAGTTCCTCCAAGCTCTTGACACACAATAGGTAAGCCCGTAAGTTGGCCCCTCGTCTTGACAGCCCTTGGGCCCTTCAAGGGGGACGGATGACGAAGGCCGACCTGGTCGAAAAGGTCACCGCACAAATCGCTCGAACCGCCGGTCCCCTGATTTCCAAGAAGGACTGCGCCCGTGTCGTGGACTCATTTCTCGACGCGGTGAAAGCGGCCCTCGCAGAGCAGCATAACATTGAGATTCGCGGATTTGGAACGTTCAAGATCCGCCAGCGCAAGACTCGGATGGCGCGCAACCCACGCACCGGCGACCCGGTCGAAGTGGCGGCGCGCCCGGTGCCTGTCTTCAAGCCCAGCAAGGAGTTGCGGGCGATGGTGGCCGAGGCGAGCGAGCGCGTCACGCCCTGAACGAATGCGCGATGGTTTGCCATTCTGACGCGGCCCGGACTAACCGTCTGGGCCGCTTCGTTTTGCACGGGGTAGTCACAGCATCCACCTCGATCATGGAGTCGCTCGTGCGTCTGCTGCTCTCGCTTCTCGTCGCCGTCCCGCTGTCCGCCCAGGCTCCAATCAGATACGAAGTCTCAGTCCCGGCTCCGGCCACGCGGCTGTTCCACGTGCGCGCCGAATTCCCCACGCGCGGCAAAGACACGCTGTACGTCTCGCTACCGGCCTGGAGTCCGGGGAACTACGAGATCCAGAACTACGCGCGGTACGTGCGGCACTTCGCGGCGAAGACCGGGGCCGGCGAGCCGCTCTTCTGGGATCGCGCCGACAAGGACACGTGGCGCATCGCGACCGCGAAAGGCGACCGGGTGAGCGTCGAGTTCGATTATCTCGCCGACACGATCGATCTCTCCATGGCGCGCATCGTCGGCGACTTCGCGCAATTTCTCGGGACCAACCTGTTTCTGTACGAAGAGGGCCAGCTCGAGCGTCCGGCGGAAGTGCGATTCACGCCACCGCCGGGCTGGCAGGTGACGACGGCACTCCGGCCGTCGGCCGGCGGCGCCTACCTTGCATCCAACTACCACGAGCTGGTCGACGCGGAGACGTTTCTCGGTCGATACATGGTCGATTCGCTGGCGGTGGATGGGAAGTGGCTCCGCATCGCCGTGTGGCCGGCGGATGCGTACTCCGCGGGCGTACAGCGGAACATGCGAGCCGATTTGGAAAAGATCGCGAAAACGGAAAACGCCCTGTTCGGCGGCCCCCCGTACGACGCATATACCGTGTTCTTCAACGTCATCCGCGAGCCGATCAACTTCGGCGGTGGGCTCGAGCACAGCGCGTCGCAATTCGACATCATGCCGCAGGGTGGATTCGCGGACGCCGCGGGGAACTTCGGCGACTTCATGATTCCCCTCATGTCCCACGAGTACTTCCACCTGTTCAACGTGAAGCGAATCCGGCCCGCCGCGATGTGGCCGTACAACTACCGCGCCGAACAGTACACGCCGCTCCTGTGGTGGTCGGAGGGTGTGACGGATTACTACGCCGATCTGACGAACATTCGCTCCGGCCTCTGGACCACGGAGCAGTTCCTCGCCAACACGACATCCGACATGCAGCAGGTGGAGTCCGCGCCGGAGCCGTGGAGCGAGGAGGACGGGAGCGTGGCGACCTGGATCAACGAAGTCTTCGTGAACAGCTCGCAACTGTACTACCCGAAGGGCGCACTCACCGGAATGCTGCTCGACGTGTCGATCCGCGACGCGACGGACAACCGTAAGAGTCTCGACGACGTGATGCGGGCGTTGTACACACGCCACTACCAGAAACAGAAGGGCTTCACCACCGCCGAGCTGTTGAGCCTGCTGCGTGAGGTTGGCATGCCGGACGTCGACGGCTTCTATCAGCGCTACATCAACGGACGCGAGCCGCTTCCCTACGAGGCGGTGTTCGCGAAGGCCGGACTCGCGGTGACGCGCGAGGGCGTGTCGAATCCGTTCCTCGGGGTCAATGCGCAGCCGGGCGACGGCGGGAAGCTCGTGGTGCAAGGGGTCGTGCCCGGAAGCGCGGCGGAGGCCGCCGGGCTCGAGCCGGGAGACGTCCTGCTGAAAGTCGGCGATATCGACACGCGCCCCGATCAGGATTGGGGCGCCCCGTTCCGCGATCGGTACCGCGGCAAGGCCGGCGCGCCGCTCGCGATCGGGATCACGCGCGGCGGAAAGTCGATGACCCTCAACACCGAGGTCCGGGAGCGGACCGCCGTATCGTTCACGCTCACACCCGCTGCGTCGCCGACGGCGAAGCAAACGAAGGTTTGGCGTGGGCTCGCGAGCGGTACCACGGGGAGCTGAGGGCCGCTAATTTTCGAAGCACTATGCATGCTACCTCGACCACCGTCCGCGTGCGCTTTTTCGCACGCTATGCCGAGCTCGTCGGACGCTCCGAGGCGGAGGTGTCGCTCCCGTTCCCAGCCACGGTGGGGGACGTCGTGCGCCGAGTGCGGGAGGACTTGCCGGGGGGCCGCCAGTTGCCCGAGCGCCCGCTCACGGCTGTCAATCTGAAGCACGTCAAGCTCGATGCGACCGTGCGAAGCGGAGACGAGGTGGCGTTCCTGCCCCCCATTGCCGGCGGCTGAATGACGTACCTCACTCGTATGCCTCTCTCCATCGAGCAGCTCGTGGCCCAGGTGTCGTCACCCGCGTGTGGTGGCACGTGCGTCTTCCTCGGCACCGTGCGCGACAGCGCCGCAGAGAAGGGCGTCAAGGCGATCGAGTACTCCGCGTACGAGGAGATGGTGGAGGCTGAGTTCGGCCGGCTCGTGGCCGACGCCGCGACCCGCTGGCCCGACGCCCGGATCGCGGTCCAGCACCGTTTGGGCACGATTCCGGCGGGCGAGGCGAGTATCGGAATCGCCGCCGCGGCGCCACATCGCGCACAGGCGTTCGAGGCGTGCCGGTTTGTCATCGAAGAAGTGAAACGAAGAATCCCGGTGTGGAAGAAGGAACTCCGCATTGATGGCAGTGAGGTCTGGGTGGATCCCTCCGGTCATCCGACGGTCCAACCGTCTGACCGTCCGACGCATGTCTGAGCCGCTGCAGGACACGCTCGGGCGCCCGCTCGGGAGCCTGCGTGTCTCCGTGACCGATCGCTGCAACCTGCGGTGCCGGTACTGCATGCCCGAGGACGACTACGTCTGGTTGCCGAGGGAATCGATCCTCACCTTCGAGGAGACCTCGCGGCTGGTCGGGGTCTTCGCGGGGCTGGGCGTGCAAAAGGTCCGGCTGACGGGCGGTGAGCCGCTGCTGCGACACGATCTGCCGGACCTGATCGCGATGATCGCGCGGGACACCCGCATCGCCGACCTCGCGATGACGACAAACGGGCTGCTGCTCGCCAAGCACGCGGCCGCGCTGAAAGCCGCGGGGCTGTCCCGGGTGACCGTGAGCCTCGACACGCTACGCCCCGACCGGATGCGCACGTTCGCGAAGAGCCCGCATCATGGCGACGTGCTCTTGGGCATCGCGGCCGCGCGACAGGCCGGGTTCGAGAGGATCAAGCTCAATACGGTCGTGATCCGGGGCTTCAACGACGACGAGCTCATCGACCTGATCGATTTCGCCCGCTCGCACCACGCCGAGGTCCGGTTCATCGAATACATGGACGTGGGGGGGGCCACGCGCTGGTCCATGGATCAAGTCGTGTCGCAGCGCGAGATCCTCGAGACTCTCGGACGGCGCTTTGGCGTGATCCGGCCTCTCACCGACGATTCCCGCGCCCCCGCGGAGCGGTTCGGGCTGCCCGACGGGACGACGTTCGGGATCATCGCGTCGACGACCGCGCCATTCTGCCGCGCCTGCGACCGAAGCCGCGTCACGGCCGATGGGACATGGCTGCTGTGCCTGTATGCGGAGGGCGGCGTGGATCTGCGGGAGCCCTTGCGGCGCGGCGCGACGGACGCGGAGCTGGCGACGATCATCCGCGACGGGTGGCGCGCGCGGAGAGACCGGGGCGCGGAGGAGCGGCTGGGCGTAACACAGCGAGGCGCGCTCTATCGCATCGAGTCGCTGCGCGCGGATCCCCATCGAGAGATGCACACACGCGGAGGGTGACCGCACCCCCATGGTGAACAAGATCACAGTCGTCGGGGCAGGGAATGTCGGTGCGACCGCAGCGCAACGCCTCGCGGAGAAAGCGCTCGCGCGCACCGTTGTCCTCGTGGACGTCATCGAGGGTGTCCCGCAGGGCAAAGCGCTCGATCAGTGGGAGTCGGCTCCGATCGAGGCGTTCGACACCCGCGTCGTGGGCGCGAATGATTACACGGCCGCCGCGGGCAGCGAAATCGTCGTCGTGACGGCCGGGATCGCCCGCAAGCCGGGCATGAGCCGCGACGACCTGGTTCGCACGAACGCCGAGATCGTGAAGCAAGTCTCGCAGCAGATCAAGCAGCAGTGCCCGAACGCCATCGTCCTCGTCGTCTCGAACCCGCTCGACGTGATGTGTTGGGTGACGAAACAGATCACCGGGTTCCCGCGGGAGCGCGTGATGGGCATGGCCGGCGTGCTGGACACCGCGCGGTATCGCGCGTTTCTCGCTGAGGCGCTCGACGTGTCGGTCGAGGACATTCAGGCGATGGTCCTTGGTGGCCACGGCGACACGATGGTGCCCTTGATTTCCTACACAACCGTCTCGGGCATCCCGGTAACCCAGCTGCTCGACAAGCAAACGCTCGATAAGATCGTGGACCGGACGCGAAACGGCGGCGCCGAGATCGTCGCGTTTCTGAAGACCGGGTCAGCCTATTACGCCCCCTCCGCGGCCGTGACGCAAATGGCGGAGGCCATCGTCCACGACAAGAAGCGCATCCTGCCGTGTGCCGCGTGGGTACAAGGAGAGTACGGCGTTTCGAGCGTGTATCTGGGGGTCCCGTGCAAGCTGGGGCGGGGCGGACTCGAAAAGATTCTGGAAGTGAAGCTCTCAGCGGAGGAGCAGGCAGCGCTCAAGAAGTCGGCCGAAGCGGTGAAGGAGACGATGAAGGCAGTGCAGCTCTAGGCCGCGCCGGTGAACTCCTTCACCGGCGGCTTGGCAGCGAGCGTTGCCTGGAGATAATCCCGGTTCAACCGGGCGATGAAGTCGATCGAGATCTCCTTCGGACACGCGGCCATGCACTCGCCGTGATTGGTGCAGGCGCCGAACCCTTCGGCGTCCATCTGGTCCACCATGTTCACCACGCGCGTGCCGCGCTCCGGCTGGCCCTGGGGCAGGAGGCCAAGGTGGGACACCTTGGCCGCGACGAAGAGCATCGCCGAGGCGTTGGGGCACGCCGCCACGCAGGCGCCACACCCGATGCAGGCGGCGGCGTCCATGGCGAGGTCGGCGTCGCGCTTGGGCACGAGCGTGTTGTTCGCCTCGGGGGCGCTCCCCGTCCGAGCGGTAATGAAACCGCCCGCAGCGATGAGGCGATCGAATGCGCTCCGATCCACCACCAGGTCCTTCACCACGGGAAACGCGTGCGCCCGCCATGGCTCGAGCCACAACTCCGCGCCATCGGGGAACAGGCGCATGTGCAGCTGGCACGTCGTGGTCGCGTGCCGCGGGCCGTGTGGCCTCCCGTTGATGACCATCCCGCACGCCCCGCAAATGCCCTCGCGGCAATCGTGATCGAACGCGATCGGCGACTCCTGACGCGACAGGAGCTGCTGGTTCAACACGTCCAGCATTTCGAGGAACGACATGTCGGGGCTGACGTCGGTCACGTCGTAGCGCACGAAGCGCCCTGGGTCGCCGGGCCCGGATTGGCGCCACACATGGAGGGTGAGCCGCATCAGGCGTAGCTCCGCTGCGTCAGGTGGACCGCCTCGAACGCGAGGGGCTCCTTGTGCAACACCGGCTCCTTGCCCGCACCCGCGTACTCCCACGCCGCTACGTAGCTGAAACGCGCGTCATCGCGCTTCGCCTCACCCTCGGGAGTCTGGAATTCCTCCCGGAAGTGGCAGCCGCACGACTCCTCCCGGTGTAGGGCGTCCCGGCACATCAGCTCGGCCAGCTCGAAGAAGTCGGCGACGCGGCCCGCGTGCTCGAGCGTCTGATTGAAATCTTCGCCCCGGCCGCCGACGTACACGTCCCGCGTAAATTCCTCTCGCAGCTCTCCGATTTTCCCGAGCGCCTCCTCGAGACCCGGCGCGGTGCGCGACATCCCGCACCTGTCCCACATCAGACGGCCGAGCGCACGGTGGAACGCGTCCGGAGTCCTGCGGCCCCGCGCGGTGAGCAGACGGTCCACGCGCTCGCTCACTTCGCGCTCGACTTGCCTGAAGGCCGTGTGGTCGGTGCCGAGCTTGCCCAGCTTGGCCTGCGCCAGGTAGTCGCCGATCGTGTACGGGAGAATGAAGTAGCCGTCCGCCAGGCCCTGCATGAGCGCGCTCGCCCCCAGCCGGTTGGCGCCATGGTCCGAGAAGTTCGCCTCACCGATCGCGTACAACCCGTTGATGGTCGTCATCAGGTTGTAGTCCACCCACAAGCCGCCCATGGTGTAGTGCGGGGCAGGGTAGATCCGCATCGGTACCTCGAAGGGGTTCTCGGCGGTGATGCGCTCGTACATCTCGAAGAGATTGCCGTATCGCTCCGCGATCACGTGCCGGCCCAGGCGGGCGATGGCGTCCGCGAAGTCCAGGTACACGCCGTACCCCCCGGAGCCCACGCCGCGCCCCTCGTCGCACACATCTTTGGCCCGTCGCGAGGCCACGTCCCGGGGCACGAGGTTGCCGTAGCTCGGGTACAGCCGCTCGAGGTAGTAGTCCCGCTCCGCCTCCGGGACGTGTTGCGGAGGTCGAGCGTCGCCCTTCTTCTTGGGCACCCAAATACGCCCGTCATTGCGGAGCGACTCGCTCATCAGGGTCAACTTCGATTGATGCGGGCCCGTCTGGGGGATGCACGTGGGGTGGATTTGGGTGAAGCACGGATTGGCAAACGCCGCCCCGCGGCGGTGCGCACGCCAGATCGCCGTGACGTTACACCCTTTCGCGTTGGTCGAGAGATAATAGACGTTCGAATACCCACCGGTCGCGAGCACGACCGCGTCTCCCAGGTGCGACGCGACGGCCCCCGTGACGAGATCGCGCACCACGATGCCGCGAGCCCGGCCATCCACGACGACGAGGTCGAGCATTTCGGTGCGCGGATGCATAGTGACTTTGCCGGCGCCCACCTGCCGTTCCAGCGCCTGATAAGCGCCCAGCAACAACTGCTGCCCCGTCTGCCCGCGCGCGTAGAACGTGCGGGCCACCTGTACACCGCCGAACGAGCGGTTCGCCAACAGGCCACCGTATTCGCGCGCGAACGGCACGCCCTGCGCCGTGCACTGATCGATGATCCGCGCGCTCGTCTCCGCCAGGCGATACACATTGGCCTCGCGCGATCGGAAGTCACCGCCCTTGATCGTGTCGTAGAACAGGCGGTACACCGAGTCCCCGTCGTTCTGGTAGTTCTTCGCCGCGTTGATGCCTCCCTGGGCGGCGATCGAGTGCGCCCGGCGCGGCGAGTCCTGGAAACAGAAGCACGAGACGGTGTAGCCCAGCTCGGCGAGCGACGCGGCGGCGGAGGCGCCGGCGAGCCCGGACCCGACGACGATGATGTGATGCTTGAGCTTGTTCGTGGGGCTCACGAGCTTGACCGCGGAGCGATGATGCTCCCATTTCTCGGCCAGCGGCCCCTCGGGCGCTCTCGAACGGAGTTCCATCAGCGGAGCTTCCCGACGAGCACCGCGACGGGAATCGCGATGTACGCCGCGGTGATGACCGCGGCGATGGCGCCCGCGACGCCACGACGCCAGCGGAACGTGGGCGGGCGATTCAGTCCGAGGGTCTGAAAGGCGCTCCACAGCCCGTGATCGATGTGGAGGCCGACGACGACCACGGCGGCAATGTAGATCGTGGATACGGGCCAGCGCTGAAAGCTCACCACCAGGTTGTGGTACACGTCCCCGCGCACGAAACTCGGATTCGCGGCGCCGAACGTGAGGTCGAGCAGGTGATAGATGACGTAGAGGAAGATGATGACGCCGCCCCAGCGCATGGTCCGGGCCGCGTACGTGGTCTCCGTCGGGGTGAGTCCGTGATAGCCGACCGGTCGGGCCGCCCAGCTCGCCCTGGTCACGGCGATCGCCGCCCAGATGTGCAGGAACACGGAGGCCAGGAGGATGAGGCGGACCGCCCAGAGGACCTGGCCTCGAGCGAAGAACGGGGCGCCGACCGTGCGCAGGCCTTCCGCATACGCATTGAAGTGCTCGGGGCCCTGGAACACCTTGAGGTTGCCCGCGAGGTGAGCCACCACGAACAGAAAGAGAATCACGCCGGTGACGGCCATGATGGCCTTCTTCCCGACGAGCGAGCGCACGAGGCCCGGACGCAGGGGGGGAACGGCGATGTTGCGCGAGCTGGTCATGGAACGGTGGGATGATACCTGTACCCCGGCGGCTCAGGCAAGCGGAGGCGCGGTCGCGTTATCTTTAAGTTGATGCCAATGACCGACGTCCGCACCGCTCCGGGGCCCGACTCCGAACTCCGCGACGACGCGCGGGTCACCGCGCGCGCGCCGGTCGGTCGGCCGACCGTCGTCATCGTCGGGGCGGGATTCGGGGGCCTGCGGGCGGTGCGGGCGTTACGAAAGGCCCCGGTAGACGTGGTGCTCGTCGACCGGCGCAACTATCACCTCTTCCAGCCGCTCCTCTATCAGGTCGCGACCGCGGGGCTCGAGCCCGAGCAGATCGCCCGGCCGGTCCGGGCGGTGCTCCGGGGCCAGAAGAATTTTGAGTTCCGGATGACCGAAGTGACGGGCCTCGAATCCGGCGCCAAACGCCTGCTCACCGCGGACGGCCCGATCGCGTACGACTACTTGATCCTCGCGGTCGGCGGCGAGACGAACTACTTCGGTCTCGTGGGCGTGCCGGAGCACGGCTTCGGCTTGAAAGACGTTCCCGAAGCGATTCGGATCCGGAACCATGTACTGCGGGCCTTCGAGCGCGCGATGATCGAGCCCGACGCCGAGCGCCGTCGGGCCGAGCTGACGTTCGTGGTCGTGGGCGGGGGCCCCACCGGCGTCGAGATGGCCGGCGCCCTGTCGGAGCTCATTCGACTGGTGTTGGTGAAGGATTACCCACGGCTCAACTTCAAGGACGTCCGCGTGCTGCTCGTCGAGGCCACCGACCGTCTTCTCGGCCCGATGCCCGCGCGGCTGCGAGAGGCGGCGGCGGAGACCCTGTGGCGCAAGCACGTGGAAGTCCGCTTCGGCGCAACCGTGGCGGACTACGACGGGACGCGCGTGGTGCTGAAGAGCGGGGAGATCATCCCCGCGGGGACGCTCATCTGGGCGGCCGGGATCAAGGCCGTGCGGCTGACGTCGCAGCTCGGTTTGCCCATCGCGCGCCAGGGTCGCGTCCCCGTGAGCGACACCCTCCAAGTCCCTGGGCACGACGGCGTCTACGTCATCGGGGATGCCGCCTACCTCGAGGCGGACGGGGAGCCGCTGCCGATGATGGCGCCCGTGGCCATTCAAATGGCCGAGACGGTGGCGCGGAACATCCGCCGGCAGCTGGGCGGCTCGGCGCCGATCCCGTTCCGTTTCCGCGATCCGGGGTCGCTGGCGACGATCGGTCGGAATGCCGCGGTCGCCTATATCTGGGGGATCGGATTCACCGGGTTTCCCGCATGGGTGGTGTGGCTGGTGGTGCACCTCATCCAGCTCATCGGGTTCCGGAACAAGCTCTTTGTGCTGTTGAACTGGGCGTGGGACTACTTCTTCTACGAGCGGGCGGCCCGCCTCATCACGACAATGGACTGATCACGACGCCGTGGGCCGTGGCGCCTGCGGGCGGGTCGGGGCCCGCATCGGCGCGCGCCGCACCCGGCGCACCACGCCGTCCCAGCCGCACTCCAGACACCAGCGACGTTGCAAAGCGGTTAGCCAGTGGTCGAGGAAGCGGTTCTCGAGCGCCGCCATTTCGATACCGCAATGCGGGCACAGCGGCCCCCGCGGGAGCAGCAGGTAGGTGACGGCGGCAACGATCGCGACCCGCATCGCCACCGTGACGAGCAGGACCACCACGACCAGCATGCCTCATTTTACCGTCCGGCCGCGCGCCGGGCCAGCATCAGGTCCCCCCCCCGCCCGTGCCGCTCCCACGAATTCGAGGATCCGTCGCTCCAGCTCGGCGAGCTCGAGCGGCTTCACGAGCACCCGCTCGCGGGGCACCGGGGCGTTCCCCGGCTCGGCGAGCTGCGAGACGTCTCCCGAGAGGAAGAGCACGCGCGCGGCGAGCTCGGGCCGCTCCTCTTCGAGCTGCGCGTACAGCTCCATTCCTCCCATGCGCGGCATCCGGAGATCGGCCAGGATCACGTCGGCCGGCCGCTGGTGGAGGAGAGTCAGCGCCTCCGCGCCGTCGCTTGCTTCCTCTACCTGGGCGCCCTTCCGCGCCAGGTATCGAAGCATCGGGCGGCGCACGGGTTCTTCGTCTTCCACGATGAGGACGCGAACTCCCGCCAGCGACGGCACCGCCTGGGTCGGCTGCGCGACGTCGGCGGAGGCGGGGGCCGTGCCCACCGCTCCGCTCGCCACCGGAAGCGACAGCACGAAGCGCGCACCGCCGCCGGGCGACGGCGCCAGCACGAGATCGCCTCCAGCCTCCCGTGCCACCTGACGCGAGATATAGAGGCCCAGGCCCGTCCCGCGCCGGCCCTTGGTGGTCGCGAACGGGCGGAATAGCCGCGACGAGATCTCGGGCGACACGCCCCTTCCGTTGTCAGCGACCGAGACCGAGACGCGCGCGTCCTCTACCCAGGTGTCGACCGTGAGCTGCCGCGGCGGCTTCACGCCGCGCAGGGCGTCGATCGCATTCGAGAGCAGATTGACCACGACCTGCTCGAGCTTGATCGCGTCGCCCTCCACGGCCGGCAGGTTCGGATCGAGGTGCCCTCCCACCGCGATCTCGTCCACGCCGAAACGGAATGACACGAGATCGAGCCCGCCGCGAACGACGTCGTTCAGGTTGACGCGCGTGACCTCGCGTTCGGTCGCCCGCACAAACCGCAGCAGCCCGCGCAGCAGCTTCGTGGCCCGGCGGGCCTGCCGCAGAATCTGCGCCATCTCGTTCCGCTGTTCACCTTGCACGGTGGCGTCGGCGAGCCGATTCTCCGCGTGCGCGGCGATCGCCATGAGCGGATTGTTCACCTCGTGCGCGACGCCCGCCAGCAGCTCGCCCGCGGCAGCGAAGCGACCTTGCTCCTCGGCCCGGTCGCGCAGTACCCGTGTCATCGTGTTGAAATGCTCCGCGAGGCGGCCGATTTCGTCGGCCGCGAGCGTTGGAACGGCGACCGTCAGATCTCCGTCGGCCACCCGCCCGAGACCGGCCTCGAGCGCGTGCAGCGGTTGCGAGACGCGGCGTCGCAACACCAGCACCAGGAGGGGAATCCACAGAATGCCAACCACGACCCAGAGCGCCGTATCGCGTCGGACCTCACCCGCGGCGGCTTGCAAGGCCCGCTGGCGTTGCAACAGGTAGGCACGCGCGATTCTTCCGCCGCCGGCCATGCGATCGTTGACGACCTGACCCAGATCCTCGAGCGCGGGGAGCCTCGCCGCCACGCTCGCCACGCGTCCCTGCTCGATCTCGCTGACGGCCTCCGCCAGCGCGCTCCCGTTCCTGGACAGGGCCCCGTCCGCACTGACGATTTGCGCTCGCAGGGTGTCCGGGATCGGGGCGTGCGCCGCCACCACCAACGGAGTCCGGCCGATCTCGAGCAACCGATGGACGAGCGCGAGAGAGCTGGCGCCGGACGACGCCCGGCGAGCGAGAGCCCGAACGATGACCAGTACCTGGTCGAGCGCGCTGTCACGTCGCGCCAGGTTCTCGCCCGCCATCGTGATCGTCTCGGTGGCGGCGCCGAGCGCGAGTGCGGGCCGGCTGACGCGGAAATAAAGGTAGAGCGGAAGGGCCGCGGTGTAGACACCCGCGGCCAGCGCGACGGCGAGCAAGGTGGCGCGGAGGCTCAGTTTTGCGTTTCTTCCTTCTTCTCTCTCGCCTGGATCACCCATCGTGCGAATTTACGTCGCCCTCGCAATGCTGGCCTGCGGGCACGCCCTCGTGGCAGCCGCTCAGGACCCCTTCGAGCAACGCCTCCTCGCCGTTCCCGACACGGCGAGCACGCGCACCATGACCTTCGATTTGACGCGGGTGCCGCACGTCGCCGGCACGCCCGCGCAGGCCGTGACGCGGGACTATGTGATCGACAAGCTCCGGGCCTGGGGCCTGGAAGCCTGGACCAAGGAGTATACGGTCTACATCCCGCATCCGGACAGCGTCTCAGCGTTGCTGATCCCTCCCGGTGGCCGCACCGCCGTGCTCAGCCTGCGAGAGCCGGTCGTGCCCGAGGACCCCACCAGCGCGGGGCGTCAGGTCCCTCCCTTCAACGGCTATACGGGCGATGGAGACGTGACCGCAGACGTCGTGTACGTCAATTACGGGCTGATCGAGGACTACCAGACCCTCGATTCGCTGGGGACGAGCGTCAAGGGGAGAATCGCGATCGCTCGGTACGGACGCTCCTTCCGCGGCATCAAGGCCCGCGAGGCCGAAAAGCATGGTGCGGTGGGGCTCATCATCTATTCGGACCCGCAGGACGACGGCTACACCCGGGGTGACGTGTACCCGCGCGGTCCGATGCGGCCGTGGGGCGGGATCCAGCGGGGCAGCATCCTGAACACGAACGGCGATCCCACGACGCCCGGATACGCGTCGCTCCCGGGCGCCCGCCGAGTCCCAGAGGACTCGCTCCCGATTCCGCGGATCCCCGTGATTCCCATGAGCTACGCCAACGCCCGCCGATTCCTCGAGCGGCTGGCCGGGGCATCGGTCCCCCAGCAGTGGCAAGGTGGGCTCCCGTTTCGCTACCACACAGGTCCGGGTCCCGTCCGCGCCCGCCTGCATGTCAAGACCGAGCGCGGCACGCGCGCGATGCACCCGATCTGGGACACGTTTGCGATGGTGCGGGGCGCGCGTTTCCCGGACGAGTGGGTGGTGATCGGTGCGCATCGCGACGCGTGGAGCCCTGGAGCGGCGGACAACATCAGCGGCACCGTGACGGTGCTCGAAGCCGCTCGCGCGTTCGCGGAGCTGGCCCGGGCCGGGATGCGCCCCGCCCGCTCCGTGATCTTCGCCACGTGGGACGCCGAGGAGTGGGGATTGATCGGGTCCACGGAATGGGTCGAGGAGATGGCAGACTCGCTCGCCGGCCACGCCGTCGCGTACCTCAATGCGGATGACGTCACGCAGGGCCCGCGTTTCGCCGGGAGCGGGTCGCCATCGCTCAAGCCGCTGATCCGCGACGTCACCGGCCTCGTGCCCGATCCGTCGGGGCGGGGCAGCGTGCGCGCGGTCTGGCTCGACCGCGTCCACGGCGATTCGGCGTCGTTGACGCTCGCCAATCTCGGCGGGGGGTCGGACTTCGCCGGATTCTACCACCACCTCGGCATTCCGGCGGCGGCGGTGGGCTTCGAGGGTCCCGGGGGCGTGTATCACTCCATGTACGATTCCTACCATTGGATGACAAGGTTCGGGGATCCCGGCTACCGGGAGCACCAGGCCACCGCTCGCCTCGTCGCGCTGCTCGCCGCGCGACTGGCGAACAGCGATGTCTTGCCCCTCGATTATGAGGCCTTCGGCACGGAGCTGACGCGGCTCGTGGCGCAGCTCGACTCGGGCATCACCAAGCACGGGTGGACCGTGTCGACCATGGGCCTGCGCGACGCGCTCGCTCGGTTCACGGCGTCCGCGCGGGCGTTCGCGGCGGCGCGGGACAGCGTGCGGACCGCGGATGCCTCGCGCCTCCACGCCGTCAACTCGGCGCTCATGCAGGTGGAGCACCGCCTCACCCGCTCGCAAGGCCTCGTGAGTCGACCCTGGTACCGGAGTCTGCAGTTCGCGTCGGATGTCGACAACGGGTACGCAACGATGGCGTTCCCCTCGGTGAACGAGGCGATTCGCTACGCCGACGCCGCGACTACGGAGCGGGAGCTCGTCGATCTCGTAGGCCGCGTGGACGACGCGCGCAGCGCCCTCGAGCAAGCCACGGCCGCGCTTCGCTGACTGGCGAGGGCGGGCGCCACCGCCCACATTAGGTTCCGCGGGGGAAGCGAGGCCGGCATGGCTGGCGAGACAGGCGACAGAATCAAGATCGTGATCGGGTACGCCGTATGGGCCGGCCTGTGCGCCGCGGCGGCCGGGGTGGCGGTCTCCCTGGTTCATACCGCGTTTTTCAGCTTTCACACCGGACCGCACGACTTCTGGCGGGTCCTGTTCGACGACGCCGTGACCGCGCTGGCGATCGCGGCGGGGCAGGGGGCGGTGGCGCTCGTGAGCGGCAGCGTCCTCGCTCAATTGAACCGCGCGCTACACGCCACGGTCTTGCTGGGTCTCCTGGTGGGCCTGTTCGACTTCGTCATGCTCTTCATTCAGATGGCGTTTCCCCGAACCGAGCTCGGGTGGGTGCCCGATCTCGTGATCTTGGCCGTCGTCACGCTCGGCATCACCCTCTTGGGGTCGCGCCCGGCGGCCGCCGCATCCCCTCCGTGAGCGACGAGCAGCGCGCAGAGCTCGAGCGCCTCGTACGGCGGGTAGAAGTTCTGGAGCAGATGATGCGGCGCCTGCTCGCCGCAGGGGCGACTGGGGGCGGGGGGGCCTCGCCCAAGGACTTTGCCGCCGTTCCAGAGCCGCGCCCGTCGGCTCACCGGACCGCGCCGCTCGTCGTCGAGCCTGCACCGCCGCTCCCGCGACCAATGGCCGAGCGTCCGGATCTCGAGCAATGGT
>JACXTT010004839.1_pt1 | contig 19847 bp, 20 predicted proteins | sample 9270951 | NCBI WGS metagenome assembly JACXTT01 (sample SAMN15532306, study PRJNA645909) | rock metagenome | isolation source: weathered quartz diorite | place: Puerto Rico | collected 2017-06-21 | reverse complement strand
AGGGCACGATCGGCAACCTGGTGCTGCGTGATGCGCTGATGCGGCGTCCGCCACGCAACGTGACGCATGAAGACGTCATCGGCGTGACGCTCGATGTGCAGGGCGGCGACAGCATACCCATGCCCGACATCGACTTCGGGCATCTCACGGTGCACGGCGTGCGCGTCACCTTCGGCGACATGTACCTGTTCCAGCACTGGAAGATGACCGATGAGCCCACCATGACGCTCGGCATGGATCTGCTCGGATCCTTCGACGTGCTGATCATCGATTACAGCCGGCGGGAGCTGCAGATCCGGCTGCGCGGCGCGCGGCTGCCGTACTAGCGGGGACTAGGACGTGCCGCGCCCACGTTGCCCCATTCGCAGAAACCGCCGCCGCTCGTTCCATTGATGGCGCGCGTGCAGCCGCTCGGATTCGTTGCTCGCCTCGGGCGGCAGGGCCTGCAGCGCGCGCAGCGCGGCGGCGTGAGCAATCGCGACTGAAGGATCGGTCTGCAAGAGCGCCCGATAGTGCTCGAGAAACGGCTGATCGTCCGGGTGGCCCCCGCCGGTGAGCAGCTGGCGTGCGTGCGCACCGATCGCCGCGCTCTCGCTCGCCGGCAGATCGTCCGCATAGGCGAGCGCGTGATCAACGTCGGCGATCAGCCGGTACAGCGGCTGCAACCAGGCCCAGTCGGGGCTGGTGGTGATCTGACGAAGCCGTTCGAGCGGTGAGGCCGGAGGGGCAAAATGGCGCTCCGCCTCGAGCAGCGCTCCGAGCACGCTCTGCAGGGCGGCACTGCTCTCACGGAGACGGTCCAGCCACGGACGGTCCGACGACATGTCCTTCCTCTCGCTCGGGGGGTGCTCTAGCCTAACCGCTGCCCTGGGACGGCGCCAGGCAGCATCCCGAAGCTGCAGTCGGCGAGCTCGCCGATGTGCGCGAGCGTGAGGTCCGCGGGCGGATGCCCCTGCAGCTTGCGCGCATCGAGCGCGTAGTGTCCCTGGCGCGCGAAGATCGTGGTGAGTCGCTCACGCCACACCCGCTTCATGGCGGCGAGGATGCGCAGCTTGTCGTCGACCATGACATAGTGATCGGCGGGAAAGCGTCGCGCGACGGCTTCGAGCATGAGCTCCTTGTGCAGGTAGATCAGGACCCGGCCGTCCACGGCGTCCCACAGTCCGGCTCGCTGTATCTTGCGCGGCTGAAAGACCACGTCGCCGTCGGAGAGTATGACCGTGGTGCCGAGCCGCGCGCAGCGCTCCAGCGCGCGGAGCGCGCCCCGATAGAGCCGCTCGCGGAAGGGGTAGTCCACCAGGAAGAACGACACGCGCAGCAGCTGCGGATCGTCGAGGTTCTCGAGGCGATAGCGCTGCAGGGCGCCGAGATAGTCGGCGTATCCGAGCTCGATGCGCAGCTCCTCGAAGATTGCCCAGTAGCGGTCGCGGCTGGTACGGCCAAACTCCTGCTGCAGATAGGCGCTGAGATCGGCCTGCACCGCATCGTTGTCGAGGAGCGTGTTGTCCACGTCGAACAGGAACACGATCTTCGCCGCCGTCGCCGCCATGCCGCCGCCCGTGCCCTTATCCTTGGGCCAGTGTACGCTGTGCGGAACGTGAGCACGCGCGCGGCCTGTCAACCCGGCTGGCGCGGGTACGTTTGCCAGTGACGGGGATCCTGCGCTCGGCGGGCCGCGTGTTTCAGCGGACCCGGATCCGGGCGATCCTGCGCATTGCTTCGCGCACGGAGGTACAGGGAGTGAACATCCAGTCTGTCGCGCAACGGTTGGATGCCGGGTCCCGCCGCCGCCAGCTGCTGGTTGCAAGCGGCATGGCCGCGTTGCTCGGCACGCTCGCCAGCTGCGGCTACGGGTCGTCCGGGTACAGCTTCCCGACCATCGCCGTCCCGAATTCCATCGCGATCGCGGACGTCAACGGCGACGGCGTTCCGGATCTGCTGGTCGCCACCACGCTCGACCAGGGCAACCCCACCAACCCCGGGTTCGCGAACGTCATCCTCGGCAACAAGAGCCAAGCGGGTACGTTTGTGAAAGGCGTGCGGTACTCGACGACGGGCAACGACCCCTCGAGCATCGCCGTGGCGGATCTGACGCGCTCCGGGTCAATGGATCTGGTGATCGCGAACTTCAGCTCCGGCAGCGTCTCGATCTTCATGCACGGAGCAACGCCCGGCAGCTACCTGCCAGCCGCCAGCGTGACGACCGGCGGGGTGCCGAACCAGGTGGTGATCGCCGATGTGAATGGCGACGGCCGCCCGGACCTGATCCTCGCCGACTCGAGCGCGAGCGGTCACGCCATCATCCTGTTCCAGGATCCGGCCAACCCCGGGCACTTCCTCGCGCCGACCCTGCTTTCGACCGGCAGCAACGGCGTCACGTCGGTCGCGGCCGCCGACCTGAACGGAGACGGCAAGCTCGACGTCGTGGCCGCGACCTCGGATAGCAACGGCAACAACGGCGCCGTCTACGTGTTCTACCAGAGCGCGACCAGTCCCGGCACGTTTCTCGCGCCGATGACTTTCCCCGCGGGCGCGCAGCCGCAGGCGGTGCGGATCGCGGACGTGAACGCCGATGGACTGCCGGACATCGTGGTGGCGAACTTCGGTCCCGGCGCGGATCGCACCGGATCGGCCGGGGTTTCGGTACTGCTGCAGGATGCCGTGAATCCGGGCCACTTCCTGGCGCCGGTCACCTACGCCACACAGGGCGGGGCTATCGACGTCGCCGTCGGCGACCTGAACGGGGACGGCAAGCCGGACCTCGTAGTCGCCAATCGCGGGCCCGCACCGACCGGCAGCGTGTCGGTGCTGCTGCAGGATCCGGCGCATCCGGGCGTCTTTCTCTCGGCCACGAGTTACCAGGGGTTCGGCCTGCCGCTCGCGGTCGGCATCGCCGACCTCAATGGCGACGGTCATCCGGATATCGCGGTGGCCGACAGCACCAGCGCCACCGTCATGCTGCACATTCCGACCTCGCCCGGGACCTTCGCGGCCGCCGTGCAAGTGGGCAATTGAGCCAGGGGCGGCTCAGCGCCCCGGTGTCGTGTCAGCGCGCGCTGTAGCCGCGCGCATCCAGGCAGGCAATCATGGCGCGCCGATAAGCCGCGGCGCTTCCCGAGGACTGCCGTGACGGACGGGTCGGATCGAAGCCCGTCTGACTGACCGCCCAGCTGTGGCACTCGTAGCGGTCCTGCTGAGTCTGCGAATCGCTCTGACCGTTGCGCGGATACAGATACACATCCGCGCCGCTCGAGCCGTCACCGTACCCCGAAGGAGAGGAATCGCTGGCGCTGCCGTCGGCGACGGGCGGCGGATCCGTGACCACGTAGCCGTAGTTGCCCGGGCTCCACGTGTAATAAACGTTATTCCAGTAGTAGTAGGGAACCCCGCCCCACCAGTACGTCACATACCCATAGGGAAGCACCGGCAGGAACCAGGCAAAGCCGGGGCTGAACCAAACGTGCGGCCAGAAGATGCCGCGCCAGTAGCCGCCGCCCCAGCCGTGCCAGTAGCCGCCGCCCCCGCCGTGCCAGCCATTCCAGCCCGGGACGTAGCCTCCTCCGCCGGCGTAATGACCGGCGGTGTGCGAGGCGCTCATGGTCGTGAAGCCCCCGTGCACCGGGGCGTGGTAGGCCGACGCAGGGGCCACGCCCGTAAAGTGAGGCGCGGCATAACGCCCGCCGCCGTAGGCGTAACGCCCGCCCGCGGCGCTTGGAAAATGGCCTCCGCCGACCTGGCCGCTCATCGCGGCATGTCCGCCGCTGAAGTGGCCGCCTCCGAAGTGGCCACCTCCGAAATGCCCACCCCCACCGCCGAAGTGGCCGCCTCCACCGCTTCCACCTCCGAAGTGCCCGCCGGCAAAAGCGGCCACCGGCGCACCCGCTACCGCAACGCCGAGCAGCAGGGCTCCGACGATCCGAATCAGTCGCGTGCGCGCCATATTCACAGCCCATCACTCCGTCGTACCGCCGCGGTCCTCGGCATCCGGGCCCCGGCAATTGAATTAGACGCCCCACGGGCGGACGTGTTCAAGCTGACGTGGATTAAAACGCGGTAACGCTCGGGTGCGTTGACGCCCTCGAATGGATGAGGGCCCCGGAGCCGTTTTCCTCGGGAAATTCAGCGACCTGCAAATGGGGCGAGTTTATGTTCGGTTCGCCCGCGGCGAGCCGCTGCGTTCCCGCCGGCAAGTACGCGTCAACGCGCTCAGTGCACCATGTTCACGGCTATTGCCGGCGTCACGCTGGCCGTGGCGTTTCGGCCGGCTGCGACGACTCGCACCCCGAGCAGCACGCCGATTCGGCTGTTCCAGTTGTATTCGATCGCCGGCGCGAGCTGCAGCGCGTATGAGGACCCCGAGTGCGCAACAAGGGTCGTGCCGGTGGAAGCGCCGGGGGGCGGCGGCAGCGCGCCTCGAACGAGCGTGTCGTCCGCGTGCTGATACACGACGTCGAGCGCCAGCACCCAGTTGCGCGTGACGCTGTACTCCGCCGCCGCGTCAGCGGTGAACGAGTCGCCGGGAAAGGCTCGCCCGCTGAATCCGGGCGGCGTCCCGTAGACGCTCGCATCGCGCAACCGCACGGATGAGGACAGCGAATAAGTGAGGTCGAGCCGCACGCGCACAATCCGGCCGTTCGGCATCCACAGATAGTCCTGGGAATAGATCGAAAAGCCGGTCGTGTAGGCGCCCCCTCCGAAGCCGTCGCTCGTGCGGGCAAGGCGCTGGTAGCGCCCGGTGGGCAGGGTTTCATCGAGTACCACGGAAATCGCGGGCGTGGGGTGACCATCCTCGAAGCGCGTCACTCCGAAACCGGCCTGCAGCGTGAGGTCGCCGACACCCACACCGGAGCTGTTGGCCGCCCCGGCAGGCTGGTTGAAGCCGAAGCGCGGAATCATGCCCACCGTGACCCGGTCGGTCAGCCCGTACAACATGTAGGTAAGCGAGCCGATGTCGTGCTCGCTGGCGGTCGATTGCCGCTTGCCGTTGCCATCGAAGCGGGCGTCACTCATCACGTCGTAGAGGTAAGGCTCGACGAGCACGTGTCCCTGCGGCAGCGTCGCCGCGGATGGCGCGAGCATCGGCCCGGTCCACCAGGCATCCTCGCGCGACTGATCGGCCGCGTCCGATGCGTCCGCCGCGGCGCTTGCCAACACCGCCAGGACACACGCCGCCACGCGATGTCGGGCGCGCCGCGCGCGCGGCGCCCCGTGTCGCTCTTCGCTCATTCGCTCCCACCCCCACGATCGCTGCGCTCCGACGATGCACGGCGAGGATGATCGGCGGCCGGCGCGCCGCGCGCATTCCGTTTCCTGCTGTTTCCCGATCACTTTCAGACCTGTCAGATCTGTGTGCGCCGGCCCGGCCCCGTGTGACGCACGTCACACTGCGGAGCCCATTAACTTTCCGTCACAATCGTCAGCACTCCTGAACCTGCGACGTTGTTAACGCCCAGAAGCCGGGGGTTCCGGCTCAATACCGACCGCTCAAAACCCGCTTTTGGGAGGAGAAGGGCATGTTTAAATCGATTCGTAGCATTCTGACCGTCGCCGCAGTGACCATGTCGCTCAGCGGCCTTGCCACCAGCGCCCTGGCCGACACGGACACGCAGTGGCAGAAGAATCACCCGCGCCGCGAGCAAGTGAACGAGCGCCTCGCCAACCAGAACAAGCGCATCCATCAGGAGGTCAAGGAAGGCGACCTTACCAAGGCGCAGGCGGCGAAGCTGCACCGCGAGGATCGTGCCATCCGCAAGGAAGAGCGCACCATGGCGCGCCTGAACCACGGCCACATCACCAAGGCCGAGCAGAAGGCGCTCAACCAGCAGGAGAACCAGGTCAGTAAGCAGATCGGCAAGTAATCTGACCGGACGGTGAGCGGTGGGAGCGCGGTAAACGCGCTCCCGCCGTTTTTTGTTGCCGCCGTGCACGCGCTTCAGGCGCGCAGAGAAAACGGCGTGAAATTCGTGTCGCGATCGTAGTAGTCCTCCTGCTCGGCACGCTTCAAGAAGCCGACCATCCGATAGGTCACCGGCGCCATGAACACTTCCCACGCGGATTTCAGCACGTACTGCGTGACGGTCACGACGAGCAGCTCGCGCCCCGGCCATTCCCCGGCGAACGCCAGCGTGTAGAAGAGCCCTGAGTCGACCAGCTCCCCACACAGCGTCGAGCCGACGATGCGTGTCCACAGCCAGCGGCCGGACGTCCACAGCTTCATTTTCGCCATCACGTAACTGTTGACGAACGAGCCGCACCAGAAGGCCACGATCGACGCGCAGATGATGCGCGGCGTGCCGCCGAAGATCTCCTCGACCGCCGGCTGCTTGTGCCGCCAGAAGTCCGCCGGCGGCAGGTGCACGATGGCCGCCGCCATGAGCGCGGCGAACACCAGTGCCGCGAAGCCGCTCCACACGACGCGCCGGTCGCGGGCATAGCCGTACACCTCGGTGAGAATGTCGCCGAACACGTAGGAGACCGGAAAGAACAGCACGCCCGCCATGAAGGTCACCGGCCCCCACAGCGGCACGTATACGGTCGATACCTTGGCCGGACCGATCAGATTCGCGCACAACACCACGCAGACGTAGGCCCCCAGGATGAGATCGTAGTAGCGGTAGCTCTTCAGCGGCGTGGATGGCATCAGGCCGTCAGCACCGTACCGACGGCCTCGCCGAAGCCGATGCGCACGTAGCCCGGCCGCTCGCACCAGCCGCGCAGGATGACCCGATCGCCGTCCTCGAGGAACATGCGGGTCTCGCCGCCTGCGAGTGCGATCGGTCGCTGGCCGCCGCTGGTGAGCTCGAGGAGCGAACCGGCCTCCTCCGGCCGCGGACCGGACTGGGTGCCGCTGCCGAGGAGATCCCCGGGGCTCAGGTTGCAGCCGTTCACCGTGTGATGCGCGAGCATCTGCGCGATGGTCCACCAGGAGTCGCGGAACCTCGCGTGCGACAGCCGCTGCGGGCCGACGCCGGTGGCGCGCATGCGCGCGGTGTCGAGCCACGCCTCGAGCTGAATGTCGATGGCGCCCGCTTCGCGCTGCGCGCTGTCATCGAGGTAGGCCAGCACCGGCGGCTCGCCGGGCGGGCGGCTCCACGCGGCGCGAAACGGCGCCAGCGCCTCGAGCGTCACCACCCACGGCGAGACCGTGGTGGCGAAGTTCTTGGCGAGAAAGGGACCGAGCGGCTGGTACTCCCACGCCTGGATATCGCGCGCGGACCAGTCATTCAGCAGGCACAGGCCGAAGAGGTGCGACTCGGCCTGCGAGAGCGGCACGCTGCGGCCGAGCTCGTTGCCGCGCCCGACGAACGCACCGACTTCGAGCTCGTAGTCCAGGCGTCGCGTGTGGGTGAGCTCCGGCCGCACCGCCCCCGGCGGCAGCACCTGTCCGGCGGGCCGTCTGAAGTCGTAGCCCGACACCCGGATGGAGGAGGCGCGCCCGTGATACGCGACCGGGAGCCACTTGTAGTTCGGGAAGAGCGGATTGTCGGGGCGGAACAGCCGCCCGACGGCGGTGGCGTGATGGAGCGAGGCGTAGAAGTCGGTGTAGTCCCCCACCTGGGCCGCGACGCGGTACTCGACGGCCTGCTGCGGAACGAGCAGCGGGCGCAGCCGTGAGGCGAGCGCGGAGCCGGTGCGCAGCGCCGCCGACAGCGCCGCGCGCAGTGCCGCGCTCGCCTCGGGCCCGAAGCCCATGAACGCATTGAGAAACGGCCGCGCACACCCGCCGAGCGCCTGCGCCGCGAGCCCATCGACCAGTCGCAGCTCGTGCAGCGCGCCGAGGTCGAGTACGGAGTCGCCGATGGCGACGCCGCCGCGAAACTCCTCGGCGCTGCGCGCGCGGCGAAAGGCGCAGAAGGGCAGGTTCTGGATCGGGAAGTCCCCGTCCGGCACGTTGGCGGAGTCGACCCAGCTTCTGAGCTTCGGGTCGTGGCTGGCATCGACTGCGCGCATCACCTGCGTCCGCCGCACCTTCTAACCGCCGCGCCGCCCGCGCGGCGGCGCCGCCGCGTCCGGGGAGAAGTGCTTCTTCAGGTCCCGCCACGCTCTCGCGTAGTCGCTCTGCAGGAGCGGAATCTCGAGCGCGTAGCGCGTCGGCCGGATCAGCGTACGCGTCTCGAACATGAAGGCCATGGTGTCGATGAGGTGCTGGGGCTGCGAGGTGTCGGCTGCACTGGCTCGCTCGAAGGTCGCGGCATCCGGCCCATGCCCGCTCATGCAGTTATGGAGCGATGCCCCGCCCGGCGCAAACCCCTCGGCCTTGGCGTCGTAGACCCCTGCAATCAGTCCCATGAACTCGCTCGCCACGTTCCGATGGAACCAGGGCGGCCGGAACGTGTCCTGCATGACGAGCCAGCGGGGCGGAAAGATCACGAAGTCGATCGTGTCCACCCCGGGCGTGTCGCTGATCGAGTGCAGCACGAGAAAGATCGAGGGATCCGGGTGGTCGTAGCTCACCGAGCCCATGGTGTTGAAGCGCCGCAGGTCATAGCGGTACGGGGCATAGTTGCCGTGCCAGGCGACCACGTCGAGCGGCGAGTGGTCGATGCGCGCCGTCCACAGGTGGCCGGCGAACTTCGCCACCAGCTCGAACTCGCCCTCCCGGTCCTCGTACCACGCCACCGGCGTCTCGAAATCGCGCGGGTTGGCGAGCCCGTTGGAGCCGATGGGCCCGAGGTCGGGCAGCCGGAAGGGGGAGCCGAAGTTCTCGCACACGTAACCGCGCGCGCCGCTCTCGAGCAATTCCACGCGGAAGCGCAGGCCGCGCGGGACGACGGCGATCTGAAGCGGCTGCACCTCGATGATGCCGAGCTCGGTGGCGAGGCGCAGGCCACCCTCTTGCGGCACGATCAGCAGCTCCCCGTCTGCGTCGTAGAAGAAGCGCTCGCGCATCGAGCGGTTGGCCGCGTACCAGTGGATGCCGCAGCCCGACTGGCTGTCGGGCGAGCCGTTGCCGCCCAAAGTGGCGAGCGCCGCGATGAAGTCCGTAGGTTCGCGCGGCAGTGGCGGCGGATTCCAGCGCAGCTGGTTCGGCGAGGGCGCGATCTCACCGAACGCGCTCGTGATCCGACCGTCATCGGTGCGGTGGAAGCCGTCGTGAACCGCGGCCGGGCGGATGCGGTACAGCCAGCTGCGCCGGTTGGCATGGCGCGGCGCCGTGAAGGCGGTTCCCGAGAACTGCTCGGCATACAGTCCGTAGGCGCAGCGCTGCGGCGAGTTGCGTCCCTCGGGCAACGCGCCGGGCAATGCCTCCGTCGCGAAATGGTTGCCGAAACCGCTCTGATAGCGCGGCCCGGCGCCCGCGGCTGGCCCGGCCTCGGTCATGGCTGTCTCCTACCTTCACTTGCGCCGCATTGGATTATAGAGGCACTGCAGCAGCAGCCAGCAGTCGTTGTGGCGGTGCCCGGTTTCACCGAGCGGGGCCTGCAGGCGTTGAAAGGCGTGGCGCTCGTAAAACGCGATGGCGGTCGTCATCTCGGAAATCGTCTCGGCGTAGCAACGCTGGTATCCAAACTGCCGGGCCGCGTTAAGGCACTGCTCCAACAGCGTATGGCCGATGCCCAGTCCACGGCTTGCTGGCCGCAGGTACATCCTCTGCAGCTCGCAGATCGAGCCCTCGCCGGCCGGGAGTCGCGAAATGCCCCCACCACCGACCACTCCGCCGCCAATGATGGCGACGAAATACGCGGAGCGCCGCTTCCGGTAAGTCTCGAACAGGTCGTGGTCGGACGGCTCGAGAATCGCTGCCACGCGATTTTGCAAGCCATACTCCCGGCGACAGTCACCGATGACCTTCAGGACTGCATACACGTCCGGGGCTTCGAGGCGTCGGATAGTGAATTGCGTTTGCTCGGGCATCGTTCGCTACCTTCCGGGCTCCCTAGTCGGATGCGAACGAAAACGCCTCCGCTAAGGGAGGCGTCTGGCCAAGACCTTAGGCTAACTCACATCGAGAAACTCAGTAGGCCGCCGCCTCCGCGCTGGATTTGCAGATCGCGTAATAGGAACAGGCGCTAAAAGTGCCCACGGCGAAAAAAGGGTACGTTCACGTACCCCGAGTGTCAACACGCGAGGAACGTGCGCGGAGTCGAGCTGCTAACATGCGCTGCGTGTCGGGACTGAAGCTCTGGCTGGTGGCGATGGTACTCGCGGGCGGCTCGCTGCCATGCGATGCGCAGCCGCGCGCCCCCGACGCGAGCTCAGAGCCGCTGACCGTCATGGCGCGCTCGGCGCTCGTGACCCTCGAGGCCGGCGCAGCGCCTGCGGGGCTGACGCTGCGGCTGCGGCGCGCCGCCGACCAGACGCCGCTCGCGGCGACCGACCTCACGGTGTCGGTCGAGGGCAGGAACGAGTCCGCCACGGCGCGCGGCGACGGCTCGTGGTCCGTGCCGCTCACGCGGCCCGTGACCGCAGGAGACAGACTCGAGGTCGTGGTTGCCCACGACGGCATCCGCGAAGTTCTCGGTGGGCGTTTCGCCGCCCCCGGCACCACGCCCCCGTTGGGCGCCGGCACGCCCGCCGCCGGCGCTTCCGCCGCGCGCCCGCCGGGCGCGAGCCCCGCCGGCACCGTGGCGAGCTTCTGGCGGGATCACAAGCAGATGGCCTGGTGGATCCTCAACATCGCCATCGTGCTGGTCGCGGCCATCGCGATATCGCGTCGCATGTCGTAAGGGCACCAGCGGAGCGGGGAGCCGCGGACCGTCAGCGCGCGGTGACGGCCTTCAGGTAACGGTAGAAGAACTCGTTTCCCGTGTAAAAGGAGGAGACTCTCACGCGCTCGTCGCGGCCGTGCTCGCGATCGTCATCGCGATCGACGGCCACCCCCGACACGCAGTAGGTGGGCATACCCGCCGCGCTGGTATAGACACCGTCAGATGCACCGGCGCTCATGGACGGGATGATTTTCAGAGCGGGCCACATCGTGCCCGCCACGCTCTCGAGCGGCTTCACCACCTGCGGGAGCAGCGGCGGCGGCGGCAGGGCGCGCCGCTCCGAGCCCTTCTCCCGCACCTCACCGTTGTCCGCGACGTAGCGGACCGTGATCTGGGGGTCGGCCAGCACGGCGATCAGCTGCCGGCGGATCTCCTCCTGGGAGTGCCCCGGAAGAATGCGACAGTTGATGTTCGCGCGGGCACTCTGCGGGAGGGCGTTGTTGGCGTGGCCGGCGTCGAGGCGTGTCGCGACGCAGGTGGTGCGCACGAGGGCGCCCCAAGCCGGTTCCGCCGACAGCCGCTCGATCGCTGTGGGATCAGGCGGATCGCCGAGGATAGCACGCATGTCCGCGGCCTGCGGGACCCCGGCCGCTGCCAGCTGCTCGAAATACCCGCGTGTCACGCTATTGAGCTCGAACGGGAAGCGAAAGCCGGCGATCCGCATCAGCCCGGCCGCCAGCTCGTTGATGGCGTTGTCCGGGCGCGGCTGGGAGCTGTGGCCTCCCTTGTTGGTGACGGCCAGCTGGTAGTCGGCGTACAGCTTCTCGGTCGCGGTGAGCTTGAGTTCCTGGGGGATGCCATGCTCCGACACCAGCGTCAGATCATCGTGATTGATCACGAATTCGGCGTCGACAAGCTCGCGATGGTTCTTGAGCAGCCAATCGACGCCGTTGCAGCAGCCGCCCTCCTCGTCCGCGGTGAGCGCCAGAATGATGTCGCGACTCGGGCGCAATCCCTCCTGCTTCATCCGCAGCAGCGCGGTCGACATGATGGCATCGCCGTCCTTCATGTCGAGAGTGCCGCGGCCGTAGAAGTAGCCGTCCTTCTCGACGAGCTGGAAGGGATCGGTGCTCCAGTCCTCGCGCCGTGCCTCCACGACATCCAGGTGCCCGATCAGCAGCACGGGCCGGTGCCGGCCGGTGCCGTGCAGGCGCACGACCAGGTTCTTCTTGCGCTCGTTGGACCCGAGCACCGTGACGTCCGCCGCCGCGAAGCCGCCATCGCGGAAGCGCTGCGCCATCGCCTCCGCGGCGGCGGTGACGTTGCCGACCGAATCGGTGGTGTTGATCTCGATCAGCTGCTTGAAGATGTCATGCGCGAGCGTGTTGGCCGCCTGATCGGCCGGTACAGCGCCGGCCGAGGCTATCCCCGCCGCGAGCGTCGCCAGCAGGAGCGCAGCGGCCGAGGCATCCGTGTGGAGGCTCATGAGCGGCGACCGTTCAACGCGCTCGCGCGGCTTCCTGCTGCGGCTCGAGCACCAGCAGCCTGAAGGAGCCCGGCAGGATCGGCGGGCGCGGGCGCGGGTGCTCGGGAGTGGCCGCGGGTGGAGGGCCGAAGTCCGCGGTCACGAGGTAGATCCGGTGGCTGTCCGCATCGAGCGCCATGGTGCGCGCGCCGCGCCGAGTCGGCAGCGCCTGCACGACCTCGGGAGCGCCGGATGCGCTCTGGCGCACCACCGTCAACGTGCCCTCCCCGCACGATGCGAACGCCAGATGGGTGGCGGGATCGAAACCCGCCGCGTCGACGCCGCCGCCGATCGGCACGGTGCCGAGCACCCGCCCCGAGGTGGCGTCGACCACCGCCATCACCTTGTTGGAGCACACCGGGAAGAGGTGCCGCCCGGCGGTGTCGAAGGCGAGCCCCGAAGGCTCTTCGCAGCCGCCGAGGGGCCAGACGGACAGCACGCTGAGCTTCGCAGCATCGAGCACGGCAAGGCTGTTCTTGTCCTCGAGGTTGACGTAGATGCGGCCCTTGCCGTCGGAGACGGCGAACTCGGGCCTGGCATCGAGCGCGATGGTGCCGAGCACCTCATCGCTCCTCGCATCGACCGCGGTGACGTTGCGGCCGCGGCCGTTGAAGGTAAACACGCGCCGGGTGGCCGGGTCATACACGATCGCGTCCGGGTTCTCGCCGGTGGTCTTGATCTCCTTGAGCCGCGCGAGCGTCTTCAGATCGAAGACGACGATCACTCCCGCGCGTCCCGCGCTGACGTACCCCCGCCCGAGTTCCGGGGCGAGCGCGATCCCGTGCACACCCGGGGTATCGGCGATTTTTCCCGCCGCCGCGAGCTTCTCGGTGTCGACGACCAGCACGTGTGTGCCGTGAGCGATGAACAGTCTGTGACCGGCGGGCTCGAAAGTCAGGTAGTCCCATCCGTCATCCCCGGGCAGGCTCACCTCGTGAGCGACGCGGTAGCGCAACGGGGCATCGGCGCGCGCCGTCAGCGCAGTGAGGAGCAGCACACCGGCAAGCGCTGCGCCAGCGACCGACCCCGGCCGGACTGTGTGTCTCATCCCTCGTCTCCTTGGGTCTGTCTCAACGGATCAGCCGCGCGCACAGATCGAGCAGCGGACCCGGCAGAAGTCCGAGCAGCAGCACCGCGGCGGCATTCAGGCCCAGCGCCAGCCGTACGCCCGCCGCCGGCACGGTCCCCGGCAACGCCGCGGGCGGCTCGTCGAAGTACATGAGCTTGATTACGCGCAGGTAGTAGTACGCGCCCACCACCGACATGGCGGCCGCAACCACCACCAGCCACAGGTGTCTGGTTTCCCACAGCGCCTGGAAGATCCGCAGCTTCGCCCAGAAGCCGATGAACGGCGGCACGCCGGCGGTCGAGAACATCAGCACCATCATGGTGAGCGCGAGCAGCGGGTCGCGCTGATGGAGGCCCCTGTAGTCATCGAGCCTGTCGGCCTCGAAACCCTTGCGGCTCGCGAGCAGGATCACGCCGAAGGAGCCGAGCGCCACCAGCACGTACGCCAGCGTGTAGTAGAGCGCCGCTGCGTAGCCATCCGGCGTGCCGGCCACGAAGCCGAGCACGATGAAGCCGACGTTGGCGATGGTCGAGTAGGCGAGCATGCGCTTCAGGTTGCTCTGCACGATGGCGACCACGTTTCCGACCACGAGGGTGAGCACCGCGAGCGCCGCCAGCATCCGCACCCACTCGGTCGCGGTGCCGGCGAGGCCCTGGGCCAGCAGCCGCAGCGTGAGCGCGAAGTAAGCGATCTTCGGCGCGGTGCCGATGAACAGTGTCACGCTGGTCGGCGCGCCCTCGTACACGTCGGGGAGCCACATGTGAAACGGCACGGCACCGAGCTTGAAGGCCACCGCGACCACGATGAACGTGAGTCCCAGGATCACGCCCGCGCTGTTCGGCGCCTTGAGCCGCGCGGCAATCTCCGCGAGATCGAGCGTGCCGGTCAGTCCGTAGATGATCGACATGCCGTACAGCAGCGCCCCGGAAGCGATGGCACCGAGCACGAAGTACTTCATGGCGGACTCGGCCGCGACCCCCGAGTCGCGGTCGAAGGCCACCATGGCGTACACCGACAGCGCCAGCAGCTCCACCCCGAGGTACACGGTCACGAGGCTTCCGGCGGACACCAGCACGAAGATGCCGAGCAGCGCCGTGAGCGCGAGCACGTAGTACTCGCCGCGCAGGATGCTGCGATTCTCGAGATACGTGCGCGAGTACAGCAGCGCCACCGCGACCAGCAGGAACCCCGTGAGCTTCAGCACGAAGCCGAGCTCATCGGCCACGTACATGCCCGCGAACAGCACCGTGCGCTCGGTGACGTGACCGTAGCGAACCGTGAGAGCGGCGCACACGGCCAGCGCGAACAGCGTGAGCGTCGGGGTGAGCCGGCGATGGCGGGGGCCGGCGAACACGTCGACGAGCAGGACGAGGCAGACGGCCACCGTCACGGAGATCTCCGCCACCGCCGGGGCAAGGCTCGACCAGCTCACCAGTGTGTCGGGCACGGTGCAACCGTCCTGGGAATGGTTTTCATATCAGAGCTTGGTGGCGATCGCCTGCGTGACCAGGTGATGGATGGTGGGCTGCATGACCTTCAGCAGCGGCGCCGGCCACACCCCGACGATGAGCACCGCGAGCGCGAGAGCTGACAGCACGATGTACTCGCGGCTGTTCAGGTCCTCGAGCGCCGCAACGCGCGGACTCACGACCGGCCCGAATATCACGCGCTTCACCAGCCAGAGCGTGTAGGCGGCGCCCAGCACCAGCGTGACCGCCGCCAGCAGCGAGTACCAGAAGCTCGCGTTGAAGCTGGCGATGATCACCAGGAACTCGCCGACGAAGCCCGAGGTTCCGGGCAGTCCCGTGTTGGCGAGCGCGAACAGCACCATGAAGGCGGCGAACACCGGCATGGTGTTGACCACGCCGCCGTAGTCGGCGATCTGGCGGCTGTGGATGCGGTCGTAGAGCACGCCGACGCACAGGAACAGTGCCCCGGAGATGAGCCCGTGCGAGACCATCTGCACCATCGCGCCGTCGAGCCCCATGCCGGCGCCGCGCGCGCTGCCGGTGTTGCGCACGATCTCGTAGATGACGAACGCCCCGAGCGTCACGAAGCCCATGTGCGCGATCGAGGAGTAGGCGATGAGCTTCTTCATGTCCTGCTGCACCAGCGCGACGAAGCCGATGTAGATCACCGCAATCAGGGAGAGCGCGATCACCAGCAGATCGAGCTCGCGGCTGGCGTCGGGGGTAATCGGCAGGCTGAAGCGCAGAAAGCCGTAGCCGCCCATCTTCAGCATGATGGCCGCCAGGATCACCGAGCCGCCCGTGGGCGCCTCGACGTGCGCATCGGGGAGCCAGGTGTGCACCGGGAACATCGGCACCTTCACCGCAAAGGCGAGCAGCAGCGCGAGGAAGATCCAGCGCTGCTCGACGAGCGTGAGCGGCAGCGCCTGGAGGCCCGCGATCGAGTAGCTGCCGCCCTTGACATACATGTAGATGAGCGCCACCAGCATGAACACCGAGCCGAGGAAGGTGTACAGGAAGAACTTGATGGTCGCGTAGACGCGCTGCGGCCCGCCCCAGATGCCGATGATGAGGAACATCGGAATCAGCATCGCCTCCCAGAAGAAGTAGAACAGCAGCGCATCCGTGGCGGCGAACACGCCGATCATCAGGCCTTCCATGATCAGGAACGCGGCGTAGTACTGAGCCGGGCGCGTCTCGATCACCGTCCACCCGGCGATCACCACCGGCACGGTCATGAAGGCGGTGAGCACGATAAGCGGCAGGGAGATGCCGTCCACGCCGAGCGCGTACCAGGCGTCGAAGCGCGGGATCCACGGCAGCCGCTCGGTGAGCTGCAGCGCCGCGCTCGCGGTGTCGAACGAGGTCCACAGCGGCACCGTCAGCGCGAGCGTCGCGAGCGATGCGAGCAGCGCCAGCCACCGTCCGGCTGCGATGTTGCGATCCCCGAGCAGCAGGATGAGGACGCCCGCGCCGACCGGCAGCCAGATGAGGATCGAGAGCAGACCGTGCATGCGTGAGGCTGCCGTCAGTAGCGCGCGTGCGCCAGGAAGTACGCCAGCAGCAGCGCCAGGCCGATCATCATCCAGAAGGCGTAGCTGTAGAGGTACCCGCTCTGCACGCGCCGCATCAGGCCCCCGAGCCACCCGACGGTAGCCGCGCTGCCGTTCACCATCGCGCCGTCGATGAGGCGCTCATCGCCCCCCTTCCACAGCCCGACACCGATGAGCCGCGCGAGCGCCGCGAGCACCTGCTCGTTGAACCAGTCGAACCAGTACTTCTGCGTGAGCGCCTGGTACAGCCAGCGCAACCGGCGCGCGGCCTCGTCCGCCCACTGCGGGCGGCGCAGGAAGAATGCCCAGGCCGTCAGCGCCCCCGCGAGCGCCAGCCAGAAAGGCGGCGCTACGAGTCCGTGGAGCGCAAAGCGCACCGGGCTGCCGAAGTCCTCGCCGACCGCGCCGATGACGTTATTGCCCGGGAGCACGAAGATCGAGCCACCGAAGTAATTGCCGAAGAGCACCGTCCCCACGGTGAGCGCGCCAATCAGGATCGAGGGGATTGCGAGCGCGATGAGGGGCAGCGTCACCACCGCCGGACTCTCGTGCGGTGTGCCGGCGTGGCCGTGATCGTCGCCCGGGTGATCCGAGTCGTGTGCCGGATCGTGACCGGCCGCGGGCGCGTCGCGGAAACGCTCCGGGCCGTGGAACGTCAGGAACAGCATGCGGAAGGTGTAGAGCGCGGTCACGAACACGCCGCAGAGCACGCACCAGTAGGCGTAGGTCGCCCCAAGGCGGTGCGATTCGCCGACCGCCTCGATGATGGCGTCCTTGGAATAAAAGCCGGAGAAGAGCGGCGTGCCGACGAGCGCCAGCGCACCGATCCAGCAGGTCGCGGCAGTGACCGGCATGTACTTCGCGAGCCCGCCCATGCGGCGCATGTCCTGCTCGTGGTGCAGGGCGATGATCACCGATCCCGCCGCGAGGAACAGCAGCGCCTTGAAGAAGGCGTGCGTCATCAAGTGAAAGATCGCCGCTCCGTAGGCCGACACGCCGAGCGCCACCGTCATGTAGCCGAGCTGGGAGAGCGTCGAGTAGGCGATCACGCGCTTGATGTCGTTGTGCACCACTCCGAGCAGTCCCATGAAGAACGCCGTGGTGGCGCCGATCACCAGCACGAACGACAGCGCCGCATCGGAGTACTCGAACAGCGGCGACATGCGCGCCACCATGAAGATGCCGGCGGTCACCATGGTCGCGGCATGGATCAGGGCCGATATAGGCGTCGGGCCCTCCATCGAGTCCGGCAGCCACACGTGCAGCGGCACCTGCGCCGACTTGCCCATGGCGCCGATGAACAGGCAGATGCAGATCAGGGTCAGCGCCGGGGCCGCCGAGGTGGTGCCGAGCGGGATGAGCGCCCGCGCGATGTGCGGCGCGGCGGCGAAGGCGTCGCGGTAGGCGAGCGAGTCGGTGAAGTGGGCGATGGCGGCGATGCCGAGCAGGAAGCCGAAGTCGCCGATACGATTGACGATGAAGGCCTTCAGATTCGCGAAGATCGCGCTCGGGCGCGTGTACCAGAAGCCGATCAGCAGGTACGACACCAGGCCGACCGCCTCCCAGCCGAAGAACAGCTGCAGGAAGTTGTTCGCCATCACCAGCATGAGCATCGAGAAGGTGAACAGCGAGATGTAGCTGAAGAAGCGCGTGTAGCCCGGGTCGTCGCTCATGTACCCGATGGTGTAGATGTGCACGCACAGCGACACGAAGCTCACGACCGCCATCATCAGAGCCGTCAGGCGGTCGATGAGGAAGCCGACCTCCATGTGCAGACGATCGCTCACGAGCCAGGTGTACACCGGCGCGTCGTACACCGGCACACCGTCGAAGCACACCTGCTTGAGCACGATGAGCGACAGCACGCAGGAGGCGGCCACCGCGCCGCAGGTGATGGTATGCGCGCCCACGCGTCCGATAAGGCGTCCGCCGAGGCCCGCGATGACGGCGGCGACGAGCGGCAGCAGCGGAATGGCGATCAGCACCGTGGGGTTCATGCCGGAAGCGTCAGCCTTTCAGGGTGTTGAGATCTTCCACGTTGATGCTGCGCCGTTCCCTGAAGAGCACCACCAGGATGGCGAGGCCGATTGCCGACTCGGCCGCGGCCACCGTAAGGACGAAGAACACGAACACCTGGCCGTTGATGTCGGAGAGATAGCGCGAGAAGGCGATGAAGTTGAAGTTCGCCGCGAGCAGCAGCAGCTCGACGCACATCAGCAGCAGGATGACGTTCTTGCGGTTGAGGAAAATGCCGCCGATCGCGAGCGAGAACAGCACCCCCGACAGCGTCAGCAGCTGCGCCAGCGTGATCACGGCCGCTTCTCCGGGTCCATCTTCACGATGCGCACCCGCTCCTCACGCCGTACCGCCACCTGGCCGCTGATGTCCTGCTGCTTGAGTCCGGCGCGGTGGCGCATGGTGAGCGCGATGGCGGCGATGATCGCGACCAGCAGCAGCATGGCCGCGAGCTCGAGCGGATAGGCGTAGCGCGTGTACAGGACGCTCCCGAGCTCGAGGGTGTTGCTGTAGCCGGCCGGCTCCGGGGTGGCGCCCCGCCCGGCGTCGATCCCGAGCCCACCGCGAGCCCACACCACCCCCACGATCTCGACGATGACTGCGAGCGCTGTGAGCCAGCCGAGCCAGGCGAAGCGGGTGAACCCCTGGCGCAGCTCCGCGAGGTTGACGTCGAGCATCATGATCACGAACAGGAACAGCACCATGACGGCGCCGACGTACACCAGCACCAGCACCACCGCCAGGAACTCCGCCTCGAGGAGCAGCCAGATCGCCGCCGAGGTGACGAAGCACATGACGAGCGCCAGCGCCGAGTACACCGGATTGCGCACCGTGATCACGGCGAGGGCCGCGACGATCAGCATCGCCCCGAACACGTAGAACAGCGCCTGGATCAGCATCGGCTGCGGCCCGCGGCGGCTTTCATGAGGCGGGTGCTCATCGATACGGCGCGTCCGCTGCGCGGTCGGCGGCGATCATCGCCTCGTAGCGCTCGCCGACCGCGAGCAGCTTGTCCTTGGTCATGATGTTCTCGCCGCGGCGTTCCATGTGGTACTCGAGAATGCGCGTCAGCACGATGGCATCGACCGGACAGGCCTCCTCGCAGAATCCGCAGTAGATGCACTTGAACAGATCGATGTCGTAGCGGGTGGTGCGCCGCGTGCCATCGGGCGCCACGTCCGAGTCGATGGTGATGCACACCGCGGGGCAGACCGCTTCGCACAGCTTGCAGGCGATGCAGCGCTCCTGACCGTTCGGGTAGCGGCGCAGCGCGTGCAGGCCGCGAAAGCGCGGCGACTGCGGCGTCTTCTCCTCCGGATAGTTGAGGGTGTACTTGCGGGTGAACAAGGTGCGCGCGGTCACCATGAGCCCCTTCACCAGCTCCGGCAGCAGCAATGTCTTGAGCGGATTCACGGCCATCGATGCGTCCCGTCAGTGGAACCAGCCGCGCGACCACGGCCCGATCCGGCACACCGCCATCAGCATCTCCACCCCTATCCACACCAGCGTCACCGGGATCAGCGCCTTCCAGCCGAGGCGCATGATCTGGTCGTAGCGGTAGCGGGG
>JACXTT010004838.1_pt1 | contig 19848 bp, 13 predicted proteins | sample 9270951 | NCBI WGS metagenome assembly JACXTT01 (sample SAMN15532306, study PRJNA645909) | rock metagenome | isolation source: weathered quartz diorite | place: Puerto Rico | collected 2017-06-21 | reverse complement strand
CACCACGGCCTTCAGCGAGCGATCGAGGGCGAGGCACGCCTCGCCCAGCTCTCTTCGAGGTTGTGTGTCTTGCGGAAGGGGCGATCGTGCCAGGTGAGAAATGCCTTGAAGGCCTTTTCTGCGGTCTGCTGGGCATGGAACGTCACATCGCCGAGCAGCGGTGGGCGTGCGGTCTGGTCGTGTTCTGCGGCCCGGAGATCATTGTCCGCCTTCTGAAGCCACGCTCTTGTGTCGGCGACCCGGGCGGGGTCATGCGGCATGCAGTAGCACGCCTTCCCGGACCACGGTGGCAGGCAGGGAGGCTTGAAGGTGAAGGCGGTCTTCGAAGTAAGTCCGCGTGCAGACCAGGACGTCCGCAGCCGCACCCGTGCCACGCAGCGCGTCGTAAGCAAGCCGGCTACTGCGAAGTGCTGGCGCGGCGTCGTCCGGGACTACGAGCAACAGATCGTAATCGCTATCCGGCCCCGCCTCGGCGCGCGCGATGGCACCGAAGAGGTAGACGCGCAACAGATGGTACGCCGCCACCAGGCGGCGCACGATCTCGGCGAGCACCGGATCGCTCACCGGCTTCGCCGCTTGAGACGAGGCATAGTCGCGCGTCATCAGGTCTCCGGAGATCCTGCCGTCGCTGCTAATTTAGGCTCACGCACCGAGGCCGACCAGCGCCGTGCTCGGTCCCGACAATCCCAGCAGCGCCCTGAGCCCCGGCGTCCTAAAGGCGCTAATGAGACCATGCGGCGACAAGCCTACGTATTTCTTATGTTTCAGCGGCCTTCGTTCCGAGCGATGTTATGCGTCCTCTGTACGCTGCCGTGATGTTGCTCTCCGCCTACGCTACCTCCGGTCAGGAGCCGCTCAAGGTGCTCCGAACGGCGCCAGCCGACGAGGCGACAGCGGCGAGTGTCGTCACCATCACGTTTGACCGGCCGGTCGCTGGATGGCTCGACCGAACCGTGGACCTGAAGGCCATCTTCACGATCGCCCCCGCCGTGAAGGGCCGGCTTGAATGGCGGGATCCGGTGACGATCCGGTTCACGCCCGCCGCTCCCCTAGCCGCGAACACCGAGTACACCGTCACTGTCGCCAACACGTTTACCGCTATGGACGGGAGCCGGCTCGAAGGTCCTTATCGGTTCACCTTCCGCGTTCGCGGGCCACGCCTGCTGACAGGCTCGCCCGTGAGCGCTAACCGACACCCCAAGTTCGTGACGCCCGGGACTCGGTTCGAACTGGTGTACAGCGCGCCCGCGGACCTCAAGCAACTGGCGACAACCTCCCACCTCGAACTGAACGAATCGTGCGCGGAGCGCCGCATGATCCGGTTGAAGCCAGCGGACCAGCGCCCGATCACATCAACAGACCCCTGGGAGTACAAGGAGGCGGGTGGCTACCAGCGGGATCGGTCGGCCGACAGCCTGCGACGTGTTATCTCGCTCGTTCCGGAAGCGCCCCTGCCCACCGCATGCTCTGGCGAGTTGGTCGCGCCGTCGATCCTCGACGCGGAGGGGACGAGCGCGTTCGCACGTTGGGATTTCCAGACCTACGGCCCGTTGCGGCTGTTGAACGTTGGATGTCTCTCGCGCCCAGGCGCCCATTGCCCGACAGGACCGATCAAACTGGAGTTCAGCACGCCCTTGCGCGGCGCGAGCGTCCTGCGGCATGTCAGCACCAAACCCGTACTCTCGTTCACCGTGAGAGACACGTCGGAAGAGTCAGCAACCTGGATCCTCGAAGCGACACTCAAACCGCGCACTGAGTACACGTTAGTCGTAGACACCACGCTTGCCGACATCTTCGGGCAGCGCTTCACGGGCAACGGTGCTGCGTCATTCACGACGACAGGTTATGCACCCGCGGTGGATTACGCCTACGGGCGGATGCTCATCGAACGCACCGGGTACCGCACACTCGCGGTCCGGCACGTCAACGTGGATACGCTGGTCGTGACGCTCGCGCCCGTGCCCGACAGCCTCGAGGGCGTCGTGCTTCGTGCCTACGGGTGGAACTTCGAAGAGGTGTGGGCAAGGCTCGGCCCCCGCGCGACGACTCGGAAGCTGCCCGTGAAAGGCGACGCCGATCGCCCTATGGTGACCGGCATTCGCGTACCAGCCTACAATGCGGCGCGGCCCGGCAACCCAACACTCACCGCGATCCGCATCACGAGCCCGCGCGCCGACACGGTGCGGCGAGAGCCATGGGCGCAGCGTCAGCCAACGGCGATCGTGCAGGTGACGGACCTTGGTGTGCACGCGCGCCTCGGGGTGGAGGAGGGCCTCGTGTGGGTGACCGGCGTGAGTGACGGCCGCGCGCGCGCCGGGGCCCGCGTCACGCTCTACGATGGGCGCGGTCGACCCCGTGCGGCGGCGACCACCGACGCCGAAGGACTTGCGCGCCTCGCAGGGTTCAAGCCTGACACGGAGGCGGTTGACGACGAGCGCCGTTATTACGGCGGATTCGACGGCTACATCGGCGTCATACTGGGTAGTGATCGAGCCGTCGTACCGATCAGCGCGTACGATGCGGACCTCTCCCCGTGGCAGTTTCACGTTGCGAGCGCCTGGGGTGAGCAACGCCTTCCCGCTGCCGGTGCGGTGTTCACCGAACGCGGGATTTACCGACCCGGCGAGACTGTGTACGCCAAGGCGTTTGTGCGCGACGGCCCCCTCGGGGCGCTCAGGCTTCCCTCCACGGCCGACTCGCTTCGCTGGGTGTTTACCGACCGGGAGAACGGGACCCTGCGCGACTCCATCGTCTCGTTCTCGGCGTTCGGCACCGCGGATCAGGCGTTCGTCCTGCCGACCAGTCTGCCGCTCGGGCGCTACGAGATCGTGATCCGTGTCCGACGGCAAGGGCGGTGGCTCGACCTTGACCGCACAAGCTACCGCGTCGCCGAATACCGGCCGCCTGAGTTCCTAGTGGACGTCACGTCTGACACCGCACCACGCTTCGCCGGTGACTCGCTGCGCGCAACGGTCGAGGCGCGCTATCTGTTTGGGGCCCCGATGGCCCGCGCGGTCGTGAGCTGGGTGGCTCGGCAGCAGCCAATCAGCCCCTGGGCGCTCCATATTCCCGGAACCGATGGCTACTACGTCGGCGAAACAGGGTGGTGGTGGGAGGAGGAGTGGGAAGAGACCACGCCGCAGGCGAACGCCACGGTGGTCGCGAGCGGTACCGACACGCTCGACGCGACCGGTCACCTCACTCTGCATGCGGCCGTTGCGCCTCCCGCAAAGGGACTCCCGGCGCGCGCGACGCTGCAGGCGACGGTGACCGACGTCAACCGTCAAAGCGTGTCGGGTGCTGTCTCTGTCACCGTCCACCCGGCGGCGTTCTACCTGGCCGCGAAGCCGCTGGGGAAGAGCTACTTCTGGACTGCCGGAACGCCACAGGAGGTCGTGGTCTTTGCCGTGCGGCCGGATGGACGGCGGGTGACAGGCGTCGTGGTCCGGGGAGCCGTCGTGCGCCGCGAGTGGCACCAGGTAGTGCGCGAGCGCGCGGGCCTCTCCGAAGAGGTGGGCGAGTGGGTCTCGGATACCGTGGCGCGCTGCGATCTGACGAGCACCACGGACTCGGTGCCATGTCGATTCACCCCGGCGGCCGGCGGGATCTACATCGTAAGCTTCGCTGCACGCGATCCTGCCGGGCGCGTCTCCGCGACGAGCCTCGATCGCTGGGTGACCGGCAAGGATTGGGTTCCGTGGAACGACGAGAGCCGCTTCAAGATGGAGGTCGTTCCGGACAAGCCGCGTTACAGCGTCGGGGACACGGCGACGATCCTCCTCGCCTCGCCATTCACGGACGCCGAGGCGTGGGTTACCGTGGAGCGCGAGGGTCTGATCGAGCAGCGCCGCCTGCGGATTGCCTCCGGGGCGACGACGCTCAAGTTCCCGATCCGCGAGACGTACGCGCCCAATGCGTTCGTGTCGGTCGTCGTTGCAAGAGGGCGCAGCGCGGCGCCGGGAACCCTCGCGGACCTGGGCCGCCCCACAATCCGCGTCGGCTATGCCGAGCTACGCGTGACGCCTGAGGTGAAGCGATTGGAGGTCGAGATCCAGTCGCTCAAGTCCGAATACGGGCCGGGCGATACGGCGCACCTCCGACTGCGCGTCCGCGACGCCAGCGGCGTGGGGCAACGCAGCGAGGTGACGCTGTGGGCGGTGGACGAAGGCGTGCTGGCCCTTACCGGGTACAAGACCCCTGACCCGATGGACCTGATCTACAAGCCTCGCGGCCTCGGCATGCACCTCGCGAGCAACGTGGTGACGGTGGCGCCGCAAGTCTTGGCTGAGGCTGTAACGATCAAGGGGGACCAGTCACCGGGCGGAGGTGGTGGGCTGGGTGCCGCGGAAGTGCTCCGCTCCCGGTTCAAGTCCACCGCGTTCTTCCTCCGCTCCGTTGTAACGGATGCCGATGGACGCGCAGCGGCCGCTGCGAAGCTCCCGGACAATCTCACCACATTTCGAGTGATGGCCGTCGCCGTCACCGAAGGTGATCGCTACGGGAACGGGCAGTCGACGCTGCTGGTGACGCGCCCGCTCCTCGCGCGGCCAGCGCTGCCGCGGTTCCTGCGACGCGACGACGAGTTCACCGCTGGCGTGGTCGTGAATCAGCGCGCCGGCGGTACGCCCACTGTGAACGTCCAGGCGGTCGCCCGCGGGGTGCTCCTGCGGGGGGATGCCGCGCGGACGGCTACGCTCACGGCCGGCAGGGGAAGCGAGGTGCGCTTTGCCTTCCGCGACACCACCGAAGACACGGCCACGTTTCAGTTCCGCGTCGCTAGCGGCAAGGACGCCGATGCGGTTGAGAAGAAGCTTCCCGTGCGGCCTGCGTTCCACCTGCGAGCGTCCACAGCGGCGGGCGTGCTGCGCGACACCACGACCGTCGACTTTGCGCTCCCAGGCGACATCGATCCGGCGCGCTCTCGGGTGGAGCTGAGCGTCGGCACATCGGTGCTCGCCGTGGTCGAGGGGGCGTACCGGTACCTGGAGGTCTATCCGTACGACTGCAGTGAACAGGTAGCGAGCGAAGCGCTGCCGCTGATCGCGCTCTACCAGGCGCGTCAGCTGCTCGGGACGGGCGTCACGCTGCCCCGCGACGCGAAGGACCAAATCGCGGAGGCGGTGGGCGTGCTGTCTCGGCGACAACGACCGGATGGAGGCATCGGCCTCTGGGACGCGAACGACTGGACTACCCCGTGGCTCAGCGCGTACGCCGGCGAGGCGCTTCTGGCCGCGAGAGCGGCTGGAATCGCGGTGAGCGACACGGTGCTCTCGCGGCTCGCTGACTACCTGTCGAAGAGCCTTCACAACGAGCTGCCAATCCAGGCGCCCGTGGCACGTTGGTACGACGAGCTGCGGGTACGGCTCGCGGACCGCGTTGCGGCGGTGGACTTCCTTAGCCGCCTCGGCCGGCCCGACTTCGCCGGAGAGAACGATCTACTGCAGCTCGCGGCCCAGCTCGCTTGGGAAGAACGCGTGCGGCTCGCGGAAGTCGTGGCGCGCCGCGGCGCGCTGCGGGCGGCGCGGCAGCTTCTGGAGCCGATCTGGGCGACAGTGAAGATCGAGGGACGCCGCGCTGTGGTCCCCGACTCGACCCGTCGACCGTTCTATTTCTACTCCTGGGAGCGACCGGTCGCGCGCCTTCTCACTGCTACGTTTGCGGTCGACTCTGACCACGCGCTGGTCGGCCCGCTCGTAGAGACGCTCACTGAGCAGGGCCGTGGCGGCCGGTTTTCGCCTTGGAATACGCAGGACTACGGCGCGGCGGTCACAGCGCTCGCTGCGTTCGCACGGCGTCAGCGGCGCGCAGTCGCGCGTGGGATTCGCGTGCGCGCCGGCGATCGCGTGGTTCTGGAGATACCGGCCCGCGCGGCGGGCGCGCCGGTGATCGACTCGAGCGCTTCACTCAGCGGAGTGCTGGGCGACGGGCCTGGCGGCTCCAAGGTATTGCGTCTCACCCTCCAGACGCCGCCTGGCGGTGATGCACCAGTCTACTACTACGTCACAGTGCACGAGGTGCCGAAAACCCGTCCGGTCACGCCCGATCAGCAGGGGATCCAGGTGGAGCGTTGGTACGAGGATTTCTCGACCGGCAAGCCGATTGTGAGCATCGCTGAAGGAGAACTCGTACGCGTGCGCTTACGCATTACGGTCCCCGCCGAGCGGCAGTTCGTGGTGCTGGACGATCCGCTGCCGGCCGGCCTCGAAGCCGTGGACCTGAGCCTCCGGACCACCGGTGTGCTCGTCGGCCCCGGTGCGACCCGAGAGGAACAAACTGAGCACGACGAGGCCGAAGCGGAGACACGCTACCCCTGGGGCTGGTATTACGGGAGCTGGGACGACGGTTGGTGGTCACCGTTCGACCACAAGGAGCTGCGAGATGACCGCGTGGTGTACGCTGCGACGGTGCTTTGGCCGGGCAAGTATAACGCCACGTACGTCGCCCGTGCCACGACGCCTGGCGTCTTCGTGCTGCCGCCCGCGCACGCCGAGGAGATGTACAATCCGGCCGTTCACGGCCGGAGCGAGGGCGGCGTGTTCAGCGTCCTGGCGAAGTCTCGATGAACGCACGGGGTCGCAGGCGGGTCGCGCTCGCGGGAGGCCTGGTGGCGGGCCTGGCGCTCGGGTTGGGTGCGTGGGTCGCTTGGCCGCTGCCGGCTGACTTGGTCGCCCCCACGCCAGCGCCGAGCTTCACCCTCGTCGATCGGCACGGACTCGCACTCCGAACCACGCGTGCGCCGGACGGCAGCCTTGCACGCTGGCTCCCGCTGTCGGAAATGGATCCGAAGATTCTCCAGGCGTTCCTCGCGCTTGAGGATCGCCGCTTCTACGAGCACGGTGGCATAGACTGGCGCGCTGTCCTGCGCGCAGTGCGTGATAACATGCGCGCCGGCCACGTCGTGTCCGGCGCTTCCACGATCACGATGCAGCTGGCGCGGCTCCTCCGACCGGCAGCCGGCGGCCGCACATGGGGCGCGAAATTGCTGCAGGTCCTATGGGCGCTTCGCCTGGAACATCATCTCACGAAACAGTCGATACTGGAGCAGTACCTGAACCGAGTCCCCCTCGGGCAAGGCGCCATCGGCGTCGCTGCCGGGGCGCGCCTCTATTTCGACGCATCCGCGTCGGAGTTGAGCCTCGCCCAGGCCGGGCTGCTCGCGGGGCTCGCCCGCAGCCCGTCCACCGACAACCCCTTCGTGTCGCCGGAGCGGGCGCAGCGGCGGCGCGCGCGAGCGCTGCTCCGCCTGCGCGACGCGGGTTACGCCGCCGCTGCCGAAGTGGCGCGGGCCTTCGCCGAGCCACTTGTCCCCCAACGGTCCGTCGCTCCATTCCTCGCACCGCACTTCACAAGCCGACTCCTCGCTTGGAGTGATGAGCGCGGCGAATCGCTGGACGGCGTGAGGCGCACCTCGCTCGATCTCTCCCTTCAGACCGGCCTCGAGGCTGAGGTGCGCCACACGGTACACGTCATGCATGACCGGGGCGTCGAGCAGGCTGCGGCGGTCGTCCTCGATAACCGCACGGGCGAGATCCTAGCATGGGTCGGCTCACCCAATTTCTGGGCCGACAGCGTGGGTCAGGTAGACATGGTCGTGTCGCCGCGGCAGCCCGGGTCCGCGCTCAAGCCATTCCTTTACGCCCTCGCGCTCGACCGGGGCTACACGCCTGCCTCAGTCATCGCCGACGTCCCGCGCACGTACGAGACGCCGACCGGGCCCTACCGCCCGCGCAACTACGACCGTTCGTTTCACGGCCCCGTGCGTGTCCGCGAGGCGCTTGCGAGCTCCTACAACGTGCCCGCGGTGGAGCTCACGGACCGCGTCGGGGCCGCGAGCCTCTTGCGGACACTGCAGCTCGCCGGGTTTGCGTCGCTCGATCGCTCGGCCGATTACTACGGCCTAGGCCTCGCCCTCGGGAACGGTGACGTGACCCTACTGGAGCTCGCGAACGCCTACCGGGCGCTTGAGAACGGGGGAGTCTGGCGGCCCTACCGCTGGTGGACCGTGCTAAGCAGGGAGCAAGCCGACACCGAAGTCAGTCGCCGCGTCGTGTCGCCACCTGCGGCGGCCCTCGTGCTCGACATTCTGAGTGACGCGACGGCGCGCCTGCCGGGATTCGGGCTCGACACGCCGTTCGATTTTCCCTTCGCGGTGGCGGTGAAGACCGGGACGAGCCGGCATTTCACGGATAACTGGGCGGTCGGGACCACCGGCGGATTTACTGTTGCCGTGTGGGTCGGGAACTTCAGCGGCCGCCCCATGGAGGGGGTGAGCGGAGTGACGGGCGCCGGCCCGCTCTTGCACCGCGCGGTGATGCTAACAGCGCAGCACTACGCGCCGGGCGCGCTGCCCTCCCCGGGGAGTGTGGGCGCCATGGCGGTGAAGATCTGCCGGCTCTCTGGGCTGCGCGCGACGCCCGAATGCAGTGGGATGGTGGAATGGTTTGTGCCCGGCACGGAGCCGGCGCACGCCTGCGACTGGCATCGGGGCGGCAATATCCGCCTGCCGGGGCAGTACGCTGAATGGGCGGAGCAGACGGGCTTTCAGTCCGCGGCCGCTCGGACGGGTCAATTCGAGGCGCGAGTGGACTCGGTCGCCCCAGGCGCTGCTGACGCTGGCCTCTCCGCTCGAGCATCGGACGACCACGAAGCGTTCCGCATTGTCTCGCCGCAGGACGGCGACAAGTACCGTATTCCCCCAGGGGTCGAAAGCCGCTACGCAACGATCGCCCTCCGGGCCGCGGGAGGTGCAGGAGCAATTCGTTGGTGGATTGACGGCCGACCAGCGCTCACGACGCGCTGGCAGATCGTCCCCGGTGCGCACACGATCCGCGCCGTGACCACGCACGGCGATTCAGACGAAGTGCGGATCGCAGTGGAATCCGGCGTCGGTGCCAATCCCCCCGGGTTCCCTCGTCAGGAAGCACGATACGGGACTCCATTCGCTCGCGTGTCAGAGGGTGTGCCGGGCGGAACGCGCCGCCCGCGTGAATCCCGGTCGCCCCAGCCACGCTGACCGCTGCCGTTCTGCAGCTGCACTGACGCTCCGCCTTGTCAGTTGTGCAAGCAAGAGGAGCGATATCGGTGCACGCGGTGGTGCGCGGCACCGAATCGCTCCTGCCCCGCCCATTCGCGCGCTGCCGCGCGCTCAAGGGCGATCAAGCCCCGACCCCACGGGCACGCTCGGCCCTATTCGGGCCTATTCCCTTATAGAGGGGTGTGCGTCGCGACCGCCCCCATGAGACACGCCGGGCCGCGTCCCGGAGTACCTAAATCAGGGGGCCCTGCGCGGGGTCGCTGCTGACACGATACGCCCTGTGCGGGACTACTTATAAGTGAAGGGGGGCATCTCGTGAGCAAGACGAGAACGGTCTGCCGAATTGCGAAGTAGTTAGGAAGAGGTGCCTTGCCGCAGGCGCCCCAGAGTGGCGCTGCCGCAGCTGGGAGTCCTTGTCGTTACAGCGGGTCGCATCGTACCGCTTCCCGCCTTACCGAGAGGGCCATGGTCGACCGCCGCACCGCTGCCAAACTGATTCGATTCCACCCCGAAGAGCTCCGACAGATCGTGGAGTGCGCCCGCCGCGCAGGCCTCACCCCCGCCCGCTTCATCCGCGAGACCGCGCTCGGCGCCACCCCGAAGGCCCGGGCACACGCGGCGGCCCAGCCCCTACTCCGCGAAGTCGCCCGCATCGGGCGGAGCCTCGATCAGCTCGCCCGTTTCGCCCAGGCCAGCCAGGACGCGGCCCTCGCCACGCAGACGAGCGCTGCCCTCGAACTCCACGAGGCCCTCGTCCGGCACCTGACGCACCGCCGTCGCCCGAAGGGAGAGTCCACCCAATGATCGCCACGACGTCCTCTGGTAGACGCTTCGCCGCCCTTGCCCGCTACTTGCTCCGCGGCCGCTCGGGGGAAGAGACCGAGCGCGTCGCTTGGACTGCCGGACGGAACCTGGGGCTTGATGACCCGGAGCTCGCCGCGGTCCTCATGCAGGCCACCGCCGACGAGAACCCACGGGTCGAGGTGCCCGTCTATCACCTGACGATCAACTTCGACCCGACCGATCCCATTACGCCAGCCGAGATGCAGGCTGTGGGCGACCGCGTTCTTCGGGATCTAGGCTTGGCCGAGCACCAGGCTCTGATGGTCGCCCACCAAGACCGCGCCCATCTCCATGTCCACATCATGGTGAACCGCGTGCACCCCGAGAACGGAGTGGCCTGGGAGCGCTGGCAGGACCGGCCTCGGATCGAGCGCACGTTGCGCGAACTGGAGCGCGAGTTGGGGCTGCGGGAGGTTGCCGGCCGGCTCTATCAGCTCGACGGGCAGGAGCCCCCGGAGCGCGCCCAGCTCACGAGCGGGGAACGCCGACAGGCCGAGCGCACGGGGGAGCCCGCCTTCCCCGACCGCGTCCGAGCGCACCTGGCGGAGCTGCGGGCGGCCCGTTCGTGGGCAGAGCTGGAGGAGACGCTCGCGGTGCACGGCCTCCGCTTGGAGCGCAAGGGCCAGGGGTTGGTGATCACCGATGGCAGTCACCAGGTCAAGGCCTCGCGCGTGGCGCGCGATCTCTCGCTCCGCCGGCTCGAGGAGCGGTTCCGGGCTCCCTACCCGGGCCGGGAAGAGGAGCAGGCCCGCCGGGAGCCCCCGAGCCGCGATGTGGCGCAGCTCCAGAGCGCCCTCGCGGAGTACGAGGGGGTCGCCACGCTCAACCAGGAGCGCGATAGCGCGAGGGAGAAGCTCTACGCGGCACAGACCCAGCAGTACGAACTCGACCGCGCGATCAAGGCGGTCCGCAAGGCGGAGCAGGATCTCGACCGCTCGCTCGCTCTCGTCTACGGCGATCCGCCGGCGGCGCGAGAGGAGTTCCGGAAAGCCGTGGCTCACGTGGGGCCGGATCGGGCCGCGGAGTGGTTCTCCGCCGAACCCGAGCGCTTCGGTGCGCTTCGCACCGTAGATCACCCTCGCGCCTTCGGGCTCGGCGTGCGGCGCGACGACACGCCGGCGCGTGGCGCGGCACACCGGGCCGCCTCCTATGCCCGAGCGCTGGCCGAAGCCGAGCGTCGAGCCGCAACGCTCGCCGGGAAAGAAGTACCGGACAGGCACGAGCCCACCGTAGCAGCCTGGGTCGAGCGAGCCCTGGCCCACCTGAAGGAGCGCATCAGGACTACGGAACAGCGCCTTGAGCAGCTGAAGCAGGAACTTGAGCGGGCGCCGCACCTCAACCTGCTGGAGCGCAGTATCGCACGGGTGATCGCCCGCCTCGAACCACGCGAGATCGCCCAGCTCCGCGCGCTAATCACGGCTCCGCAGGCGGCGATCGCGTTCCAAGGACGCCGCATCCTGAAAGACCTGCTCCTCGGCCGCGAGGAAGAACGGGAGGACTAGCGTGGATCTGGCCGACCGCCTCCGTGAGCTCGCTGAGCGGCTGCCACAAGGAGGCTCTCTGACTCTGTCTCGGGACGGGTTACTGAGCCTCGCGTCAGAGCACGACAGCGACCCCGACCAACCATGTGGGCGTCCCGACTTCACGATCGCTGAGCTGGCGGCCCGCTTCTACCGCTCCCCGTCGACCATCCGGGGCTGGTGCGAGCGTGGCCGTTTCGAGGGCGCCTACAAGCTGAACGGTCGTGATTGGCGCGTCCCGCCCGCGGGCGTGGATGCCTTCCTTGCCGAGCAGCGTGGAGAGCAAGCCGTTGCGCGCCTCGGGGCGTGGCGGGCGGTGCGAAGAGCCGGCTTGGCGCGGGGATGAGCGGCAAAAACATCCTTCGGCTATATACCAGCATCCGCGCCCGCCAAGTGGCGTGTCAAGGCGCGGCAGCGCGGAACCTCCAACACGGGAGGCCGATGACATGAGAACCAGAACTTGCATCTACTGGCGAGAGCGGGGCGGCGTGCGACGTGCTTACGCGGACCTGCGGGAGTACGCCGACGTCGGTGGGAAACGCGAGGCCCTCGTTGCGCCTGGCGAGAAGCTCGCGACGAGCGACCCAACAACCGCTCAGGTGCTCCTCGCGCGGCGCCTCGAGCAGCTCGACGGGCTCCGGCGGGGCAGGGCACTGCACGGGCTCGCGGCTCAGGCGAGCCTGGCCGAGTTCGCACGGGAGCACCTCGTGGCGAAGGCCACGAGCGGGAAGGTCACCGAGCTGTGGCTTCAACTCTCCGAGCTCCACCTCGAGCGCGCGGTTGAGTATTTTGGGGCCGCTCGTGACCTGGCGAGCATCACGACCACGGACGTGCGGACGTGGGCCGAGGGACTGCTGGCATCCGGGCTAAGCGGCGGCACCGTGCGTCACCACTTGAACGCCCTCTCGAACCTGTACAAACGCGCGCGCGCCGAGCGCGTCGTGCCTTCGGGCTACGACCCGGTAGGTGACCTGTTGGAAAAGCCAGTGGCTCGGCGCGTGGAGGCCAGGTGGCTGGAGGTGCCAGATGCAGCGCTTCTGCTCGAAGCCGCCCGGACGCACCGGCCACCCCGCGGGCAGCGTCGCCCGCTCCCATTCGGTTACGAGCTTGTCGCGACGTTCCTCCTGACCGGGGGGCGCGAATCCGAGGTCCTGGGCCTGGAGGTGGGCGACGTCTCACTCGATCGCGGCGTAGTGACCTTCCGGCCCAACGCGTGGCGGCGGCTGAAGACGAGCACGTCGCACCGCTCCGTACCCCTATGGCCGCAGCTCCGTGAGATCCTCGAACGCTATCTGGCGGAGCGGCCACCGAGCCGGTTGTTATTCCCAAGTTACCGAACGGGTGAGGAAGCGAGGGTAACCGACTTCCACAAGCTGCTCGATGCCGTGGCAGTGCGGGCGGGATGGAAGCCGGGCGAGATCCGCTCCAAGATGTTCCGGCACACGTACTGTGCGGCCCGGCTCCAGACGCTCGATCGCGGGGCGCCCGTGAGCGTCTACACGGTTGCGAGGGAAATGGGCCACGGCGGCGAGTCGATGGTGCGCCGGGTGTACGGGCACCTGGGCCAGGTCCGACACCGGGCCAACGTCGTGGAGTACCGCGTCGAGCAGCATGCCGCTAAGTTGGGGGAGCGGTTGGCTGCCTTGCGCGCGCTGGAGTTTGGCACCACCGTTGGCACCACGGCCCTAGACAGCCAGCTCGATGGTGTAAGTGATGTAGCCGCAACCCTGCGGGCGTAATTCAGGGGTAGAATGCCAGCTTCCCAAGCTGGACGTCACGGGTTCGAATCCCGTCGCCCGCTCTTGCAGTAAACGTTCAGGTCAGCGCCGCCGCTCCGCCGTCCGGACGACACTTCCCACGATTACCGAGTCGGTTTTCCCGTTCGCGAGCAGATCGATCAAGTCCCGCTGATAGTAGGGGTCGGCGGGGTCTACCGCGGGCCACTCCCGGTAATGGTCCGGGGCGAACAGGCCGACCATGCTCGCCATGGCGCCGTATAAGGTGTCGGACGTGGGATTGTCGAACACCCCCACCACCCGGTAGCGATGTCCGGCCCTGAGATAGAGGCCGTCGCCGCGGATCGCCAGCAGCTTGCGCGGCATCGAGAGCACATGTCCGACGGAGTCGCGCTTCGACTTGACCTCGACCAGTGTCTTGCCGCTCGCGGCATCCACGAGGCGCACGAGCGCGCCGTAGTCGTGGATGTGCCCCGTGACCATCAGGAGATGACCGGAGAGCGGGGGCTTGAACTCGTAACCGATTTCGAAATGGCCCGGGGGAACGTTGAAGCGGTTCTCCTCGGGGTTTGTCTGGATGTTGACGTCCAGATAGGCGGGGAGCACCGCGAGTCGCCCGTAACTGTGGGGTGCCATGTACAAGACGAGGCGCCAGTAGGCGACGGGGATCTCGGGCCCCGAGTCGTTGTGCCACATCGCGTACACGCCGAGGTCCTGACCGGCCCGCATGGGCACGCCGATGGTGCGCGGGATGCGCACGTCGCCGGTATCGCTCTCCTCGGCGACGCCCAGCAGGCGCTCGAGGGCGGGATAGATGAATTGGCGGCGCGAGAAGTTCACCACGATCAGGTGATGCAGCAGGCGGTGCGGCAACTCATTGCCGCGATTGTCGAACAGCTCGATGCGGAAGCCCTGGAGCCAGCCGTCAACCGGAAACGCGAACTTCTGCACCGGCGTGGCCGGCATGTCCATCATCATTCCGGGCATTTCCGGGCTCACCGGCACGCGGTAGGGACCGCCCGTGATCAGGACGCGGTGGTCCGCCGAGTCGACCTGTACATGCAACGGGGGAGGGACGAACGGCTGGGGCTGCTGTTGAGCAGCCGCCAGGACTGGGAACACGAAGGCGACGAGAACGGAGAACCGCATCGGAGATTAGACTCCAGAATAATGTCTGGGAAGTAACCGCCGCCAGCCCACGGTCGGTTCCCAGTCTCTCACCACTCCGGCGACGGCTGGTCCCTTTTTGCTTCTTGCTATTATGAACCCACCCAGAAGGCCATATGCGCGCTCTCCGCGGTCGTTACGGCTTCCGGACGCGAGCGATGACGCGAATTGAGGTGACTTCTCCCCGGCGTTAATCTTCCTGTGTGGCAGCGCTAACACCTCACGCGCGACGCGTCATCCTGGCGCTGACAACTCTGTACGCGGCCGTAGTCATTCCGATCCAGCTGCACAAAGGGGGCGACTTCAAGCCCGAGCTGGGACAGAGTGAGCGCCTACTGCGCGGCGAGCCCCTCTACACCGCCAATGAGGTCGAGGGTGTCTGGTGGCCACCCTTCAGCGCCCTCGCGCTCGTGCCGTTCACTTTGCTCGCGAGGGCGAGCTTTCCGGTGGCGAAGGTCGCTTGGGCACTTTTGGGTGTGGCGTGTCTCGCGTGGAGCGTCACCCGCGTGCGCGCGCCCACGTGGAGCCGGGTGGCGCTCGCTACGGCCGCCGTGGCGGTGCCGATCCAGACCAACTTCGAGCATGCCAACATCAACACGATCCTGCTCGCGCTCGTCGTGGCGGCCGCGACGGATGTCGCGAACGGCCGCGCGGCGCGCGCCGGTCTGTGGATCGGGATCGCGACCGCGCTCAAGGCGTTTCCGGGACTGCTGCTCGCGTATCTCGCATATCGGCGCCGCTGGAGCGCGCTCGGCGTTGGAGTCGCCGCCGCCGTCGGCCTCACCGCCCTTACGCTGCTGCCCTACGGCCCGGGTGGAGCCTTCACCGCCGTGCGGGAGTGGGTGGCCTTCGTCAGCAAGAGTAGCGACCTGGTGTCGCCCAGTAACCAGTCGCTCGCCGCGTTAGTGCGCCGTCTGGGGATGTCGCCGGCGGTCGGTTGGGCCGTCGGGCTGGTCTGCCTGACCGCCGCGGCCATCGCCTTCCGACAACGCCCGACGTCGGACGTCGTCGCGCGCGAGCTCGCCGTCGTGACCTTGCTCGCCGTGGTGCTTTCCCCCATCGCCTGGGTGCACTACTACGTCCTCCTCTTGCCCGCATGGGCCGCGGCGTTCGAGCTATCCGATGATGGGCCGCGCCGGTCATGGTGGTATGCCGGGCTCGCGGCTGCCGGTCTCGCCACATCGGGACTGCTCACGGTTGGCCCACGCCCTCTCCGTTCGGCGCTACTGCAAGGCTCCGTCTACACGTGGGGTGCGCTGCTGCTGTTCCTCCTACTGGTCCTGGTGTTGCGGCTTCACCCCGGCATTAATCCTGCTTGCAGCATGACCCAGCCTAAGCGATATTAGCTGTTGAAGTTGCGCCGTTAGCTTCAGAAACTCCTTGAACCTCTAGGCGGTCAGTAGTGATTCGCGTACAAGCGGTGGCACCCGACTCGCTGGGAGCCGCCCTCGAACTCATCCCAGGAACCGAGCTGCTCGCGGTCAACGGTAAGGACCTCCAGGACTTTCTCGACTGGGAGTTCCTAACCGCGGACGACCACTTCGTGCTGGGCGCCCGGCTGCCCTCGGGGGAGGAGATCGAGTACGACGTCGAGCGGCCGGAAGGGCTGCCCATGGGGGTGATGCTGGAGCCGCCGCGGATCCGCCGCTGCGCCAACCACTGCGACTTCTGCTTCGTGGACGGCAACCCGCAGGGCATGCGGCAAGCGCTGTACATCCGGGACGACGATTACCGGCTCTCGTTCCGCTATGGCAACTTCGCGACGCTGACCAACCTGAAGCCCTGGGACCTCGAGCGCATCGTCGAGTACCGGCTGTCGCCGTTGTACGTCTCCGTGCACGCGACCGACCCCGTCGTGCGCCGCTGGCTGCTGCGCAATCCCGAGGCGACCGACGTCATTCCGCAGCTGCGCTGGTTTGTGGAACGGGGAATAGCGTTCCACACGCAGGTGGTGCTGGTACCCGGCATCAACGACGGGCCGCAGCTCGTGCGCACGTTGATCGACCTCTACGGCCTGGGCCGGTCGATCCTTTCCGTCTCCGTGGTGCCGGTGGCGTTGCCCGAATTCAGCAAGCCAGCCCTGGTGCGCCAGCCGACGGGTGTGGAGTCCCGCGCAGCCCTCGCCATGGTCGATGACTTCGCCGCCCGTGCGGTGGCCGATCGTGGCGCGCCGTGGTGCTACGGCGCTGACGATCTCTACCTCCAGGCCGAGAAGCCGTTGCCGCCGGCGGAGTGGTACGGCGACTTCGAGCAGCGGGAGAACGGCATCGGCGCGGTGCGCTACCTGCAGACGCGGATTCAGATCGCACGCCGCGCCTTGGAAATGGAAGGGTGGCGCGACAAGCGTATCGGGATTGTGACGGGGACCGCAATGGGGCCGCTGCTCCCGCAGGTCGCGGCCGATCTGACCGCCGCGACCGGCGCGCTTTTCGAGATCCTCGCGCTCGAAAACACACTCTTTGGACCATCGGTCACGACCGCCGGCTTGCTCCCGGGCAAAGCCGTCCTCGCGGCGCTGCAGGGCCGGACCGATCTGGACCTTGCGCTGCTGCCCGCCGAATCGGTCAACGACGACCTGCTGTTCATGGACGATATGGAGGCTCACGACCTCGCCGCGCGATTGCCGATGCCGATCAAGCTTTCCTACGACTTCGCGGACGCGCTCGTCGGGGAAGAGGTGGCGGCGTGAGTATCCCCACCGTCGCCATCATCGGCCGCCCCAACGTCGGCAAGTCGACGCTCTTCAACCGCATCATCGGGCGGCGCCTGGCGATTGTAGACGCCCAACCCGGTGTCACGCGTGACCGGCATTTCGCGCCCGCCGAGTGGAACGGCCGGCGCTTCTGGTTGGTCGATACCGGCGGTCTCGTGCCCGGCTCGGCGGATCCGATGAATCGCGCGATACGCTCGCAGGTCGAGCAGGCGGTCGCCGACAGCGACGTGCTGCTCTTCGTGGTGGACGTGGAGTCGGGCATCCACCCGATGGATCTCGAGATCGCGCAGTATCTCCGCAAGGCCAAACGCCCGTTGCTCCTCGTCGTCAACAAGGCCGACAACCTTCCCGACGAGACGCGGCACCTCGATTTCTACGAGCTCGGCCTGGGCGACCCGTTCCCCGTGTCTGCGGCGGTGGGGAAGAGCAGCGGTGACCTGCTCGACCGGCTCGTCTCCCTGCTGCCCGCCACGCCGGCGGCGGAAGACGACGAGTCGATCGATGTGGCAGTCGTCGGCCGCCCCAACGTCGGGAAGTCGAGTCTCGTGAACCGGCTGTTGGGCCAAGACCGGCACGTTGTGGCTGCCGAGCCGGGGACGACGCGCGATGCCATCGACACGCCGTTCGAATACCAGGGCCGCAAGCTTGTGTTCATCGACACCGCGGGGCTGCGCAAGCGCAGCAAGGTCGAGGAGGACCTCGAGTTCTACTCGGCGCTGCGCACGACGCGCGCGATGGAACGGGCCGACGTGTGTTTGCTCGTGGTGGACGCCAAGGACGGGATGCACGTGCAGGACCTGAAGATTGCCAACGACGCGTGGGAGCGCGGCGCCGCGGTTATCGTCGCCGTGAACAAATGGGACCTGATCGAGGAGAAGGTCACGAACACCGCGCGCGATGGTGAGCGGGACATCAAGGCGCGCGCGCCATTCCTGGAGTTCATTCCATTTTTCTATGTCTCGGCCAAGACCGGCCAGCGCGTTCCCAAGCTGCTCGATGCGATCGTGTCCGTGGCGGACGAGCGCCAGAAACGCGTGCCGACCGCCGAGGTCAATCGCGTGCTGGAAGCGCTCCTCGCCCGCCAACAGCCGCCGCAGCCCGTCGGCGAATCGGTGCGTCTGTTCTACGCCACGCAGGTCGGCACCGCGCCGCCGCGCTTTGCCGTCGTGGCGAACCGGCCTGAAGCCATCCCGGAGTCCTACACGCGTTACTTGCACAACGGCTTTCGGGAAGCGTGGGAGTTCACCGGCGCCCCGATTACGATCAAGTTCCGGCGCAAGCGAGGCCGGCGCTGAGCGCCATCCTGGCAATTCTCGCGGCCTACCTGCTCGGCGCCACGCCGACCAGCTACATCGCCGGTAAGCTGGGGCGGGGGATCGACCTCCGCGAGCACGGCTCCAAGAACCTCGGCGCCACGAACGTTTACCGCATCCTCGGCTGGACGTACGCGATTCCTGTCGCGCTGTTCGACATCGCGAAGGGTGCGATTCCCGTGGTGTTCTTCTCGCGGTGGGCCGGAGCGGCCGGGCACCCATGGCTCCCTGTCGCCGTCGGCGGTGCCGCGGTCCTCGGCCACATGTTCTCGCCCTACGTCAGCTTCAGGGGTGGCAAAGGCGTCGCGACCGCCGCGGGAATGTTTCTCGCGCTCGCCCCGGTGCCCGTGCTGCTCGCCATTGTCGTGTGGGGGATCTGCCTCTGGCTGACCGGCTACGTCTCCCTGAGCTCGATCATCGCCGTCGCCAGTGTGCCGTTGTCGGTGTGGCTCCTCGGATCCCCCCACGACTCACCGTACGTGTTTTGGGCGAGCGTGGCGTTGGTCGCGCTGATCATCTTCGCGCACCGGCGCAACATCGCGCGGCTGCTGGCAGGCACTGAGAACCGCTTTCGCACGCGGAGAAACCCCGCGTGAAGATAGCGGTCATCGGTGGCGGCGCCTGGGGCACGACGCTCGCCGACCTGCTCGCTCGCAAGGGAGAGCAGGTGACCCTCTGGGCCCGCGAGCCCGAAGTCGTCGAAAGTGTGAATCAGCGCCACGTCAATGAAATGTTTCTGCCGGGAGCCCCCCTGGCTGCGACGCTCACCGCCTCGCGCGACATCGCGGCGGTCGTCAAAGGCGCGGAGGTGATCGTGTCGGCGGCGCCCTCGCATGCGGTGCGGCCGGTCATGACCCAGGCGGCTCGGTCGATCAACCATGCGCCGCTGATCGTCAGCGCGTCCAAGGGCCTCGATCCCGACAAACTGGAACGGCCCTCCGCCGTCTTGATGGAGGTGCTTCCCCGCGGCACGCCGATCACGGTGCTCTCGGGCCCGTCGTTCGCCCTCGAGGTCTATCAGCGCCAGCCGACCGCGGTCGTCGCCGCAGCCGCAGATCACGCGGTGGCTGAGCGAGCGCAGCGTCTGTTTGCGACGCCGTACTTCCGCGTGTATTCCCATACCGACGTGATCGGCGTCGAGCTGGGCGGGGCGCTGAAGAATGTGATTGCGCTCGCCGCGGGCATTCTCGAGGGACTCGGGCTTGGTTTCAACACTCGCGCGGCATTGATCACGCGGGGCCTCGCCGAGATCACGCGCCTTGGCGTTGCGCTCGGTGCTCACCCGATGACGTTCGCGGGCCTGGCCGGCCTCGGCGACTTGATCCTCACCGCCACGGGAGCGCTGTCACGGAATCGGGGGCTCGGCGTCGCGCTCGGGCAGGGGCAATCGGTCGCGGCGGCGCTTGCCCGGACGCAAGCCGTCGTCGAGGGCGTCAACACCGCGCGCACCGCGGTCGCGGTGGGTGAGCGCCACGGCGTCGAGCTGCCGATCGCGCGCGAAGTCGCCAATGTGCTGTTCCAG
>JACXTT010004837.1_pt1 | contig 19849 bp, 12 predicted proteins | sample 9270951 | NCBI WGS metagenome assembly JACXTT01 (sample SAMN15532306, study PRJNA645909) | rock metagenome | isolation source: weathered quartz diorite | place: Puerto Rico | collected 2017-06-21 | reverse complement strand
GCCCTGGCTATCGCCGCCGCCATCGCCGCCCACGCAGGCCTGTGAGGACTATTCCAATGACTAAGAAGATCCACGTTACCGACACGATCCTGCGCGACGCCCATCAATCGCTGCTCGCCACCCGCATGCGCACCGAAGACATGCTGCCGATCTGCGACAAGCTCGACAAGGTCGGCTACTGGTCCCTGGAAGTCTGGGGCGGCGCGACCTTTGACGCCTGCGTGCGCTTCCTCAAGGAAGACCCGTGGGAGCGCCTGCGCCAACTGCGCGCGGCCTTGCCCAGCACCCGCCTGCAAATGCTCCTGCGCGGCCAGAACCTGCTGGGCTACCGTCATTACAGCGACGACGTGGTCAAGGCCTTCGTCGCCAAGGCGGCGGTCAACGGTATCGATGTGTTCCGTATCTTCGACGCCATGAACGACGTGCGTAACCTGCGGGTCGCCATCGAAGCGGTGAAGGCGGCGGGCAAGCACGCCCAGGGCACCATCGCCTACACCACCAGCCCGGTGCATACCATCGAGGCGTTCGTGGCCCAGGCCAAGCAGATGGAAGCCATGGGTTGCGACTCGGTGGCGATCAAGGACATGGCCGGCCTGCTGACCCCGTACGCCACCGGCGAACTGGTCAAGGCGTTGAAGGCCGAGCAATCGCTGCCGGTGTTCATCCATTCCCACGACACCGCCGGCCTGGCCGCGATGTGCCAGCTCAAGGCGGTGGAAAACGGTGCCGACCATATCGACACCGCGATCTCCAGCTTCGCCTGGGGCACCAGCCATCCGGGTACCGAGTCGATGGTCGCGGCGCTTAAGGGCAGCGAATTCGACACCGGCCTCGATCTGGAACTGTTGCAGGAAATCGGCCTGTACTTCTATGCCGTGCGCAAGAAGTACCACCAGTTCGAAAGCGAATTCACCGCGGTCGACACCCGTGTGCAGGTCAACCAGGTGCCGGGCGGGATGATCTCCAACCTCGCCAACCAGTTGAAAGAGCAGGGCGCCCTGAGCCGCATGGGTGAAGTGCTGGCGGAAATTCCACGGGTGCGCGAAGACCTCGGTTTCCCGCCGCTGGTCACCCCGACCTCGCAGATCGTCGGCACCCAGGCGTTCTTCAACGTCCTCGCCGGCGAGCGCTACAAGACCATCACCAACGAGGTGAAGCTGTACCTGCAAGGCGGCTACGGCAAGGCGCCGGGCACCGTCAACGAGAAGCTGCGGCGCCAGGCCATCGGCAGTGAGGAAGTGATCGACGTGCGTCCGGCCGACCTGCTCAAGCCGGAAATGGTCAAGCTGCGTGGCGAGATCGGTGCCCTGGCCAAGTCGGAAGAAGACGTGCTGACCTACGCCATGTTCCCGGATATTGGGCGCAAGTTCCTCGAAGAGCGTGAGGCCGGCACCCTGGTCCCTGAAGTGCTGTTGCCGATCCCTGAAGCCGGCGGTGTGCGTTCGGCGGGCGGCGAGGGCGTACCGACCGAGTTCGTCATCGACGTGCACGGCGAAACCTACCGCGTGGACATCACCGGTGTCGGCGTGAAGGCCGAAGGCAAGCGGCACTTCTACCTGTCCATCGACGGCATGCCGGAAGAAGTGGTGTTCGAGCCGCTCAACGAATTCGTCAGCGGTGGCAGCAGCAAGCGCAAGCAGGCCAGCGCGCCGGGCCACGTCAGCACCACCATGCCGGGCAATATCGTCGACGTGCTGGTCAAGGAAGGCGACAGCGTGAAAGCCGGCCAGGCCGTGCTGATCACCGAGGCCATGAAAATGGAGACCGAAGTGCAGGCGGCGGTGGCGGGCAAGGTCACGGCCATCCATGTAGCCAAGGGCGACCGGGTCAACCCGGGCGAGATCCTGATCGAGATCGAAGGCTGATCGATAGCCTTCGACTGAAAACGTTTACCTCGGGGGGGCATGTGCTCCCCTTTTTTTTGATCTTGAGTTTATCTGCCCTCTCTTGTGCTGAACCGGGCTTGTTTGTAGCGAGGGAGCAAGCCCAATGCCGCTCAGTTAAGGCCGAACACGGTCCCTGTAGGCGCTGGCTTGCCTGCGATGGGGCCCATGCGGACGCCATCGCCGGCAAGCCGGCTCCTACAGGTTACGTGGCGTTTTCAATATCCCATTCCAGCAGGGAGCTTGTTTAGAAGGTCAGCTTCCACTGCCCCATGAACCCATGGTTGCGGCTGTTGCCGCCGACTTCCCCGGTGTAGCCGACGCCAAGGCTCTGGTTGGATGACAGGTTCAAGTCCAGGCCGGCTTCCAGCAGCAGGCTGTCGCGGTCCAGGGCAGCGCCCTTGGCTTTGAAAGTGCGATCGGTTACCGCGAGTTTTTGTTCGATCATGCTGTCAACGTCGCCATACAGGTGCTTCCAGCCGGCACTCAGGCGGGGGGTGAGGCTCATTTTATTGTCGAAGACGGTGCTGGCGCTCGTGCGCAAGCCGAAGGTGCTGTTGAGGTTGCCGTGGGTCTGGGCGCCGACGTCCAGGGCCGCCTCGCCGCCGCGCTCCGTAAAGCGGTCGCGGTGATAACGTTCATAGCCGAGGCCAGTGAAAGGTTCGATGCTCAGGCCGGCACCACCGAAGCGGTAGCCGACTTCGGCGAAGGCTTGTTGGCTGTGGGCGTCGTAATCGCCTTTGAGACGATCACGGAAGCCATTGAACTCCAGATTACGTCCGGTCTTGCCGGAATGGCTGCTGTACACCGCGCCGAGCCGCAGGGCCAGTGGGCCGCTTTGGCGCAGGGCGTAGGCGCCGGCGTGCCAGCTGTCGAGGTCGCCGCTGAAGCGTTGGCCGTTGAAGTCCGAGCGTGACTGGCCGCCGAGAATGCCGAGGCGCCATTCGTTGTCGAGCGCCCAGTCGGCGCCCAACAGCAGGCCTCGGGTGCTCTGTCGCAGCCCGTGGTGGCCGTGAGTGCTGTCGAACGTGGTGGAATTGCCCAGGCCCTGAACCCAGAGCCGGCTGTGGCCGCCGTTCATGACCTGAATCTTGCCACCTTGGCCGGGATGACTATCCGTTTGTCGCATGACCGTGAGCAAGCTGCTACCGACTTGCCGGGAACCGCTGAGCGTCGCATTGCGCAACTGCGCGTTGCTGCCGCCGGCAAGCTGGTCGAGCGCCTGTCCCGCTTCGGCGGCGCTGATGTAGAGCAAGGCGTGGCGCAGTGGCGAGTTCGGGGATGGCGGTTGTGGCTCGGGTGAGTCCGACAGCTCGATGTCCTGGTCTTCCTGGGCGATCGGTTCTGGCGGTGTAATGGTCGGCTCTATCCAGGGATTCAAGGCTGCCCCTGCGTTTTGGCCGTTTCCGGTGTTCCCGAGATCCTCCAGATTGACGTTGTTGCGTTTGTAGGTGAGGTCCACCTGTGTCGGGGTGTAATGGGCGGTGGCCGTCAGCAACGCCAGGTTGGTGCTGATGCTGGCGAATTTTCCGTCCAGCTTGCCGGCCTTGATGGCCGTGTGCGTGCGGTTCGCCGCAGACTCATTGGCAGCCAGCACGGATAACCGGGCGCCTTCCACGCGGGCGGTGCCGCCCACCTCGACAGTGGCGCTGTTGCCGTCGGCGTCGATGCCATAGGAGAGCGTGGCGCCGGGCTCCAGGGTCAGGTGCTCCTTGACCTTGGCGGCGCCCTGTTGGGGATCAACTTCCAGGGTTCCGGTCACGTGCAGATGTCCGACTGTCCCGCTGCCGCCATAGGTCGCGCCGTCGTTGACCCGTGCCGTACCGAGGATGCTGCCGCGGTTGATCAAATGGGCCTGGGCCAGCACTTCGGCGCCAGTGCTGAAGTCGTCCTGGCTGGTGAGGGTCCAGGTGCCCTGCTTGACCAGCAGCCGTTCGAAGTGGCGGCTGTTACCGAAGCTGCCGCCCAGGGCGTCATCGAAGATCACCTGGTCGTCGTTAGCCTTGAGCGGCGTGTCAGGGTCGATGCCAAGCAGAAATTGCTCCTGGTAATCGTCAGTGGTTCCGCCATCCACCCAACCGATAAAGCGGCTGCCGTTCTTCACAATCAGGGTGTCGTTCCCGCCGCCCAGGTTCAGGGCCAGGCCGTTGGCGCCGTCGATCAAGCCGTTGTTGCTCAGCGTATCGTCGAACTGGCCGACCAGGCTGACGCCAAAGCCGTCGACGCCACGGATGGAGCCCTGGTTCTCCAGCCGCAGGGGCGCTGCCCGCTGGTCGGCCAAAATGCCATTGTGCTGCCCTTCGATAACCCCACCCTCATGGTTGGTGAGGCGCCCGCCGTGCAGGCGCACACCTTCGCTGCCGTGGCGCGGACTGGCGGTGTCACCGCCGGATGGCCGGCCTTGCTCGAAACCATTGGCCCCGCTGCCGGTTATTCGGCCGTAGTTGTCGATGTGGGCGCTGCCCCGGACCTGCAGTCCGTCGGCATCGCTGTTCGCGGAGACCGTAGTGCCTGTCACGGTGCCACGGTTGATCAGCTTGGTACCGCCTTCGATGTGCAGGCCGGAGCCATCCTGTGCGAGTAATTGCGCCTCGGGGAAAATTTCGAGGCTCGTGCTGAAAAGGTTCTGTCCGCTCAGGGACCAGCTCCCTTGCCGGACTTCCAGCCGCTCGAAGTTGCGGCTGTCGCCAAAGCGACCGCCCTCGGGGCTGTCGAGAACGACCTTGTCGTAACCCGTGTTGCCGTCGACGATACCCTCGAAGCGACTGTTTGCCTGCACGATCAGGGTGTCGTCGCCACCGCCCAGATCGAGCGCATGGCCGTTGCCGCCGTGGATCAATCCGTTGTTGATCACGCTGTCGGCCTGCTCGCCGATGAACTGCACGCCAAAGCCTTTCTGGCCGTGAATAGATCCGTGGTTTTCCAGTGTCGTGGGCTGTTGCGCCGGAGCGTTGTTGCCGTCGCTCACGACAATGCCATGCTCGGCGCCGCTGATGCTGCCCTTGGCATGTTGGAAGATCCTGCCGCCGCCGATAGCGATCCCTTCGCTGGTAGAGAGGTCGCCATATTGATCCACGCCTTGGCTGGCTTTGCCGGCGATGTGGCCGATGTTGTGGATTTCGGCCTCGCCCTTGATGTTGATGCCATCGCCGTCGGCGTCCGTGGAGGTGGCATCGCCCGTGAGGCTACCGTAATTGGTGATCTTGCCGTTGCCTGCAGAGCTGAATCCCGCGCCGTTGAGTCCGCTCAATTGACCTCGGTTCATGAGTACTCCCTGGCGTTGGGTGCTGATGCCGTGACGCCCGCCCGTGAGGAGTCTGTTGTTGTTCAGGATGACATCGCTTCTCCCCAGATCGATGCCGTCATGACGGTCACTGATTATTTTCCCATCGTTGACGATGTACCCGGTGCCGTGTCCGTTGACCTTGATAGCGTTGCCTGCTTGCGCATGAATCTCACCGTCACGAATATTGGTGTAGTCGATGGATGCACCGCTCAGCGAGACAGCATGGCCATTGTCGATACGCAGGCTGCGGACATTCCTGAGTACCGGTTGAGCATTGCCGCTATCGTGCTTTTGAGGGGCTGAAGGCGTGGGGCTGGCTTGGGTGTCTCTGAGGACGACAGTGGTGAGTGCCAGCGTGACCGCGAGTGCTAGGCGATGAGGGGTAGGGGACATTGGTTTTCCGGCCTCGGATTGATTCGAGGCCGGAAATGTATCTATGTATTTAACCGATAAATGTCGGCCTTTTTACCTCCGACAAGCGAGATAAGTCCCTAGGTTCAAGGGATTAAAAACTCATGTTCCACTGCCCCATGACGCCATGGGTTCGGCTGCTGTTGCCCACTTCACCGTTGTAGGCCACGCCGATGGAATGCCGGGCCGACAGGTTGAGGTCCAGCCCGGCTTCGACCACCAGGCTGTCGCGGTCCAGAGCGGCGCCCTTGGTATTGAAGGTTCTGCCGACGGCTTTGTTTGTCTGGGTGCTGCTGCTGTCGAGCGAGCCGTACATGTGTTTCCAACCCGCGCTCAGGCGCGGGGCCAGGCTCATCTTGTTGTCCATGTGCCTGATGCTGGCGGTGCGCAGGCCCAAGGTGGTGCTGAAGTTGTCCTGGGTTTGTGCATCGGCCTTCAGTGCCGCTTCACCGCCTTTTTCCGTATAGCCCTTGCGTGAGTAGCGCTGGTAGCCGAGGTTGGCAAAAGGCTCGGCGCTCAGGCTGCCGCTGCCCAGGTTGTAGCCGAGTTCGCCGAAGGCCTGCTGGCTGTTGGCAGCGTAGTCTCCAGTGAGGCGGTCCTTGTAACCGCTGAATTCCACGTTGCGTTCGGTCTTGCCATAGTGGTTGCTGTGGATCGCGCCGAGGCGCAAGGCCAGCGGCCCGCTCTGGTGCACGGCGTAGGTGCCAATATGCCAGCTGTCCAGGTCGCCTTCGAAGCGGCTGCCTTTATGCTTTGATAGCGACTTGCCGCCTAACAGGCCCATGCGCCATTCATTGTCCAGGGCCCAGTCGACGCCCATCACCACTCCTCGAGTGTTCTGTCCGAAGGCCTTTTGTCCTGCGGGTTGATCGAAGGTGCTGGCGTTGTTCAGGGCCTGTACCCACAGGCGACTTTCATTGGGCTTGATCTCCGAGCGCCCCGACAGCGACACCTGGCCGGGCGTGCCGTTTTGTCCCGCGAGCAAGCGCTGCGTGGGGTCGTTGCCGAGCTGGCGCATGGCCGAGAGGGCGCTGTTGCCCACTTGGCTGGCACTGCTGAGGGTGGCTGCACCCAGGCTGGCGTTGCCTGCGCCGGAAAGCTGTGTCCAGGCGCCTCTTTTTTCCACAGGGCCCAGGTTGGCCAAGGCCTTGAGCAGAGGGGATTCGACCGGTTTGGGGATTGGCTGGCCGGTATTCCCGCCCTGGCCACCTTTTGGGTCATCACCGAGCTCAGAATCTACAGGTTTCGCAGGGGTGACAGGTGTCACAGGATTCACGGGAGACACGGGGGCGACAGGTTTCGTAGGGGCGACAGGTGTCACGGGAGCCACGGGTACGACAGGTTTTGTAGGGGCGACAGGTGTCACGGGAGCCACGGGTACGACAGGTTTTGTAGGGGCGACAGGTGTCACGGGAGCCACGGGGATGACGGGTTTCGTAGGGGTGACAGGCGTCACGGGAGCCACGGGGATGACGGGTTTCGTAGGGGTGACAGGCGTCACGGGAGTCACGGGGATGACGGGTTTCGTAGGGGCGACGGGTATCACGGGAGCCGCGGGGACGACAGGCGTCACGGGAGCCTCGGGGATGACAGGTGTCACGAAATCCACAGGATCACATGTTGGACAGTCTTTAATCTGAACCAGAAAAGTACCGTCTTCGCGCATGTATGCCGGAGCCAGAAAGCGTGGATTGGTACCCTTGATATGGACAGAGGTCCAAGAAACTCCCTGCTCGTCATATCTGGTGTATCTATCAAATGACCCTGGACTCAGCTGCCGCATGTTGCTCATGTCCGGGTTTCCAAGCTTGCCATTGATGAGTGACTTGGGGTCTATATGGCTGCGAAAAATGTCGGCTGGGACCATAGGCCAACTGCCTGTCTGTTGCGGGTGATCGGCCTGTGCCTGTTGGCTGGCAATAACGCTGGACGCCAGAGCGACTGAAACGGCGAGTCGGTGAAGGGTTGTGGGCATGGAATTTCGACCTCCTGGAAATTTGAGGCCGAAATGTATCTATCCATGTAATCGATAAATGTCGGGCTTTTCACCCGTATTTTGCGAGATATGTCACCGGTTCGGCGACGATTAGAGGCGTCTTTGTGACTGCGTGGTCCTGCGGTGGCCGAGGCGTCAGCCACCGCATTTCCAGGTCGAGGGGTACTGCGCTTTCAGGCTGTCCGGGTTAACCCCGGCATTCGACCAGGGTCTTGATTTGTCCGGCCGTGGTCAGGTTCTCTTCCGACAACCAGCGCTCGAACCCGGCATTCACCGTCGGCCATTCCGAATCGAGGATGCTGTACCACGCCGTGTCGCGGTTCCTGCCCTTGACCACCATGTGCTGGCGGAACACACCTTCAAAGCTGAACCCCAGGCGCTCGGCCGCCGTACGGGAGCGGGCGTTGTCGTTGTTGCACTTCCACTCCAGGCGCCGGTAGCCCAGGGCGAAGGCTTCCTTGGCCAGCAGGTAGACTGCCTCGGTACTCTTCGGTGAGCGCTGCATCGGTGCGCCGTAGGTGACGTGACCGATCTCGATACGGCCCTGGGCCGGAACGATCGACATCAGGCTGAGGATGCCCTGGACTTCACCGCTGGCCTTGTCGACGACGGCAAAGAAGTAAGGGTCGGCGCTCGCCGCATTGCCGTTGAGCCAGTCATTGAACGCGCCGCGCTCCGGGAACGGGCCATAAGGCAGGTAGTCCCACAGCTTGGGGTCGGCGCCCGGGCCTTCCAGGGCACGAAACAGGTCATCGCCATGACGGGCGGCGTCGAGTTTTTCCAGGACGATGAAGCGCCCTTCAAGGCGCCGGGACGAAGGCGCCGGCGCACCTTTCCAGTTTGCTAGGGATGTCGACATGACGCTTTCCTCAAGGCTTACAACGCTTGGCGAAATTGAATGAAGCCGGGGCGCTCGGCAATCCGTTCGTATAGCTGGATGGCCGTGGCGTTGGTCTCGTGGGTCAGCCAGTGCACTTTACTGCAACCAGCCTCGGCCGCCGTGGCATAGACATGCTCGATCAACAAGCGTCCCAGCCCGGTTCCGCGCAAGCCGGGCGCCACGAACAGGTCCTGAAGGTAGCAGGAGTCCTGAATGCTCCAGTTCGACCGATGGTAGATGAAATGTACCAGGCCCACGGCCTTGCCATCCTGCCAGGCGAGGGCGGCGTTGGTGGTTTCGGCCGGGTCGAGAAAGCGTTGCCAGGTCGACTGGTAGACGCTGTCTGGCAGCTCGGTGTCGTAGAACTTCAGATAGGCTTGCCACAGCGGGCGCCAAACGGCCTGGTCGGCGGCGGTAACCGGGCGAACTTCGATGGAACTCATGGTGACTCCTTAGCGCATCAATTGGGCGAGGGCTTGATCCTGGCTGTCGGCGCTGGCCGCCAGCCCTTGTTGCACGCCGGCGACGTCGGCGGCGCTGCGGTTCTGGCTGAGCTTGCGCTTGCCTTCCAGGCGCTGGATCGGCAGGGCAAAGCCGACGATGGCCTTGAGCATGCTGTCGATGTACGGCGCGGGGGCGTCGGCGACTTTCCAGGGCTTGTCCCGGCCCGCCTCATGCCGGTCGGTCAGGGCGCTGACCAGGTTGAGCAGGCGATGGGCATCGTCGAACACCTCCGCCTGGCCGTAGGCATGCACCGCTACGTAGTTCCAGGTCGGCACGACCTTGCCGTGCTCGGCTTTGGCGGGATAGAAGGACGGGCTGACATAGGCATCGGCCCCCGGGAAGATCACCAGCACTTCGGCGCCCTCGGCCAGTTCCTGCCACTGCGGATTGGCCCGGGCCAGATGGCCGTAGAGCGTGCCGTTGGGACCTTGCTCGGGACTGAACAGCAGCGGCACGTGGATGGCTTGCAGGCCGAGCTTGCCATGGGTGACCAGCGTCGCCAGGCGGGTGTCCTGGATATGTTGCTGCAGGGTGAGCAGGTCTTGTTCGGAAAAGGCACTGGGTGTGTACATGGAAATTTTCCTTGGCGAATAGCTGCATCCTAGGCAGGCTATTGGTTGGTTGTAAGAGCCATTGCCAGCGATTTTCATAGGTCCAATGCCATGCCCAATCCATCGTTTCCCCTGCCGTTCGATCCTGCCGGGATCTATCTTGATCCGGCCAAGGGACTCAGTCGCCAGCTCTACCAGGCCCTGCGCCTGCGGGTGCTGGACGGACGCCTGGCCAGCGGCAGCCGTTTGCCGGCCAGTCGCGACCTGGCCGCCGCCCTGCAGATTTCCCGCAACAGCGTGGTGCGGGCCTATGACCAACTGTACGCCGAGGGCTTTATCGAGGGGCGGATCGGCGATGGCACCTACATTGCGCAACTGCCGGAAAAATCCCTGCCGATCAAAAAGTTGTCCACAAAAGTATCCACAGGGTTTTCAACAGGCTTACCCACAGGGTTATCCACAAAATCGACCGAAACCGCTGGGGTTACATCCAGTAAAGTTATCCACAACCTGGCTTTGGAACGGATTGCGAGCCACCCGTTGCACACGCCGCCGAGTGGTCCGCCACGGGCTTTTCGGGTGGGCGTGCCGGCGTTCGACCTGTTTCCCTTTGGCATCTGGGCCAAGCTGCAGGCGGCTTTCTGGCGCAAACCGGACTTGCAGCAACTGTGTTACGGCGATCCGGCGGGGGACGAGCGCTTGCGCGGCCTGATCGCGGCGTACTTGCGCAGCTCCCGGGGCCTGTCCTGCACGCCTGAGCAAATTGTGATCACCAGTGGCGCACAGCAAGGCATCAGTCTTTGTGCACAGTTGCTGGTGGACCCGGGCGATGGCGTGGCGGTGGAAAACCCCGGGTACCGCGCGGCCCGTTTGGCCTTCGCGGTGGCGGGGGCCCGGCTGCATGGCGTGGCGGTGGACAATGAAGGGCTGGACTGCGCCGCGCTCGGGCAATTGCCGGACTGTCGGCTGGCCTATGTGACCCCGTCCCATCAATACCCCACCGGCGTGATCATGAGCCTGGCGCGGCGCCTGGAGTTGCTGGCCTGGGCCGAGCGCAGCGGCGGCTGGATCGTCGAGGACGACTACGACGGCGAGTACCGTTACAGCGGCGCGCCGCTGGCTCCCCTGGCGGCGCTGGATCGGCAGGGGCGGGTGCTGTATGTCGGCACCTTCGGCAAAATCGCCTTTCCGGCGTTGCGCCTGGGTTATCTGGTGCTGCCGCCGACCTTGGTCAAGGCCTTTTCCCAGCGCCGTGCGCTGGATATGCGCCATTCGGAAGTCAGCACCCAGGCGGTGATGGCCGAGTTCATCGCCGCCGGGCATTTCCAGCGGCATATCCGGCGCATGCGTCGAGCCGCGCTGAGTCGGCGCAATGCCTTGTTGGCCCATTGGCCGGCGGATATCCCGGGCTGTGGCAGCCTGCCGGCGGCTGCCGCGGGCCTGCATCTGACGGTGCCCGTGGAGAGTCTTGCGCGGGAGCGGGAGTTGATCGCGCAGGCAGAGAGCGTCGGGGTCGAAATCAGTCCCTTGAGCAGTTACTGGATAAACCAGTCCGAGCCGCCCGAAGACCAGCGCGCCGGCCTGGTATTGGGATTTGCGGCGGTGCCGGAGGCGGATATCGAGTCGGCGCTGACGCGTTTGCGCACGGCCTGGATGCTGTAGTCGCAAAGGGTATTAGCTGGCTACCGCAAGCAGGAGGCGGGTCGATGATTATCTATTCCTGGAACCCGGAACCAGGATAAATAAACATGACACTGCGCTTTACCGACACGGCCTTGAGCGAAAGCGAACAGGCTTCGCTGGTCTACACCCTCAGTGACTATTTCTCCCGCCGCCCGACCCTGGCCGCCGTGGCGCCTGGCCTTGTCCGGGACCTGCTGGAAGACGAATACCCATTGTTGGGCGAGCGGCTTGCGAATGCCGCGCTTATCGAACCGAAGCCGCGCCAGAACGACAGCGCCGTTGTGGAATACCGGATCCTGCCGTTGGCGCAGGTGTTGATCGAGCGTTTCCTTGGCGCAAAGCCCGGGGTTCATCCGACGGGCAGCTACCTGACCCTCTACCCGGGCGCCGAGTATCCGCAGTCGCTACCCCTGGCCGTTGAAAAGCTCGAGTCCCTCCTGGATGAGTGGGCGCCGTTGCTGCTGGGAGCCTATCAACAGCAGCTACTCGATTTCTGGAGCTTGCCGTTGGATCGCGATGTCACGCCTTGGCAGCGGCTTTCCGAGTTCTTCGCGGCGCAATTACGCAGGGCTTGCTCGGTGCTGACGGGCGAGGAACTTGCCACCGTGCAGGCGGTGCTCGATTACCCCGACTTGCAGGCACGCCGCAAAGCGCTCGGGAGTGACTGCGTACAAGCCTATATTCCCATTATCGATACTCGCGTCGAGGATCCCAATCCCTTGCATGTCCAGGCGCTGGTGTTGAGCCACTGGGCCGGCAAGCGCCGGATCGTCTTGCTCTACACCCTGTTCGGCGGGATCGAAGCGTTCGACTCCGCCGACGCGCTCGAAGAGTCCCTGGGCGTGACCCTGAGCGGTCAGGACTCGGATCTCAGGAACTACTTGCCTGAGCATCATGTCTTCGACGCCCTGACCTTGACCCTGCTGACGCGCCAGCTGGAGGCTATCAAGGCCATCAAGCCGAGTGACTACAGCGATCTTGCGGCCCTCGAGCAGCGGCTGCATGAGCTCAGCGGATTGCAGGAATTATTCGGTGCCTTCCGTTCCGCTCACGAGGCAAAGCTGGGGCAACTGCGTGACTTGCTCCCCGGCTGGTTGCAGGACGCTTCGCCGTCGGATCGCACGCTCTATGGTCGTTATGTGGCATCGCTCTCGGCGCTGCATCGGCGTCATGCCGGCAAGGCGGTTTTCGATGGTATTCCCGACGTCGTCAGCTTTGCCGGCACGGCGTTGCAGGCAAGTCTGGAGAAAAAATATCCACAGGCGGCGAGCGTATCGGCCAGCGACATCAGCGTGACCTTGACGCGTCCAGCGAATGCTCCGTACGCAATGATCGATAGCGCTGCAGACGCCCGCTATGGGGCACAGACCCGGGGCTACATCGTCATGGCGCTGAAGAACCTTGAGTCTTTTCCCCTCGCCGCGTTGACGCAGGTTCACTACAAAGGCCAGACGCCGCCCACCTGGATGACCTATGAAGTGCTCCGCGCGGCAGTGAGCGACGCCGATATCGGCAGGACCTACCCTGAATTGCTCAAGCAGAAACTGCAGCACGACCTGATCGAGCGGGCGCGACAACAGGGGCTTTTTACCGACTATATAGGTGTCCAGATGCCGATGCGGGCGCTGGAGCTGCGGCTCAATCGACAATTGACGGAGCCCGCCCGTTGTTATGTCGAGGCGGTCATGACACAAGATGTCGGCGTTGCTGCGCTCCGGGGGCAGCGTATTGTGGTCAGGCCATTGGCTTTGCTGGCGTACCCGAATGCCACGGCGGCCCGGGTGCGCGGCATGTTTGTAATCGGTCCGGAGGCTACGGACCAGGGACCCCAGGTGCTGTGCCGTGCCGGTAGCGACGTGCCCTTGCTCGAGTTTCCGTCATTTGACGGCTTGTTGGCGGCCATCAAGGTGGAGGGGCCTTTGCAACATTCGGTCCTCGACGGTCTGGATAGCACAACGCGCTCCATCTATGACAATGGCGGGTTCAAGGAGCCACACCTGGGCCGGGTGATCATTTCCGACTGGGATATACCTGACACCCCTGAGCCGGTTTCTCTGGATGTCACGCTTCTGTCCGGGTCGTTTGGCGCAGCGCTGTTCGCCGCCAGCGTCGAGGCCTGGATCGAGCACGCCGAGGCAATCGCCGTGTCCGATGCCGAAGACCGCTGGAACCGCTTCGTGGACCTGGGATGGGCGTTGCTCAACCTACTGATGCCCTTGGCACCGGGTTCTCTGGCGAGTGTCGGGTTGATCGTGCAATTGGTCTCCAGTCTCAAGACCTTCGTCGATCCGAATGCGTCGCAACCTTGGGCGGGGTTCGCTGACGTCTTGCTGAACCTGGCGGTCGTCCTGGTGTATCACCGCCGCCCACTCATCGCAGAGGCAGGTGCCTCTGCCGCTGCTGTGCGCCCCGGTCCTATCCTCGACAATGCCGTGGTCAAGGAGCCTGTCGCCAGCATCGCATACCCGTTGGTCTTTGCCTGGACCCGTGCGGGGCGTGACTTCACGGCCTCCGAGCTGGTCCGGCTCGAGGCGTTCAAGCTACCTCTCGAGCCTCCCGGCGTGTTGCCGGCCGCCGGGGAGTGGAAGGGCCTGTATGAGCGTGACGGTCGTTTCTATGCCCGTGTCGACGAGGCCTGGTTTCGTGTGTCGCGCAAACTCGATGGGGTGGTGATTGTCGATGAGCGGCACGCGGCGCGAGAAGGTCCCTGGGTGAAACGTGACGCCGCGGGAAGCTGGCAGTTGGATCGCGGGCCGCGCCTGCTGGGCGGCGTGGGGGAGTTGAGTGTGCGTGCCGCGAAGAAGCTGAAGTCGCTGGAGAAGAAGGCTCGCGATCTGTTGGAGAGCGTGCCTGCGTTGCTGGCCGGCGCCGAGCGGAATGCCAGGTTTGTTCATGGTCCTCTCGACATCCAGGGCCAGCTCGAGCTCAAGTCACAGCCCTTTGAGGAGACTCACAGGGCACTGCGCGAGTTGACCCAAGGGCTTTCACAGTCTCCCCGGTACCTGATCGCCGAGTTGGAGCGGGCCGCCGGCACCCTGGCCGAGAAGGGCTTGAGCCTGCGGCTCAGCCTGACCAAGGACGGGTTGCCGACCGTTGACGCTGTTGAGTTCCTGAAGGAGCAGCAGCAGATCACGATCCGCAAGCTGGGTGGCCGCCGGGATATTTCCGGCGGCAAGGGCACTGACTTTCTCGAGGAGTACGAGATTCGCGGCAGACAGGGCTGGCCGTTGTGGTACGCGCACTTTCATTATCCGACGGCGGCCACACCGACGGTCGCCTTTGCCAAAGCGCACCTCAAGACCGGGCGGCAACGCTTTCTGGGACTCGGTTTTCAGATCGCCCAGGAGGCCGCCAGGGAGAAAGTCGAGTCCATCTGGCGCTGCCCGATCAATGCCAGGGCGGCGCAGGCGCTGTTCCTGTCGCCGCGTGGCTGAAGATCCCGCTGCCCTAATGTAGGAGCGAGCTTGCTCGCGATGGCAGCCCAGGCAGCGTGGGGTATCTGATGCCCCGCGTTATCGTTGACGACCATCGCGAGCAAGCTCGCTCCTACAAGTCCGGGTTAATACTCAGGTCCCGGACTTGATCTTGGTCCACGCCCGCGTACGCGCCCGTTCAGCCTTCTGGTCCAGTGGCTGCAAGGTGTAGAGCGTCTTCATCGCCGCTTCGGTCGGGTACAGGTTGGCGTTGTTGCGGATCGCCGGGTCAACCATTTCGGTGGCGTCCTTGTTCGGGTTCGGATAGCCGACGAAGTCGCTGATCGGCGCAATCACCTGGGGTTGCAGCAGGTTGTTGATAAAGGTGTAGGCGTCCTGCGGGTCCTTCGCGCCCTTGGGGATCGCCAGCATGTCGAACCAGATTGGCGCGCCTTCCTTGGGCAGGCGCATGTCCACCACCACGCCGTTCTTGGCTTCCTTGGCGCGGTTGGCGGCCTGGGAGAAGCTGCCGGAATAACCGACGGCCACGCAGATATCGCCATTGGCGATGTCTGCCATGTACTTGGACGAGTGGAAATAGGTGATGTACGGACGAACCTTCAGTAACAGCGCTTCGGCTTTTTCATAATCCTTCGGGTTGTTGCTGTTGGGGTTCAGGCCCAGGTGCTGCAAGGCCAGCGGCAGGATCTCCGACGGCGAATCGAGCAGGGCGACGCCGCACTGCTTGAGTTTGCTGATGTTCTCTTCCTTGAAGATCAGGTCCCAGCTGTCCACCGGCGCGTTGTCACCCAGCGCCGCCTTGACCTTGTCCGGGTTGAAACCGATCAGGATGGTGCCGTACATGTAGGGCACGGCGAACTGGTTGCCCGGGTCGTTGGCCTCGATCAGCTTCATCAGCTTGGGATCGAGGTGGTTCCAGTTCGGCAGCTTGCTGCGGTCCAGCGGCTGGAACACGCCGGCCTCGATCTGCTTGGCGAGGAATACGTTGGACGGTACCACCACGTCATAGCCGGAGTTGCCGGTGAGCAACTTGGCCTCCAGCGCCTCGTTGGTGTCGAAGATGTCGTAGACCAGCTTGACCTGGCTGTTCTGGGCCTTGAAGTCGTCGAGGGCCTTGGGGGTGATGTAGTCGAACCAGTTGTAGACCCGCAGGGTACGCTCCTCGGCGTGCGCGGCGGTGCTGAGCACGGCGGCGCAGAGGGCGGGGGCAATCAGACGCTTGAGCTTGTTCATTGTTCTAATTCCTCATTGAGCGTTTTGGAAACCTTCGAGTACGTTCACGGCATTGATGCCGATTTCTTCTACCGCGTAGCCGCCCTCCATCACGAACAGCGTCGGCTTGCCCAGGCGGGCGATGCGTTCGCCCATGCGCAGGTAATCCGGGCTGTCGAGCTTGAACTGGGAAATCGGATCGTCCTTGAAAGTGTCCACGCCCAGGGAAATCACCAGCACATCCGGCGCGTAGCCTTCGATCTCGCCGCAGGCCTGCTCCAGTGCGGCGCTCCACTGCTCCCAGGCGCTGCCGGCGGCCAGCGGATAGTTGAAGTTGAAGCCCTTGCCGGCACCTTCGCCGAGCTCGTCGGCATAGCCGAGGAAGAACGGGAACTCGGCTTCCGGGTGGCCGTGGATCGAGGTGAAGAGCACATCGTTGCGCGCGTAGAAAATCGACTGGGTGCCGTTGCCGTGGTGATAGTCGACGTCGAGGATCGCGACCTTTTTGTGGCCTTGATCGAGGAACGCCTGGGCGGCGATGGCGGCGTTGTTCAGGTAGCAGTAACCGCCCATCAGGTCGCTGGCGGCGTGATGCCCCGGCGGTCGGCAGAGGGCGAAGGCGCTGCGGGCGCCGCGCTGGATTTCGGCCTGGGCGGTGAGGGCGACCTGGGCCGCGCTATAGGCCGCCTGCCAGGTGCCGGCGGTGATCGGCGCGCCGCCGTCGAAGCTGTAGTAACCGAGCTCGCCGTGCAGGCTCTTGGGGATTACTCGGCGCAGGGTGCGGGCTGGCCAGGTGAAGGGCAGCAAGTCGCCTTCATGGCCTTGCTCGGCCCAGCGCTCCCAGGCGCCCTTGAAGAAGGTCAGGTAGGCCTCGTCGTGAACGCGGCCGATCGGTCCCAGGCCGAAATCCTCGGGTTCGCGCACCGGCCCCAGGCTTTGCTGGCGCACGCGGGTCAGCACGTGATCGGCGCGCGAGGGCATTTCGAAGCAGGGCATCAACTGCCCGTCGATCAGCTCGCAGCGGCCATGGTGCAGGTGGTGATCGTCTGAGTAGACCGTCAGCATTTATTGTTCTCCGATAGCGTGGACGTGGCGTCATTCTTGATGCCCGGCGCCTTGGGGAGAACGGCGGTAGCGGCCAAAAGGGGATCGATATGGCCAAAAGATGTGTCCTGATTTCGCCCCTGGGCAGTGCATGACTGCCTTCCTTGGGGGCGCAACAGGTGGTCTCGCGTGGGATTTTCGACTCAGGGACGGAACTGGCTCGGGCTGACCCCGCTCCAGCGCACGAAGGCATGGCGGAAGCTCGCGGTTTCGCTGAAGCCCAGTTCATCGGCAATGCGGTGAATCGGTAGCTGACCTTCCCCGAGTAGCTGCTTGGCGCGCTCGAAGCGCAGCTCATCGAGCAGTTCCTGATAGCTGCAGCCGAGGTCGTTCAGGTGCCGGCGCAGGGTACGGGCCGAGCACTTCATCTGCTCGGCCAGGCCCTCCAGGCCCGGTGCGGTGTGCAGTTGCGCGGCGAGCAACTGGCGGATGCGCCCGAGCCAGGCTTGGCGCCCGGTGAACTCCAGGTTGTGCTTGCGGCAACGTTCGGCCATGGCCTGGTGGGTAATGGCGTCCGCCAGCGGCAACGGCTGGTCCAGCCAGCGGGAGTCGAAGGCGAACGCATTGCTGCTGGCCGAGAACTGCAGTGGACAGTCGAAGCTGTCGCGGTAGCCGGCCTGATAGTCCGGCGCCTCGTAGGTGAAGCGTGCGCCGAGCAATGGCAGCGGGTGTCCGAGCAGATCGTCGCAGATGACTTTCAGCGACACCAGGCACAGCTCGGTATTGAACATCGTCAGCTGCGGATTTTCCCGATAATCGCCGGCGGTGAACCAGATACGCTCGTCGTCGGTTTCCAGGCTCAGTTCGAACAGTGTTCCCAATAGCGCCGGATAGCGCAGGGCCAGGCGCAAAGCGTCACCGAAGGTGGCACTGGTGAGCAGGGCATAACCGAGAATGCCGTAGGCCGACACATGCATGCGCCGGCCCAGCTCCAGGCCGATTTCCCGGCGCAGGGCCACGGCGTTGCCGCACACCTGCATCTCCTGGTTGGTGGTGATGCGGGTGTCGGCGCGGCTCAGGTCGGCGCTGCTGATGCCGCTGCCGGCCAGCAGCGCAGCGCTGGAAAAGCCCTTGTCGCGGAAGGTGTCGAGCACCAGGGAAACCGCGTTGAGGGTGGTGAGGTGCGAGTGGAGCATGATCGATTCCGTCCGGCGGTGCGGGAATCGAGCAAGTTGTGTGCCGGCTCCTCAGCTCAACTCGCCACACAGATCCAGTTCGACCAACCGGCGTACTTCAGCCGGCTCCAGACCCGCGCCCAGCAATGCATGCAGCTTGCCGAACACCGCCTCACGGGTCATGCCGCCACCGGACAACACGCCGACCCCGCGCAAGCGGCTACCGGCTTCATACACGTCCAGCTCGACGCCGCCTTCATGGCACTGCGTGACCGCCACCACCACGACCCCCTTGTCCCGCGCCCGCTCGAGGCTGGCGAGAAACCCTGGGTTGTCGCTCGGTCCGGTGCCGCTGCCGAAGCATTCCAGCACCAGCGCCTGGATGCCGCTGTCGATCAGCCCGTCCAACTGCGCGGCACCGATGCCCGGCACCAGCGGCAGTACGCCGACGTTCGCCAGTTGCTTGCCCTGGCGGTAATCCAGCTGCGCCGGCAGTGCCGCCACCTTGACTCCACCCCCATTGCGCTTCAGCGCCGCAAACGGATGGCGACCAAAGCTGCGAATCTTCGCGCAACGGGTCGGCGAGAGCATTTCGCCGTGGAAATGCAGGTGCACACCCGGTGCCAGGCCTTGGTCCAAGGCAACCAGCGCGCCACAGACGTTCTCCCAGGCATCGCTGTCCGGCACGCCCGCCGGCAGCATGGAGCCGGTGAACACCACCGGAACCGCCAGCCCCAACAGCTGGAAGCTCATGGCCGCGGCGCTGTAGGCCAGGGTGTCGGTGCCGTGCAGGACCAGCACGCTGTCGCACTGCTGCCCGTCCACCGCCTCGACCACCGCGTCACGCAGGCGCCGCCAGTATTCGGGGGTCATGTTGGCGCTGTCGATCAGCGGCGCCATTTCACGAAAACGCCAGTCCGGCACCTTCAGGCCGGGCTGGCCGGCGAGCTGTTCGCGCATCCGCGCTTCGAAACCGGAAGCCGGGGCCAGGCCATTGGCGCTGGCCTGCATGCCGATGGTGCCGCCGGTGTAGAGCACCATGACGTGCTGCGCGGCAGGATAAGAGGCGGAATTCATTGATGGGTCTCCTGGACGAATGCACCTTGCGCCGCAGCATGCCTGCGTGCGCAAGGTGTGTCACGTCGAGTGGCAGGACGCCACTCGTTGATGTCTGTCGCGTCGGGCGGCAGGGCGCCGCCCGGAGGTTGCGATCAGCGTTGCGTGGCAGGCGCGCCCTGGGCAGCACCTTGCTCACGTGGAGCAGGCTGGCCTGGGGTGGTTGGCCAGGCTTTCAGGTCCAGGTCCAGATCGGTGAACTTGCTGGAGTCGAACACGGGCTGGCCGACGCCGGCTTTGCGTTGTGCGTCGTAGTCGCGCATCACACGCAGGCCGACCTTGAACAGCAGGGCCAGGGCGAGCAGGTTGACGAAGGCCAGGCAGGTCATGGTGATGTCGGCGAAGGCGAACACGGTCGACAGGTTCTGCGTCGAACCCCATACGATCAGTGCCAGCACCAGGCCGCGGTACACCATCAGCACGACGCGGTTGCGGGTAAGGAACTGCAGGCTGTTCTCGCCCAGGTAGTAGTTGTAGAGGATGCAGGTGAAGACGAACAGCGACAGGGCGACGCTGACGAACAGACGACCCCAGTCACCGACCACCGCAGCCAGGGAGTTCTGGGTCAGGACGATGCCGTCACCTTCGAAGCCCGGGGTGTAGAAGCCCGACAGCAGGATCAGCAGCGCGGTGCAGGTGCAGATCACGAAGGTGTCGAGGAACACGCTGAACGC
>JACXTT010004836.1_pt1 | contig 19849 bp, 10 predicted proteins | sample 9270951 | NCBI WGS metagenome assembly JACXTT01 (sample SAMN15532306, study PRJNA645909) | rock metagenome | isolation source: weathered quartz diorite | place: Puerto Rico | collected 2017-06-21 | reverse complement strand
GTCATGGGTTGCGGACTAGGGGGGGGGAATCCCTTGACCAGGTGTATATTGTCCGGGGGGAGGGTCGCGAAGGAATCACTGAACGCTTGTGGCTACTGCTGGAGGCGCCGCTCGCTCCCGTGAATTCACGCCAGCCGGCGAGAGGCAATGAAGCACGTTATCCACCCTGCAATGACGTATTGAGCCCGCTCACGGTGAAGTATGGCAAGCCGGAGGCGCTCGCGCCGCGTTGGGAGGAAGCCCTCGAGTCTTTTGATTATGTCTGGACGCGCTCGCCTGAGGTGATGAGACTGCAAGGTGGCCGCTATGAGGGTCGAAAACCTGTTTTCGCGATAGGGGTGACCCTGGAGCAAACTGCACCGCGCTGAGCTTTTCTCCCCGCCCCGGCAACGTAGCCGCACTCTTACGCATCGCCGCGATAACTTCCGATTGCGCCGTATGAGATGAATTGGGCGGATGTGTCTGGGCGCGGACGCATCGGGGATCGGTCTGGTATACTCAGCGCTCGTTAAGGAGCAGAGCCGGCATGGCACAACGCGGATTCGCTGGAGTCAACGGTGCACACTTCACACTCAACGATCAACCCTTCTATTTCGCCGGCGCCAATAACTACTATCTGATCTACAAATCGGAGTTCATGATCAACTCCGTGCTTGACGCGGCATTGGCCATGGGCCTGAAGGTCGTCAGGACATGGGCCTTTCTTGACCGAGGCTCGCTTGATGGCTCGGTTCCCGATGTCGATCCGCCCGGCGCCAAGGAAGGCGTCTACTTTCAGTATTGGGATCCGGCTCGGGGCGCACCTGCTTATAATGATGGCGCGGATGGATTACAGCGACTCGATTTTGTGGTCCACGCCGCCGCGCAGCGCGGTCTCAAGCTCATCCTGCCGCTGGTGAACAACTGGAAACCGTTTGGCGGAATCGATCAGTACGTCACCTGGTACGGGCTGAATTCTCATGCCCAGTTTTATACCCACCCAAACACTCGCGCCGCTTACAAAAATTGGGCGTTGCACATACTGAACCGGAGGAACGTATACTCCGGAGTGCTCTACAAAGACGACCCCACGATCTTTGCCTGGGAACTGGCCAACGAGCCGCGCTGCCAGGGCAGCATCCAACAGTTCAACTCGTCCGGGTGCAGCCCGGCAACACTTGTCGGCTGGGTGCAAGAGATGAGTGAGTTCCTTAAGCAGAACGACTCCAACCACCTGGTCACGGTGGGCGACGAAGGCTTCTTTCGCCGCTCCGGAGGCGGTGATTGGCTGCGCAATGGCAGCGTGGGCGTTGACTTTGACGCGTTCCTGGGGATAGCGTCGGTCGATTTCGGCACTCTTCATGTGTATCCGGACAACTGGGGCAAAGATGTTGCGTGGGGCGCCCAGTGGATTGAAGAACACATTGTCGCCGGCGTGGAGGCGGGGAAACCGGTGCTGCTCGAAGAGTACGGCTGGCAGCAGCAGGCGATGCGAGATGAGGCTTTCCAGACGTGGCTCAACACCGTCGAGCAGCAGGGAGGAGCGGCAGACCTGGTCTGGATGCTAGCCGGCCAACAGGACAACGGCTCCCTTTATCCGGACTTCGATACCTACACGATGTACGGGTCACCCGACGAACCCGCCGTCGCCGCTCACGCGGCCGTGATGGAAGCCAAGAGCGGGTCGGAGGTCCGAATCACGGCCCTGGCCAGTGCCGCCAGCTATTTGTCCGGTTCCATCGCTCCGGGCGAGATCCTGACTCTCTTCGGCAGCGGCCTAGGGCCAGAGGCCGGGATGGGTGCCACCCTCAACTCCGCCGGGTTAGTGACAAAGTTCCTTGACGGAACACGCGTGCTGTGGGATGGGCAACCTTCTCCAATGCTCTTCGCACAGGCCGGGCAAGTCAACACGGTGGCGCCCTACTGGGTCGCCGGCTGGAGCAGCGTTCAGGTACAGGTGGAGGCGCGGGGCCAGAAGTCCAATTTCCTCACGGCGCAGGTGGCTCAGGCGGCGCCCGGCATTTTCACGCTCGACTCCTCGGGAACAGGGCAGGCAGCGGTGCTCAACCAGGACAATAGCTTGAACTCAGCAGCGCATCCGGCGCTCCGAGGGTCGATTGTCAGCTTGTTCGCAACGGGGACGGGGCAGACGGCTCCCCCTGGCATAGACGGGAAGCCCGCCGCGACGCCGAATCCCCTGCCGGTTCTGCCTGTCACGGTTGAGATCGCAGGCGCGAGCGCCGAAATCCTGTACGCAGGCAGTGCTCCGGGACTCGTGGCCGGCGTACTCCAAGCGAATGTCAGGATCCCGGCGGACGCCGCCACTGGAAGCGCAGCGTCATTGGTGCTCCGGAGCGGCGGAACGCAGAGCCAGCCAGGCGTGACCCTTGCGATCGGCTGACCGGACGCTAGCTTTCGCGGAATACTCGTATGGCTAGCGGAGGCCGCGGGCACGAAACTCCGGTCCATGCAGCGGAAGTTCCCGACGTCCGACAGTAGTTGTATAAGAAGAAGGGGTTGGCTGGTGCCGGAGGACGATGATCTCGTAATGAAGCTGGTCGATATGGCCCTGGCCCGGCCTTCGGACCAGCGTCAGGCTTATCTTCAAGGCGTGTGCTCCGGAAACCCGGATCTGTACAACCAGGTTTGGGGCTACGTCCAGTGGGAAGACAAGATGAAAGGCTTCCTGCTGGACCCTCTCTATGCGGCGCCGTCCGAACACCCATTCGAGCCGGGCGAACTCCTGGACGGCCGTTTCCGCATCGTCCGCGAAGTGGCACAGGGAGGCATGGGCATTGTCTATGAAGCCACTGACGAGAAGCTTGGCCGGCGCATAGCACTGAAATGCGCCAAGGCCGGCTTCCGCAAGCGTCTGCCGCCGGAAGTCCGTCTCGCCACGGAAATCAGCCACCCCAACGTTTGCAAGATCCACGAAATCCATTCCACATCCAGCCGCCAGGGCGACATCGATTTCCTCACCATGGAGTTCCTGGACGGCGAGACTCTCTCGGAGCGCCTGGGCCGGGGCCCCATTCCCGACAAGGAGGCGCGCCTCATCGCCGCGCAGTTGTGCGCCGGGCTGGCCGAAGCGCACCGCAACCAGGTAATCCATGGCGACCTCAAGAGCGGCAACATCATCCTGACTACTTCGCCGGGCGGAGAAGCGCGCGCCGTCATCACCGATTTCGGTCTTGCCCAGGGATCGGACGCCCCGCAGCGGACCGTCCAGTCCGGCGAATTGGGTGGGACGCCTGACTACATGGCTCCGGAGCTATGGAGGGGAGAGAAGGCTTCGGTCGCATCCGATATCTACGCCCTGGGCGTAATCCTGCACGAACTCGCCTCAGGAAGGCGGCCGTTAGTCTCGGCGGAGACCGAGTCGGCCGCATCCTGGAAAGAGAGGCTTTCCCGCAAACCCTCGCCCGCAAACCCGAAGTGGGACCGAATTCTGGGGCGCTGTCTCGATCCGGCTCCGTCGCGACGGTTCCGGGGTGCGGACGAGGTTGCGCGAGCGCTGGCGCCGTCGCCCATCCGCAGGGCGGTCCTCACTACAGTGGCGGCGGCGGCCATTCTGGGCATCGCCTCCGGCGTAGTGACCTATTATCGTGTGACGGTCTCGAGAGCTCCCGGCCTGTCTGAGGTGGAGGTGCTTCCGGTTACCGCACTGGCGGGCGGCGAGTACGAACCCGCCTTCGCTCCCGGCGGCGAACGCATCGCATTCGTCTGGGACGGGGGGCGGATGGAACGTAGCTTCGACATTTTTGTCCGCGACCTGAATGGCGGCGACCCGCAGGCGATCACGAAAACTCCCGCGTCCGAAGGGAGTCCGACCTGGTCTCCCGACGGCCAGCGGTTGGCATATCTGCGGTACGACGCCGGCGAGCAAAGCGGCGTCTTCATCAAACGCCTCGCGGGTGGTCCGGAAATCAGGCTCACCCCGACTATCCCTCTCAGTAACATTTTTGCCCGCCACCTGGACTGGGCGCCGGATGGCAGATATCTCGCGCTTTCCGATCAGCAGGAAGGCCGATTCCATATCTTCCTTGTGTCCGCGGAAACCGGGGAGAGGCGGCGGCTCACTTCACCGCCAGCGGATTCGCTGGGCGACACCGGACCTGTGTTTTCCGCGGATAGCCAGACGCTTCTTTTCCGCCGCTCGTTCAGCGCCGGCGTCGACGATCTCTATTCGATTCGCGTCACCGGCGGCAACGAATCCGTGATTCTGCGAAACCGCAAGGCGATTACCGGACACGCCTGGGATGGAAGCCGCGTTCTGTTCGCGTCGGAACGAAACGGGCAATTGGGTCTTTGGAGGCTGACGCCGGAATCCGGCGCCGCCGAGCACCTGCCTTTCGGAGAGGGAGCGCACTTCCTGGCTGTCTCGCGAGCCGGCGACCAGATCGCCTACTCGAAGGTTTCGACGGACTCCGACGTTTACGAGGCCAGGTTGGACGCCGGCAAGTCTGCCGCCTGGAAACCGCTGATCTCGTCGACGATGCTGGAATCAAGCCCTGATTATTCGCCTGACGGGAGGCGGATCGCGTTTCGCGCAGACCGGTCCGGCAGCTCCGAGATTTGGATCAGCTCCACGGACGGAACCGAGACTTCGCAGCTTACACACATGAATGGTCCGATGACGGGGAGTCCGCGCTGGTCGCCGAACGGTAGGCAACTGGCCTTCGATTCGCGGCCCAAGGGCAATGGCGATATCTTCGTGACTTCGCTCACGGGCGAGGCGCCGCAGCCTATCACCACGAGTTCCGCGGACGACGTGCTGCCGGAGTGGTCGGGCGACGGCAAGTTCCTTTATTTCGCCTCGAACCGAAACGACGGCTGGCAGGTTTGGCGCGTCGGCTCGGCGGGCGAGCGGCAGGCTCCGGCAAATCAGGTGACCCGCGAAGGAGGGTTTGGTCCGCGGCTCTCTCGCGATGGCCAATGGGTGTATTACGCAAAGGCGCCGGACAAGCCGGGGCTCTGGCGTGTTCCGGTCGCCGGCGGCGCCGAAGAACCGGTATTGAATGAACTGCCGGTCGGATACTACGCGTTGTTCGCGCCCTTCCGCCAAGGTGTGCTGGCTGTGCTTCCAGTGGGGGGAGGAAGCTACCAGTTGACCCAGGTCGAACCCGGATCTCCCGAGCGCCGCCCGATTCTGAACATCGACTGGCGGATACGCATCTATGACGGAGGCCTTGCGGTGTCGGCCGACGGGTCAAAGGTTCTGTGTTCGCGTATCATGCGCGACGACAGCGACATCTACCGAGTCCGCAGGTTCCGCTGAGGCGGCATCAGAAAACGATAATTACGTGGAAGCGGCCTATGCGGAAATAGGTCCGCGAGCGCCTGAAGCAATCGGCGCGTAACGCTCGAAGTGTCTCGAAACGCCCCGCGCTAGTACCCGCGCTGCGTGTCCACGACGTTCATCAACGGCAGCCCGGTGGTATATCGCCGCACATTGTCGGCGAAAACGTCGATCAGCCGCACCTGGCGGTCCGGACTCCAGCCCGCGGTGTGCGCGCTCATCACCACGTTCGGGCAATCGAAGATCGGATGGTTCGAAGGCGGCGGCTCCTTCGGGAAAACGTCCAGCCCGGCGCCCCCGATCCAGCCTTCCTTCAGCGCCCGCACCAGCGCCATGTCGTCGTACAGCCCGCCCCGCGACAGCGCTAGAAAGTACGCGGACTTCTTCATGCTCCGGAACACGGTCTCGTTGAACATGCGCTCGGTCTGTCTGGTGTGCGGCGCGGCCGCCACCAGCACGTCCACCTGCGGAACCATGTCCATGAACCAGCCCGGGTCGTGCAGCTCCGCCACGTATTCCGGCTTCGGAATCGGCTTGGCGTCGGTCGCCACCACGCGCATGTCGAATCCGTAGTGCGCCCGCCGCGCCGTCATGCTGCCGATGCCACCCATGCCCACGATACCCATCGTCCGCCCCACCAGCTCCGTATGGTGCGCCGACTTGGGTGTGCCCATCGGATCCATCTTCCGTTGGGCGAACTGCGGCATGTAATATTTGCTGATGCCCCGCGTCAGGCACAGCAGCAGCCCCATAGCAGTCTCCGAAATGCCGTGCGCGAATGTGCGCGCATAGTTCGTCAGCACCACGTCGGACTTGCGCCACACATCGTCGATCGTGCCTTCCATCCCCGCGCCGCCCGCCTGTACCCACTTCAGTTTCGAAGCGAATTGCAGCGCGTCGCCTTTGATGTCACCGTACACCACCTCCGCCGTCTTCGACTTCTCGTTGAACTCTTCCCGCGTCTTGCAGATTTCTATCTCCACTTTTACCTTGGGAGACGCTGCCTGAATTTTGCGGATCTCCTGCGGTTCGAAGGGATACATGGTGACGATGCGCAGCGGTTCCTGCGAGACCTTCACATCGGTCACGGCCACCTGCGGCACCACCACCGGCTTGCGCGTGGCCGCGGCGGCCTGGGCCGCGCCGGCGGCGGCCATAAAACCTCGGCGGGAAACGGGCGTCTTCGACATGCCCGCCAGATTATCACAGGAGACAGGTGATCCTATGAAAGCGCTGCAGCGAGGGTTCTGCCGTAAGCTGGCAGAACCCGAGCTTGAAAGGAGCTGCAGTGGTGTTCTATGGGACAGTGTATCGGATGTGACGCACACAAGAAGTTTTCGGTGTTTGTCTCGATGGATGAAAAGGGACAGTACGGACCAGGCATCCGGATCGGGCATGATCGGGAGAGTTTCCGGAAGTACTTGAAAGGTTTGGAGCCCGGGTCGGACATCGCGCTGGAAACCGGCGGATGCTACTACTGGATGGTGGATGAGATGGCAGCCGCCGGCCATCATCCGCACTTGGCGCACGCGCTGACGGTGAAACGGCGGACGCAAGGACGGCACAAGACGAACACACGGGACGCCGGAGGGCTGGCGATGCTGCTGCACAACGGGACGTTGCCGGAGGTGTGGATTCCGCCGGCGGAGCATCGGGACCAGCGGGAGCTGCTGCGCTTGCGGATGACGCTGTCGCACAACCGCAGCCGGTTGAAGAACCGGATCCATGGAGTGCTTCAGCAGTACAACTTGGATATCGCGGCGTCCGATCTATTCGGAAACAAGGGGAGGGTGGAGCTGCTGTCGCGGCAGAACGAGCTTCCCCAGTACAGCCGGCTGAGCGTGCTGGAGCAGATCGATTTGGTGGATCACCTGGACACCGAGATCAAGGAATGCGAATCCCGAATCGAAGCCATGTTATCTCCGAGCGTGGAGCGCGATCTGCTGGACAGCTTGCCGTGTGTGGGAGAGATCCTGAGTGCGGTGCTGGCCCTGGAGATTGGCGAGGTGGGCCGGTTCGCCGGCCCCAACCACTTGGCCAGCTACTGCGGATTGGTCCCTGTAGCGATCGAGAGCGCGGATTGGAAGCGCAAGGGTCAGTGTCCGCGCGCCTGCAACCATTACTTGAAATGGGCCTATGTGGAGGCGGCCAACCTGGTCTCGGCGAACCGCCATCGCTGGCCCGAACGGCATGTCGTGCGGTTGTTTGATCGGGTCAAACAGCGCACCAGGATGCACGGCAAGGCGGCGATGGCCGTGGCCCGCCATCTGGCCGAAGCCTCCTATTGGATGCTGAGTAAGCGAGAGGTTTATCAGGAGCCGCGGAGTAAGCGGCCCGCTCTTCGTCGACGCACGGGTAAGCGCGACTGCCCCATGGCCTTTCAGGCCGCTAAGTGAATGCGAAACCCGCCCGGCGGAATCGAGATCATGCCGAAGTTCATGGCGAATTGTATGGCTCCGATAACAGAGCGGCGACGGATCGGAATATCGACGAAGAACTTGTTTTGGGCGCCGCTGCCCAATCAGGAAGGAGAACTTGTTGGAGTTGGGGGCGCCGGTAGAGTAGGGCGCAGGCGCGCCGCGATTGTCGCACGTTTCCTGCGCCCCCTCATCGAACCGGACGTGCGGTTTTCTCGCATCCGGCTCTCCGATCATCTTCGTCCGGCGGCTTGCGCCGCAATCCGTCCAGATGGCTCACCTTGCCCACCATTTGGTAGAGCCGACATCGGTCATGAAGGAAGTGATACCCCCATCGTTTCTTAGCAGACCGCCAGGGGCACTGGTGCTTGCGCCGAAGCCACAACTGCAACTCGCTCCGAACGGCCCAGTCCACCTTATGGAATGTCCGGTTGCTGTTACCGACCCGGAAATAGGTACACCACCCATTCAAAATCGGGTTCAGCCTCTGGATCACCACGCCGACTTGCCCGTTTGACGGAAACGATCGCACCGCTTCGCGGATCCGTTGACGGATATGGCGGCACGCCTTCTCGCGTGGCCACATCAGTAGCATCCGCACCGGAGCTTTCCGAAACTCGAAGCCGAGGAACGCGAAGCCTTCCGCCAGGGTCGTCAACCGGCTCTTCTCTTGGTTCACCACCAAACGAAGAGCGGCAAACTGAGCCTGCAGGTGCTCCCACGCCTCCCGCGCCTGTTGTTCCGTCCGCGCCAGCAGCACCATGTCGTCCGCATAACGGACCAGCCGGACGTTGCCGAGGGCAACTCCGTCGCTCCGGCACCATTGACGATCTACCTCGTGCAGAAAGATGTTGGACAGCGTCGGCGAGATCACTCCGCCCTGAGGAGAACCCCGGTCCGGGTGAGTCACCTTGCCTTCCTCCATAACTCCCGCTTTCAGCCAAGCTCGGATCAGGCGCATGACTTGAACGTCTCCGACCCGGCGTTCCACCAACTCTAAAAGCAGTTCGTGCGAAATCGTGTCGAAGTAGGATTTCAAATCAACGTCCACCACGAATGAGTAGCCCTCATTGACACTTTGCACAATTGCGCTCAGCGCCATTCGCGGCGTCTTCTTCGGGCGGAATCCAAATGAACAGGGCATGAAGTCGGCCTCGAACAATGGTTCGATCACCAACTTCACCGCCATCTGCACCACTCGGTCCTTCACCGTCGGGATGCCCAACGGCCGAGTCTTCCCCGGCTGTCCGGGTTTCGCTATGTGAACACGGCGCACTAATGCCGTCCGATACCGCCGGCTCCGGAGTTCCTGTTCGAGTTCGTTCAGAAACCGGTCTTCGCCGTAGTCGCGGATGGCATCGATATCCACCTCGTCCACTCCCGCCGCCTCTTTGTTGGACTCTACCCGTTGCCAGGCCTCTCGCAGAATGTCCTGCCGACAAACCTTATCGTAGAGAAGCGTGAACCTCCTTTCCGGTTGTTGCTTGGCCACTCGGTATAGCGTCCGTTGCAGTTTGCGGGCTTTGTCGAGTCTCGCGGGCGCTTTGCGCCTGGCTTGACGGGTCCGGGGTTGAGCCTTCCCTTGCGGGGGCAGTCCGGCTGCCTTTCCCTGTTTCGTTCGCTTGATGAAAGTAGCGGCCCTTCCCTCCCTTCGGTTCTCCCGAAGTTCCTCGGTACTGTGGCCACCTCCGATTCCCTGCCCGGCCTCGTTGCTGCGCTTTCGGGTTCTCCCCTTATACGCTTCCCTACCGTACGGAGTCTCCTCCGACGGACCGAACTGGGTCTCTCCGGTTAACTTGATGTGCTGTCTCTGCGTGCCGCCGTCCTCTACACCGTCCCGGCGACCCGGATTCCTTCGCTGTGCTCCGAGCCATAGCAGGCTTCGCCTTTAGGGGACAGGCTCGCCCCGGGAATAAATCCAGCTGAATCGGCGTGATCGCTGGTGGGGTTGACGATGCTGAAACGACGTTCACTTCTGTTGCGGCCCGCAGATTCGCCTCGCCTTCCTGCCGACAGTTGAAGGCTTTGTCATCCCGCTTCTCCGACGCCGGTTGCCCTGCGTCGAAGGGGATCAGGCTATCGGGTGAGCGAGTCATTACCCGAGTCGATTCCTCTCAATCAACAAGTTCATCAAGTCCTCTCGGACGCACCCCCCAAACCCCTGGGATTTGACGCGATCTTGCCGTCCCAGGTTCATCTTCTGATTTCGTTTTCGATTTCGGAGAGCTGAGGATGGAGACGCCACCCTCAGCCTGGTCCGGCCCCTGAGCCGGCGCTCGGGTTGCGTCCCCGCATTGCCCTACCCTCCGCTCAGGTCGTTAGGAGTGTATCCCAGCTAGGCCATTTTCACCGCCTGGGAGAACAAAAAAGGCCTTGACTCGGAGCAGCGCTTTCATATATGGGGCAGGATTCATCCTGTTGAGGCCAGTATTCAACCCTTCGCTGCAGTCTGGACAGTTCGACGGGAGTTCATTTCCGCCATCGAGGCGGTGGATGCGCAGACTCGGACCTCAGACCGCTGCCTGCAGGTGGTCCGAATGGAAGATCTAAATTCCTTCGGACATGAATATCTCGCCACATCGCTAAAAAAGCGCTACACTTTCGTCCATAAGGGGTGCTTCATGAGGGGTCCGCAGCTCGCAGGTTGCGCGATCGCGTGTTCGTTTTGCGCGCTGGCGCAGGTAACGGTTCAGGAGTCGTCGACCCGTGCACATCTGGTCGATGGAAAAACAACCATCTCGCTCGCCATCCGGAACGGCTCCACCCAGGCCCTCCATGCCCGCCTGGAGTTGGAATTGCTGGCGCCGGATAACCAAAGCCGCGGGCTGGAGCGGCGCTCGCCGCAGATCCAGCCGGGTGACTCGGTAATCGAAGTCCCGCTGCCGCTTTCCGGCAAATACGATCCGCTTTTCGATCGCTTGCGCTACCACATCCGGCCCGGAGAAAAGAATTACACCGCCTTTCCGCCGCTGACGGGAATCATCAGCTTCGCCCATATTGCGGATTACGCATTCACGATGACCGTGGTCACTGCCGATCGCATCCAGCCGGGAAAGCTGCTGGACATTCACGTGATGACTCTCCATCCGGTCAGCGGCCGCCCGGTGACGGGAGTGCAGGTCGCGTCCAGCGGCAAAAGCGCGACTTCCGGCCCCGACGGCGTGGCGCTGCTTCGCGTGCAGGTTGCCCCCGATGGAGATGAACGGAGTTTCGACATCGAGGCTCGACTCGGCGATTTCGTCCAGACCGGTGAAACCGCGGAGCTGCCTGTTCCCAAGACTGAAGTGCGCATCTACACGGATAAACCCCTCTACCAGCCGGGACAGACTCTCCACGTGCGAATCCTGGCCCGGGGCCCCGACCTTCAGGCTCGCGCCGGCGCGGAATACAAACTCCGGATTCTCGACCGGGAAAACAAGGCGGCGCACTCCGCCCGCGTCATCACCTCGCGTTTCGGGATCACCTCAACCGATTGGCAGATACCTTCCAATGCCGTGTCGGGTTCCTACACGATTGAGGTCAAGGCCGAGGAACTCGAAGCTCCTGTTTCACGGGCTGTCGAGATTCGCCCCTACGAACTGCCCTCATTCCGCGTGAAGGTAAAGCCGGATCGCCCGTACTACCTTGAGGATCAGCCGGCCGTCGTGGAGATCCGGGCAGAGTACCTCTTCGGCAAACCGGTTACCTCGGGCCGCGTGCGGGTGACCGAAGACGACGTCGAAGAAGCCTTACTTGCAGGCAATCTCGACGCGGACGGTCTCTTTCGAGGAACCATCGCCGCTGAAGATCTCCCCAATGGCGCGCGTTTCGAGGATCGTCACTTTACGGCATATGTTACCGACGCTTCGACGAACCGCACCGAGCAGCGGAAGTTCGACCTGAGGATTTCCCGGGACACACTGCATGTCTACGTTCCCCGTATGGACTACTCGAACACGGGTCGCAGGCTCTACGTCACTACTTACACGCCGGACGGGAAGCCGGCATCCAGCACTGTCGAAATCCTCAATGAAACCAAACTGCTCGGCACGGGAATCACGAACCGCTTCGGGTTGGCTCGCATCGACATCCCCGAAGGCGCGGAACGGGACCTGGAAGTGCGCGCTGTCACCCGGGACGGAAAACGCGGACATGAAGACGAGCAGTTCTATGAAACGCGGCCGGTGCTTCGCCTCGAAACTTCGCGGTCGCTCTACCGGGCAGGGGAACCCGTACAGTGTGATATTACATCCACCGAACCGAACCCGACGGTTCTCCTTCTTGCCTGGAATGATAGCGGCCTCGCCGTCTTTTCGCGGCGCCTGACTCTCACCGGCGGCCGCGCCCGAATCACGATTCCCTACGACCGGCGCTTCGGCCGGAGACTGTCGCTGGGAGTGGTTTCGGGCGCGGAAGACTCCACCGCCACGCGGGCGGTGCTCTTCCTCGTGCCCGGCGAATTAGTGGTTCAAGCGCTGCCGGCCAAGACTACCTACCGGCCGGGGGAAACCGCCAGTATTCGCTTTCAATCGTCCGCCGAAACCGCTCTTGGCGTAGCGATCGTCGACCAGAGCGTTCTGAAGAGAGTGTCGACTGATGCAGCCTTCAAATCCCGCCACTGGTTCGACCACGAACCGGGGCGGACCGTCAGCCTGGGCGGAGTAACAGAAAAAGATCTTGAGAATCTCGATCCGTCACGGATCGATGCGGACCTTCAGTTGGTTGCGGAGTTCCTGATTCGCCCGCCCAACCTCGGCGCCTCCGCCTCCGAATTCACGCGGGAATTGTTCCAGGCTTTTCACAAGGCTTGCGGCATCGCGCTGGAGCCGGTGCGCCGGGCCCTAGACGATGATTACTTGAGGACACTGCGGTATCCCCGCGATCAAGCTTCGCTTCCCTCGCTCCTGCCCGGCAAGGGCGGGGTACGGGATCCGTGGATGCAGCCGTACCAGGCCCGCTTTGAGACAGTAGGCGCCAACGACGTTCTTCGGCTCGTCAGCGGCGGTCCGGACAAGCAACTCAACACCGATGACGATTTCACCGCTCTTGTAATCAGGCGGCCCTGGTTCGGGAAATTCTCGGCATTGATACGCGAAACACTGGACGCGCTGCCGGAGTTTCCTTCCACCCGGGAGGGCTTCCTTCGCGCCCTCGACGCGGCTGGCATCCGCTTCGACGCGCTGCGGGATCCCTGGGGCAGCCCGTTGCAGGTCGAGCTTTCAATAGATCGGAAGCGGCAGGCGATTCGTATTCTGAGCTCCGGGCCCGACCGGACTTTCGGAACCGGAGACGATGCCGATGTCGCCCATTTCGAGGGAGAGTTTTTCGCTCCGGCCGCGGCGAAAATCGATCGGGCCCTGTCGGGCACTCAGCCGTTCCCCCAATCCGCCGGCGACTTCCGGGCCGTACTGCGGGCGGCGGGCATCGACTTCGATGCGCTTCGCGACCCGTGGGGACGCCCTTATTACACGTTGTTCCGGACCCAGGAGGTATTCGGCGATCAGGTCCGCCTATACTCCTACGCCGAGTTTGGAGGTCCCCGAGAAGAGAGAAAACAGATCACTCCGGTCAAGAGGACGATGCTTGCGTTGGAGATTCACAGCCTGGGAGAGGACGGTGCGAAAGATACGAAGGACGATTTCGAAGTGGCCACCTTCGTACACGTACTCGCCACCAGCGGTGAGCGGCAGGAAGACAAAGCAGCGGCGCCCCCAGGCTCGCCGAGCCGTGGAGGCTTAGGCTCAGTCGCAGGAGTGGTCACCGATCAAACCGGCGCCGTAATTAGCGGAGTCGAGGTTACGCTCAACGGCGAACTCACGACGCGCACGAGTGCCAGCGGCTGGTATCTCTTCCGCGAATTGAAGCCCGGCCACTACCGCCTGAGGTTCGAGATGGCCGGATTTCGCGCCAGCGTCATCGACCAGGCGCCGGTGCGGCCTTATCATCTCACTCGCGTCAACACGATGCTTTACGTGGGTGAGGTGACGGAAACAATCACTGTTCAAGCCGAACCCATGCTAATGATGACGGACAGCGCTCAGGTGCGATCCGAACCCAATTCCGCTGCTACCCTGGCAACGCCGCGCGTCCGCGAATACTTCCCCGAAACGCTCTACTGGCAGCCCGAGCTGATCACCGACAAATCCGGCCGCGCCTCCATCGACGTCAAGCTCGCCGACTCCATCACCACTTGGCACGTCGCCGTCATCGGGTCGACCGAAGACGGCCGGATCGCCGAATCCAGCGCCGACATCCGCGCGTTCCAGCCTTTCATGGTGGACCTGGACGTTCCGCCCGTGCTCACCGCGGGCGATGAGATCGCCCTGCCCGCCCCGGTCCGCAACTATCTGGACCGAGCCCAGACCGTGGCCGTTTCCGTGGCGGCTCCCAAGCCGCTGGCCCTGACGCAGCCCGTGCGGCAGCCTGGCCCCATCGCCCCCGGTTCCTCCGGCAATACTGTGCTCGCACTGCGGGCCGAGGGCCCCACCAGCGGCGTGCGCCTGAGAGTCACCGCCGTCGGCGGACAAGCCTCCGACGCCATCGAGAAGCCAGTCGCCATCCATCACGACGGTGAGCGCAAGGAAGCCACCATAAACGCCATCGGCGAAGACGGCCGGCAACTGCGCCTGAACGTGCCGTCCGCCGCCTTGCCCGGCAGCATCCGCGCGGAGGTCAAGTTCTATCCTTCGCTATTGGCGCGCGTGCTGGAGTCCGCCGAAGCCCTGTTGCAGCGCCCCTACGGATGCGCCGAGCAGACCATCTCCTCCGCCTACCCGAATCTGCTGTTTCTAAAAGCCATGAAAGACGCCGGGCTGAAGGAGGACCGGCTCGAAGCCAAGGCGATGAAGAACCTGCGGACCGGTTACGAGAAGCTGCTAGGTTACCAGACTGAAGAAGGTGGATTCTCCTACTGGGGCCGCGGCAACGCGGACGTAGCGGTCACCGCGTACGCGCTCAGCTTCCTGTGGGATGCCGGAGGCCTGATCGAGATCGACGCAGACCGCCGGGCGAAGGCCAAAGCTTGGCTCGCCGCTCAAAATGTGGTGGAGGGAGCCGTTCAATCTCTGCAAGTCCGCGCCCTGGCCCAGGCCGGTCCCAACTTCGCCGGCGCCGTTGACAGCAAGCTCGGCGACATGGCGCGGTCGGCGGCGAAGTTCGAAGATCCTTACGAGCTTGCCGCGTTCGCCCTGGCCGCAATGGACGCCGGCAAGCCGGACCTGACCCGGTCCGTCATCCAGCGGCTGATCGGAATGGCGCAGAATGAGCAGGGCGCGGCCTATTGGAGCCTGCGCGCCAACACTCCTTTCCACGGCTGGGGCCGCGCCGGGCAAGTTGAGACCACAGCGCTCGTAGTGTCCGCGCTGTCGGGTTGGCGCAAAGGCGGCGACAGCGACGCGGCCTTGGCCACCCTGATCGAACGCGGCGCGCTGTTCCTCCTCAAGAATGCGGATCGCGGCGGAGCTTGGACGACGACGCAATCCACCGTGCGCGCTCTCACCGCGCTGCTGGATACCTCGGCCGGACGCGGCTCACATCCTGGGCGCCTGAGCCTGTCCGTCAACGGCGTTCCGGCCGGCGAAGTCGCGATTCCCGGCGGGCCGGGAGTCCACGGAGCCATCACGCACGACATCTCGTCCCTGGTCAAGCCCGGGATGGCGAATGAAGTCTCCGTCGCCGCCGCCGGCCTTCCGGCATTGCAGATGCAGTTCAACGCGGCCTGGTACGAGCCTTGGAAGAAGGCGCGCCAGTCGCCGGAACTGCGGCTTGAAACGCGCTACAGCACGCTGAAGACATCCATCAACCAGCCCGTCGCCTGCGATGTCGTGGTGTCGCGGCCGCACTTCCGGGGCTACGGTATGGTGATTGCCGAGATCGGCCTGCCCCCCGGCGCCGAGGTGGATCGTGGAACGCTGGACAGCCTGGTAGGACATTCCAAGACTGGCGTGGATTCCTACGAGGTGGCGCCGGATCACGTAACGTTCTACCTCTGGCCCCGCGCCGCCGATTCCAGATTCCGCTTCGTGTTCCGTCCGCGGTTCGCCATGCACGCGCGCGCCGCCCAGTCCGTGCTCTACGACTACTACAATCCTGACGAGCGGTCCGTCCTGCCGCCGGAGCGGTTCACCGTTGAGGAATAGGCGATGGCTCTTTTTGCGCCAGCTTTCCTGAGCGCCGCCGCCATGTCCGTATAGCCGCGCCGCAGCGCCAGGCTCAGCGCCGTCAGGCCATCCGCGTCGCGCGCATTCACGTCCGCGCCTGCCTCGATCAGCAATCGGGCGATGGCCGGCGAATAGACCACATGTTGTTCGTTGTCGAAGTCCTTGGGCCCGTCGATCGACTGCATTAGCGCGGTCCGTCCGGCGCCGGTCTTTGCGTTGAAATCCGCGCCCTTGCCCAGCAACAGCCGGGCGGCGTCTGCCTCGTATTGAGTCGCGGCCAGGATCAACGCCGTCTCGCCTCGCCGGTTCGCCGCGTTCACGTCCGCGCCTTTCTCAAGAAGCGCCTGGCCGTTCCGCCGTTGCCATCCGCGCACGAAATGCCGCGCGGCATACAGCAGCGCCGTATTTCCCTCGGCGTCGCGAGCGTTCAGGTCCGCGCCCTTCTGCAGAAGCAATCCCATCGCCGGATTCCCCTCGCCCGCCATCAGCATCAGCGCGGTTACACCCCGCGAGTTCGCGCGCCGCGGATCGGCGCCTTTCTCCAGTAGGAAATGGATCAGCGGCTTGCGTTCCTCCTGCCAGCTTCGCTTGGATGCCGCCGCCCGCATCAGCACAGTATTGCCTTCGCCGTCGGCCGCGTTCGCGTCGGCGCCCCGGTCGAGCAGGGCCTTGGTCACGTCGGGCTGATAGCGGTCCGCCGCCGCCATCAGGGCGGTCTCGCCATCGTGCCCCGCCAGGTTCACCTTTGCGCCGTGATCCAGCAGCAGGAGTGCTTTCTCCGCGGAGTACTCATTGCCGGCCGCGATCATGAGCAGCGTCCGGCCCGCCTCGTCGCGATAGTCCGGATCGGCCCCTTGTTGCAGCAGCGTCTTCGCCGTCTCCGCGCCGCCCTGCGAGATGGCCCTCAACAGCGCGCGATTCTTTGCGCGAGCCAGAAACGCCGCGCGATCCGCGATCTTCGTTCCGGCGTCCAGCAGGAACCTCGCGCGATCCAGGTAGCCCGCCTCCGCCGCGCGGTCCGCTGCAGTGCGACCCTGGTTGTCCGCGGCGTTCACGTCCGCGCCGCTCGCCGCCAGCAGCTTCATCATCGTGAAGGCCGATTCGTCCCATTGCACCGCCGCGGCGACCATAAGGGCCGTCGCGCCGCTGTTGTCGCGCGCATTCACGTCGGCGCCCTTGGCCATCAGAAGCGGCAGCCGCGCGTCTTTCCCAAGGCGTGCCGCCAGCATCAGCCCGGTCCGGCCGTCCTTCAACCGCGTGTTCACTCTGGCGCCCTTGGAGAGCAGAAAGGCGAGCAGCTCCGGCTGGTCGGCCCACAGGTTCAGGACCCGCAGCAGCGGCGACCAGCCCTCCTCGTCCTGCGCGTTCACATCCGCGCCGCTCGCCACCAGCAGCCGCATCATTCGTTCGTCTGCGCCGATCACGCGGTACTCCGACGCGAAGCCTTCCGCCGCCATCAGCAGCGCCGTGCGTCCCGAGGGTCCGCGCGCGTTGACGGCCGCGCCCTTCTCCAGCAGAAGCCTCGCAACGCCTTCCCAGTCGCCGCACCCCGGCTGGCGTGCCAGCACCGATGCCGCCCGCATCAGCGGCGTCTGGCCGTTCTCGTCCCTGACATTCGGATCGGCGCCGCCTGCCATCAGCGCCCGGATCTGGCCCAGGTCGCCGCTTTGCGCCGCGCGGCACAGCGGCTCCCGGAGCACGCCCTCCTGCGCCGCGGCCGCGGTGCAGAACAGAACGGCGATGCCGGTTGTCGCCAACATGCGCTACCGCCTTCAGGCCGAAGCCTCCCGTTTGGCGGGCGTCATCCCGAAAGACATCGCTTCCAGTGTGCACGATCGCAGTGGGACTTGCGCGAACCGCTGGACTAAGATGGCAAAGAGCACTCCTTATGATGAGACGCAGAGAATTCGGCGGGAAGGTGTTGAGCGGCGCGGTCGGCGTTTCGGTGGCGGCAGCCGCGCCCGCGGCGCGCGCGCCGAAGAAGAACACGCTGATGCACGTCGGCGGCGACTATCACAGCGTCGCAGGCGCCGGGATCACGTCGAAGGAAAACCTGGAGTACAACCTCCGGCACGGCGTCAAGCATCTGACCGTGCAGATGCGCAAGCGCTCCCCCTCCGCCGGATGGGACCTGGACGAGCTGAAGCGGATGAAGGACGATTGCGACCACCGCGGCGTCACGCTGGAAGCCATCCGCATGGACCCCGACTACATCACGCTTCCCAAGGGCCCGGAGCGCGACCGCGAACTGGAAGGCATCGTCGGCAACATTCGGAAGGCGTCGCAGGCGGGCGTCCGGATCATCACCTACCACTGGACCGTGATCCCGATCCGCCGCAACCGGCAAACCACCGGACGCGGCAACGTCACCTACGCCGGCTTCAAACTGGAGGACAACTGGAAGGATCTCCCCGTCGAAAAGTCGGGCCGCGTCAGCTCCGCGGAGTACTGGGACCGCATTGGCCACTTCCTCGAAAAGGTGATCCCGGCGGCCAAGGCGCACGACGTGCGAATGGCCTGCCATCCCTACGACCCGCCCGGCCTGCCCTTCGGCTACCAGGGCGCGGAGAATTGGGATGCTCCGTCGGTTTTCGATGCGATCAAGCGTTACGAGGCGCTGGTGGACAGCCCCTACAACGGGTTTCAGCTCTGCCTCGGCACCACGGCCGAAGGCCTGAAGAATCCCGCGGCGGAGGTTCTGCCGATCGTGCGCTACTTGGGCGAGCGCGGCAAGATCTACCAGATCCACATGCGCAACATTCGGGGCGGGCTCCACAACTTCGAGGAAGTCTACCCCGACGAGGGCGAGATGGATTTCTTCCAGGTGATGCGCATCCTGCGCGACACTCAGTTCGCAGGGTCCATTTGTCCCGACCACATGCCGCATTACGGTGACGATAAGGGCAGCCTGCAAGCGTTCGCCTTCGGCTACGGGTATCTGAGAGCGCTGATCCAGGCCGTGAATTCGGAGGTGCGGAGCTGAAGCGCGGGAAACGGGAGTCACTCAAAGGCCGCTCGAGCGACGTTGCGTAGTTGAACCGGACTGTTCTGTAGAGATCCGGTCACGTGTTCGTTCTCGATGGCGGCCACGTCCACCCACATCAACTGCGCATTTGAGCCATCCGTGAACTCGGCTTTTACGAAAAACTCGACACCCCGTGGCCGTCTGCGAAATGCGTCGGCGAATACCCTACTGCGGGAATCCCAGTTCCTGCCTTGGCCTTGATCGTCAGCATTGCGACTTGCACGCCTGCGGCTATATGGCGTACGTTTGATGTTGTGACGGCCGACCAGAAAAAACGGCTGGATGAGGCAATATGGGTGAGTCCGCAACGCATGAGCGGCACGCCTTGCTTCCGGGGGACCCGTGTCCCCGTCCAGAGCCTCATCGATTTCATCGAGGGCGGCGAGACGATTAACGAATTTATCCAACTCTATCCCGCGATCTCTCGTGAGCAGGTCCTTGCCGTGCTTGATTTCGCCAATAGCCAGCTTCTCGAATGCGCGTCCTCATTGACGAGTGCATAGATCCGCGTCTCAAGACGCTCCTTAGTGATCAAGACGTCGCCACTGTCCACGAGCAAGGCTGGGGCACCCTGGAGGACGGGCCTCTTCTGGCGCAGGCACAGAAGGAATTTGACATTTTCGTGACGATCGACGGAAGCCTCGAATTTCAACAGAACGTTTCCAGCTTTCATATTGCTCTGATAGTTGTTCATGTGCCTAAGAACCAGATCGCCCATTACCGGGCGATCCAAAAAGAATTGCTTGCGGCAATTGAGCAGGCCCGCCCCGGCGTAGTGATCCATGTCAGAACGCCTACGTTGTGACCGTTCGGTCTCAATTGAGGTCCTTTCAGGATGCCGCCGTCGATCCAAACTTAACGGCGCTGGACACTCGAATGATGTGATACTCTGGGCGGCGGTTCAGGCTCAAAGCCTAACCGCGAAGGGGAAAGATATTCGAAGATGAAGCAAAACATTCTCAACCTGTGTAAGGTGTTGACCCTGCAGCCC